>Ga0315315_10002997_pt1 | contig 15471 bp, 15 predicted proteins | sample M140m3416metaG_FD_203699 | JGI IMG/M metagenome (GOLD analysis project Ga0315315, IMG submission 203699) | Ammonia-oxidizing marine archaeal communities from Monterey Bay, California, United States - M1 40m 3416 | ecosystem: Environmental > Aquatic > Marine > Intertidal zone | place: USA...
CCACGTGATTCATTTTCATGGCGACGCCATTCCACCCCGTGGAAGCCGTATTCAGGTCCGCTATGAGATTGGCCAGAACGACGGATAGCTGAGCTATTCGAGCGTGGGTAGGTGCTCAGCGAGGTTCAGTAGATCGGCCAGCTTCTCAGCGGGTCTGCCGAGGTCAGGGATCACCCAGTGATCGGCATCTCTTGGTCCTGCGGACAGCAGTGACTGGATGCTTCGCTCATGAAGCTCCGCGAGCTTCGCTTGGCATCTGGGCACACCCAGCAGCTGGCCTGTGACGGTCTCACCCAGGTCAGGGACTGTGTGTGCGAGCAGCTCATCGACGTTGGCTGCATGGCTGGGCCCGAGCTCTGTTCTGTTCACAATGAAGCCGCCAAAGGGCATGCTGTAGTGCTTGAGCTGCTCGAGGAAGAAGAGGGCCTCAGCGCGAGCCGTGGGTGCAGGAGAGGTCACAAGATAGAAGCGGGTCTGGGGTGAGCTGAGGATTCCCTGTACTTCGATGGAACGGGCATGAAAGCCATCCCACAGACCACGGAACAGCTCAAAGAAATGAGCAATCTCGCCGATGGTTCCTGTGCCTACCAGCTTGCGGAGAACTTTTGCTACGGCCTCGCTACCCAGCTCGAGGGCTCGCCAGCCACTGCGGGTTGCTGGCATGGCAATCCAGCGCATGACTCCACCATCCATGAGGCCTGCGATGCGCTCTGGTGCGCGTAAGAAGTCGAGCGCGTTCCGAGAGGGTGGGGTGTCGACCACGACGACGTCGTAGGCCCCGCAGTTAGCGAGCTCTCTGACCTTCTCGGCTGCCATGTACTCATGGACACCGCCGAGTCGGGTGGAGGCAAACTGAAAGTATCGATTGTTGAGGATCTGCTCTGCCGCCTCAGGGCTCTCGGCGAAGGCGTGGATCAAGCCCTCAAATGTCTGCTGTACATCCAGCATGACCGCATCACAGTGACCTCGAGCATTCTCAAGAGGTACACGGATGGGCTCGCCGCCGATGGCCTCGACGTTGAGACTGTCAGCCAGTCGCTTAGCGGGATCAATTGTGAGTACAACAACCTTGAGTCCTTGCATGGCAGCGCTCAGGCCGAGTGCGGCACTTGTGGTTGTCTTTCCGACACCACCAGAGCCACAGCAGATGACAACTCTCGCGCTCAAAGCTTGCTCCAGCCATCGGCGATGGTGTGACTGAGGTGCTGAAGCTCAGCAAATCCGAGCGCCCTGTCGAGGAGCGAGGGGAGGGTGATGATCGGCGCAGAGATCTGAGACTCGAGCGCCTCGCGGGCGGCGCTCTGGCGGGCTTGTCGCTGGATCCATCGGTCCGTGAGTGTGGCCAGTTCAACCATCGCAGGCGCTTCACTGGCGGCCAGCTTGGGCCTTATTGATACCCAGTCATCACTGGATGGGAGCGGTAGCTCGCTGACCTCATTGAGTAAGACGGCGGCGACCTGGTGGTCGGCTTGCATCAGCTGTGTGTTGAGCTCGATGGTCTCATTTACCGGAAGTTCTTCTGGGAGGCAGGTCAGTACGAGCCCAGTCTTGGCTGTATCGGAGATGATGTCATGGACGAGCTTTACGCCCTCATAGACTGGTCCCACTCGAGTGAGCTCCATCATCGACTGCGCGGAGGCCAGCATGTGGAGGCCGTGACCGGTGGCTGGCGCATCGACAATGATGAGATCCCAAGTCGGCTGATTGTTCGTCTTGTCGTCTTCGGCCAGGTCGTAGACCTTTCCCAGGTGAACTGCGTCGTGGAGACCAGGTACTGCATCCATGAAGGGGCCCATTACTCGGTTTCGGAACACAAGAGAGTAGAGCGCACGCACCTTGATCTGCTTGACGACGTAGTCCTCAATGGCCTCCTCAGCTGTGATGGTCATCGCGCTGAGGTTGGGGTGCAGGGTGGTGGGCGTGTAGCCCGCTGAAGTCTGGCGAAACAACGGCGGTATGTGCTGTGCGCCATTGCACTCGACGATGAGCGTCGAGCGACCCATCCGTGCGGCCCACAGTCCCAGTGCAGCGGCCGCGGTTGTCTTGCCGGTCCCGCCTTTCCCGGTGACGATGAGGATTCGCTTGTCGAGGAGACTCATTCTTCTCCCGCAGTCATTCCATCTGACTGCAGCTTGTCTGCGATGAGGCGAAAGACTCTGGCAGAGGTCAGCATCTCTTGGTGGCCGAGGTGCTTGAGTTCGATGGTCTCAGCATGGTCTGGTGTAGCCGACTTCTGGGGCATCATCAGGTGGTCATGCTGGCTCCAGACCGCGATGGTGTCGCCCGTGTAGCCCTCAATGGCCTGAATGACCTCGCTGCCTGGAGCTAGGTCCCTAGCCTCTCTCATCCAGCCAAAGATGTGGACCCTGGTGCCGTCCCACGGTGAGCCGAGGGTGATCATGCGGCGAACATACTTTGCGTAGCCGTACTCTTTCAGGGCGTAAGCAGCCACGATGCCGCCCATTGAGTGTGCGACGATATCGATTTGCTCGGCACCTGTTTCCTCACGAAGTCGCTCAATGGAGCGGCCGAGGTTTTTCGCAAACACAGGAATCGGACTCGACCTTGGTCGGTGATTTGCTGCCCATACCCACTCCCAGCCTCGGGTGTGTAGGTAGGTCTGGAGGAAGGTGAAGCAAGCGCGATTGAGTCCATACCCGTGCACCAGCAAGACTGGATTTCGGATTGCTTTTGGGTCGGGGACCTCTGCCAGATCGCGCTGCCGTCGCTTCCGGGTTGGTGAGTTGGGCCACCACCCAAAAGGCAGCAGAGCAGTGATGAGGGCATTGGCTGCAATCTCGCGAAAGAGCCAACTGACATCGGCTGCAGTGGGCCTGAGGGGCTCTCCCCACTCTAGGGCCATCCACGCATAGCCACAGATGACCGGGATCGTACAGATCAGGCCGTAGAGTAGCGCGAGTGTGAGGACCGCATCCATAGGACAAACAGGGTACCCCTGGGCCCTGTTGTGATCAAACCGATGTCATCCTGCAGTAGTCGTGATAACGGGCTTCGACTTGGAGGGAAGATGCCGATCTACGAGTACGGCTGCGAGAGGTGTGGACACACCTTTGAGCGACTTCAAAAGATCTCGGATGCGCCAGTCAGTGACTGTCCTGAGTGTGATGTCGCGGGTTCGGTGAAGAAGCTGGTCAGCAGGAGTTCCTTTGTCCTCAAGGGCGGTGGTTGGTACAAGGACCACTACGGGCTCAAGAGCGGCAGCTCTGACTCAAGCTCAAGCGACTCGGGCGATTGATGGGCCAGCTCATCGACGGTCGTGTGGTAGCAAAGGCAACGCTGCAGGGGCTACGGCCGCGCATTGATGGCTTGTCTCGCCCTCCAGGAATTGCAGTTGTTCGTGTAGGGGAAGACCCTGCCAGCAAGGTGTATGTGGGCAGAAAGACGGCGCGGGCAGAGCGGCTTGGCTTCAGGCATGAAGAAGTGCACCTCGATGACACAGCATCACAAGCTGAACTGGAAGCGGTTGTTGATCGCCTCAATGCAGACGCTGGCATCGATGGAATTCTTGTCCAGCTACCCCTGCCTGCGGGCCTTGACTCCACAGCTATTTTGGACCGAATCGATCCATCTAAGGATGTCGATGGATTCCACCCTGACAATGCGGGTCACCTCTCTCAGGGACGCGCGCGATTTGTCCCGTGCACCCCGCACGGTGTCATGAAGCTCCTGGAGCACACGGGTGTTTCCTTAGAGGGTAAGCGTGCAGTTGTTGTCGGCCGCAGCAATATTGTGGGCCGCCCGATGGGCATGCTCCTCGAGCAGGCCAACGCAACAGTGACGGTCGCCCACAGTCGAACGCGTGATCTTCCGAGCCTGCTCGCTGAGGCTGACATTGTCGTCGCTGCCGTGGGCCGCCCCCACTTTGTGAAGGGTGAGTGGATTCGTGAGGGTGCGGTCGTGATCGATGTGGGCATCAACCGACTGGACGACGGACGCCTTGTCGGCGATGTGGAGACGGATGCGGCAGCAGAGCGCGCAGCATTCATTACCCCGGTGCCGGGTGGAGTCGGTCCGATGACCATTGCGATGCTCATGGCCAACACTGTTCGGGCCGCAGAGCTGCGCAGTTCCTGAGATTGTCACGCTTTCGCTACCCCTTATAGGGCGAGCGTCGGGTAATCTATCGGCACTAAAATGAGGTGCTGTATGTCCTTTCTTCGATTGATTCTCGGTGTTGCGCTGCTGAGTGCTGCGGGCTGTGCCACTCAGCTCAAGGATGAGGACGGGGTGCGCAACGAGGGCGCTCAGCCTGGCGACTGCAACGACTTTGCCGATAACGATGAAGACGGGATGTTCGACTGTGATGACCCTGGGTGCCGTGCCTCGCCGCTCTGTGATGAGGCCGATGCCGACGCTGATGCCGATGCCGATGCCGATGCCGATGCAGACGCCGATTCCGACACCGACAACGACGGTGATGGCTACTCCAGCCCAGCAGACTGCAATGACTCGGACGCCAGCATCTTTCCTGGGGCTGATGAGGTCTGCGATGGTCTGGACAACAACTGTGATGATCAGATCGACAACGACCCTGTAGATGGCCAGACCTACTACGATGACCAGGACATGGATGGCTACGGTGACGCTGACTGGCCGACCCAGTCATGTGGTCCGCTGACGGGTCATGTAGACAACACAGGTGACTGTGATGACTTCAACGACGACATTCATCCGGGTGTTCCAGAGTCATGCGACAGCGTCGATGAGAACTGCAACGGTGAGATTGACGAGGGTCTGCCCACGACAACCTTCTATGCAGACGAAGACGGCGACGGCTACGGCGATCCCAGCGATGCGATTGAGTCATGTGCTCCACCCGCGGGCAGAGTCGAGAACACAGAGGACTGTGATGACACCAGTGCTGCTGCTCACCCTGGCGGCACAGAGGTGTCGTGGAATGGCATCGATGAGGACTGTGACGGCTACGACCTGGACTTCTTAGATTGCGCTGAGGACTCCATTGAGGAGACGGTTGAGCTCATCAGCAGCTACGAGTGGACCGTCTCCGATACCTCTGGGACGGTTGGTTATTATCCGATACTCGGTGGTGTCTGGTCCATGTACGGCCAGCGGTTGTGGCTTGATGGCGATGACATCGTTCTTACTCCGACCGAGGATGCCGACGTCTTCAGCGTGTCCATCACAATGGACATGAACATGAACGGGTACATGGATGCGTCGTACGTGTTCTTGGACACCACTGAGAGTGTGAGTTGTGTCCTTGACTCTGGTCCGGTGAGTACGAATTTCAGCGGTACGATTGAGATTAATCCCTACGATGACCATGCGACCAGCGACATGACGCTCACATCTATGCTGCTCGATGACCCATCTGCTGTGACCTACTTCTCAGGATGTGATCTGGATCTCATTGATATGATCCTGAGTGCGCTGGACTTCGATGTCACCCTTACATCCATGATCGACTCCAACATGGCTGAAGTGGGCAATGCTGTGGCCGATCTGCTGGAAGAGACGATTGAGGGTGGAACAGAGCTCATCTGCCACCCCTAATGGTTCAGGCCTCTAAGTCTGCCTCGCCCCATGGTGGGCAGGCACAGACGAGGTTGCGGTCCCCGTAGACGTCATCGACCCGGCCCACTGTGGGCCAGTATTTGTGGTCGCGATGACCCTGGGCAGGCCAGCCAGCTTGGCTGCGCGGGTAGGGGTGTGACCACTCATCACCGCCGACTTCCATTGCAGTATGAGGCGCATTCCGGAGGACATTGTCCTCGGCATCCGCCTCACCGCTCTCGATGGCTCTGATCTCGTTGCGGATGGCGATCATGGCGTCGCAGAAGCGATCGATCTCACCCAGAGACTCACTCTCGGTGGGCTCGACCATCAAGGTGCCGACGACCGGCCATGACATGGTCGGCGCGTGGAAGCCAAAGTCCATCAGCCGCTTGGCGATGTCTGCGGCCTGCACACCGGATGTGGCCTTGAAGCCCCGGCAGTCGAGGATGCACTCGTGTGCGACACGACCCTGGGTGCCCGTGTACAGCACGTCAAAGTGTCCGTCGAGCCGGCTCGCGATGTAGTTTGCGTTGAGGATGGCGATCTTGGAGGCATCGGTGAGGCCTCGGTTGCCCATCATTGCGATGTAGGCCCAGGTGATCGGTAGGATGCTGGGGCTTCCCCATGGTGCAGCGCTGACTGGGCCGAGGTGTGAGTGGCTGCCAACATCGACCAGTGGGTGGCCAGGCAGGTACGGTGCAAGGTGCTTGACTACGCCGATGGGACCCATGCCTGGGCCGCCGCCGCCGTGAGGGATGCAGAAGGTCTTGTGCAGGTTCAGGTGGCAGACGTCCGCACCCAGCTCGCCTGGGCGACACAGGCCGACCATTGCGTTGAGGTTGGCGCCGTCCATGTAGACCTGCCCGCCATTGTCATGGACGGTGCTGCAGATCTCGCGGATGGACTCTTCGAAGACACCGTGCGTGGACGGGTAGGTGACCATGAGTGCAGCGAGGGTCTCGGAGTGAGACTCAGCCTTCTGGCGGAGGTCCTCAACATCGATGTTCCCCTTGTCATCGCACGCAACCGCCACAACCTTCATGCCGGCCATGATGGCGCTCGCTGGGTTTGTGCCGTGTGCGCTGGTGGGAATCAGGCAGATGTTTCGGTGTGCATCTCCGTTGGCCTCATGAAATCTACGGATCGAGAGAAGGCCGGCGTACTCACCCTGTGAGCCCGCGTTGGGCTGGAGGCTGACTGCGTGAAAGCCTGTAATGTCAGCAAGCCAGCGCTCGAGATCATCGAACAGCTCGCTGTAGCCTTCGGCCTGGTTGAGCGGGACGAAGGGATGGATGCCGCCGAAGCCTCGCCATGTGACCGGAATCATCTCGGTGGTGGCGTTGAGCTTCATGGTGCAGCTGCCCAGCGGAATCATCGCAGTGGTGAGCGAGAGGTCCTTGCTCTCCAGTCGGTGCAGATAGCGGAGCATGTCCGTCTCTGAGCGGTAGCTGTGGAACGTGGGATGGGTGAGGAAGTCGGTCTTCCGTACGAGGTCGGTCGGGATGCCGAAGCCATCAACAATTGTTGGATCTGAGGGTGCGGCCAAGATCTCGATGAGGTCGGCAAAGTCTGCCTCCCCAAAGCGCTCGTCGAGCGCGATAACAATGTCGGTCTCGCTGATGCGACGCAGGTTGATTTGCTTGCTCAGGGCGCTGGCCATGATCTGGTCTGCGCTCGCGCCCACGTTGAGCCGAATGGTGTCGAAGAAGTCGGCGTGGACCAGCTTGTGTCCACTGGCCATGACGGCTGCAGCGAGCCTGCCGGTGAAGGTATGGATGCGCTTAGCGATGCGCTGCATGCCTTCTGGGCCGTGCCAGACGGCGTACATTCCAGCACAGACGGCGAGCAGTACCTGTGCTGTGCAGATGTTTGATGTGGCCCGATCGCGCCGGATGTGCTGCTCTCTTGTCTGGAGTGCCATGCGGAGCGCGAGGTGTCCGTGTCGATCACGGGAGACACCGATGATTCGGCCAGGCATCTGTCGCTTGTGCTTCTCCAGTGCGGCCATAAACGCCGCGTGTGGGCCGCCGTAGCCGAGCGGTACGCCGAGTCGCTGGCTGTTTCCGACCGCGATGTCTGCACCCAAGGTCGCTGGCGCCTCGAGCATGGTGAGTGCCAAGAGGTCTGTAGCGACGGTCACGAGGCCCTTGTGGGCGTGGACTTGCTCAGCGATTTCACGAAAGTCGGGGATGTGACCGTCGGTTCCTGGGTATTGGATGAGCGCGCCGAAGCAGGGGGTCTCGGTATCAAAGTCCTTGAGCGCAGCGACCTCGACCTCGATGCCGAGAGGCTCAGCCCTTGTCTGGAGCACAGCGATGGTCTGTGGGTGGCAATTGGCGTCGACCAAATAGCGATCAACCTTTCCTCGGCTGACTCTGTGAGACATGGTCATGGCTTCAGCAGCAGCTGTGGCCTCATCGAGCATGCTGGCGTTTGCGATCTCGAGTCCTGTCAGATCCTGGATCATGGTCTGATAGTTGAGGAGTGCCTCGAGGCGACCTTGCGAGATCTCGGCCTGGTACGGTGTGTAGGCTGTGTACCAGCCAGGGTTCTCCAGGATGTTTCTGAGAATGACTGGAGGCGTAATGGTGTCATGGTAACCAAAGCCAAGGTAGCTGCGCGCGACGACATTCTTGTCCGCCATCGCAGCCATCTTTGTGAGTGCCGTTTGCTCGTCGAGGCCCTCACCGATCTGAAGTCCGGTGGACGATCGGATCGATGTCGGCACAGCCTGATCGATGAGCGCGTCGAGATCGGATGCACCGATCACGCTCAGCATGGCTTGGACCTCATCGGCACTGGGTCCGATGTGGCGGTTGGCGAAGGAATCAAGTGGCGGGAGTGCAGTCGTCATTCGGCACCTCTGAGTCGGGCGCCGATCTATTCAGTTCACTGCCAGTTGTCGGACCCTTTTTACGTCCTGACGGGATATGGGGCCGTCGGGCCGGCTGATGGCCCGGGAGGGATGAGGCCATGACCCCAAGACGGACGCCGTTTTTCGAACATCACAAGGCTGCAGGTGGTCGCCTGATCGACTTTGGAGGTTGGGAGCTTCCAGTGCAGTATTCGGGGATCATCGAGGAACACAAGCAGGTTCGAAATTCAGTCGGACTGTTTGATGTTTCCCACATGGGTGAGGTGTTTTTGCGGGGGCCGTCAGCTCTTGAGGCGATTCGTCACCTGGTCACAAACAACATCGATATTCCCAACGGACACGCGCAGTACACGGCCATGTGCAACCCAGAGGGTGGAATTGTCGATGATCTGATCGTCTACCGCCTGAGCGATGATGAGGTGCTGGTGTGCGTCAATGCAGCCAATCGCACCAAGGACTTTGAGTGGCTCCGTGACAACAATCCCTGTGGAGACGTTGAGGTTGTAAATGAGTCTGATGACTGGGCCCAGGTTGCTGTACAGGGCCGGCATGCAGAGTCTGTGCTCAACGCCATCACCGACCAAGATCTATCTCAAGTGGCGTCTTTCGGTGTGGTTCGAGGCACTGTGGCGGGAGTGGAGGGCTGTATTCTTGCTCGCACTGGCTACACCGGCGAGGACGGCTTCGAGGTGTTCATCCCAGTGGCCGGTGCGGATGCAGTCTGGCCAGCTATTCTTGAGGCTGGGCGCCCTTATGATCTCCAGCCTATTGGTCTTGGAGCCCGAGACACCCTGCGGCTCGAGGCCAAGCTGATGCTGTACGGCAATGACATTGACGACTCCACCACGCCACTGGAAGCGGGTCTGGGCTGGGTCACCAAGTTCGATAAGCCTGACTTTATCGGTAAGGCGGCTCTGCTCGCGCAGAAAGAGGCCGGGCTGACCCGTCGCCTGGTCTGCATGGTGGTCGAGAAGCGTATTGCACGGCCGCACTGCCCAATCATGGTGGACGGAGAGGTCGTCGGAGAGGTGACCAGCGGAACGAAGTCTCCATCTGTTGAGGCGAACATCGCGCTTGGTTACGTCCCCCGTAGATTCGCTCGGCCGGGCAACCGGCTGCAGATAGATATCCGTGGCCGCATGGCGGAAGCCGAAGTGGTCAAGCCTCCCTTCTACAAGCGTCCTTACTAAGGAGTCTCAAAATGTCATACCCAGCAGAACTCAAGTACACCAAGTCTCATGAATGGATTCGCCTTGAGGGTGCCCATGTTGTCATCGGTGTGAGCTGGTTTGCTCAAGACTCTATGGGCGACGTTGTGCACGTCGAGCTTCCCGAGGTCGGTGACGATGTCGAGGCGGGCTCTCCAGCCTGTGAGATCGAGAGTGTGAAGGCTGTCTCAGATGTCTACAGTCCTGTCAGTGGAGAGGTCGTCGAGGTCAACGAGGCGCTCGAGGACACACCAGAGAACGTCAACAGTGACCCATATGGGACTGGCTGGCTCTTCAAGATCAAGGTCAGCTCGACCATCAGCCTCGGTGAGGTGATGGGTGCCGAGGAATATCAGACCCACTGCGGCTGAGTTGAGCCTACTCGGGCCTCGGTCCGAAGCGAATGGCGCCCTCGGGCAGAAAGTACAGGATGCCCATGCGCCCGCCGGTCACGGTGGGGACGTGCCAAGATCCTGGCGGTAGTACGACCCAGCCTTCAGGTGCACCCTCAAACTGTGGGTCGCCGTTGAGTGCAAAGCTCAGATCGAACTCACCGTTTGGGTGTGTGTGGCCTGGGCCGGCACAGTCCATATCGACTGCATCGATAGAGAAGCTGTGGGTGTCGGCAGTAGGCTTAGCGAGGCGACCAAATCGGATGCCGCCAGCCTCTCTTGGTGCTAGCCATCCTTCAGTGAGGCCTGCCTCGACAACGGTGCGTGCAGCAACGATACGGGGATCATCAAGCGGCAGCAGCGCGTTTAGCTTGCTCGTGGCATCAGGATCAGCAGCATCGAGTGTGCGCAGCACCTCGATGATGGGCAGCAGGGCTTGGGTTGCGGTCTCGCGATCGGACATAGGTTCCTCCGACCTGTGACCTATCGTCCACAGGGCCTGAGGCCAAGATGGGAGGGCCGACTCAGAAGCTCTGGAAACCAGAACTTCATTGGGCCGCGCATTGAGTCGACCCTCCCCAGGAAAGTCTCAGGCCACGAAGGCTGAGAGTGCTTCACTCCGCTTGGTGTGCCGAAGCTTACGGATCGCCTTGAGTTCGATCTGCCGGATGCGCTCTCTGGTGAGGTTGAAGCGCTGTCCGATTTCTTCGAGTGAATATTGGGTGGGCTCTCCGATGCCGTAGCGCATGCGAACAACTTTCTCTTCACGAGGGGTGAGTGACGCGAGTGCGTCGTCGACTTGCTCGCGAAGTGAGGCGCAGTCGAACGCCTCGCCAGGTCCTGCTGCACCCTCGTCTTCGATGAAGTCTTGGATCTTGCTGTCCGACTCTGTCGTGACTGGAGCGTCGAGACTCGTCGGCTCGCGGGTGAGGCGCATTAGTGCTGCCAGCTTGCTTGGGTCTTGCCCCAGTCGCTCGGCCACCTCGTGGAGATGCGGCTCGCGTCCAAACTCTTGGTACAGCGCCTTCTGTGTGTAGTGAACTTGATTCACGATCTCGAGCTTGTAGATAGGAATCCGGATGGTGCGGATCTGGCTCTCAATGGCGCGAATGATGCTCTGACGAATCCACCACGATGCGTATGTGGAGAACTTGAAGCCCCGGGTGTAGTCGAACTTCTCAACGGCCTTCATCAGTCCGAGGTTGCCCTCTTGAATGAGGTCGGGGAGTGGAAGCCCTCTGTATGAGTACTGCTTTGCAATGCTCACCACAAGGCGCAGGTTCGAGTTGATGAGGGTCTGCTTTGCTATCTCTGCATCTGGACCGTTGAGTGCGACGAGTCGTGCGACTTCAACTTCGTCAGCTCGCTTCAGCAGCGGGATTGCGCCCATACATTTGAGGTATTGGTTCAAGAGGGGATTTCCAGGTCCGTTGGATCGGGTCGCGACTCTTGCCATGTGGGGGCCTCCGGGTGGTTGCCAAATACAAAGCAAGCTGCGTGCCACTTAGATCGGATCGGGCCCCATCCAGCATTAGGGGCGATCGGAACGAAGACGTGTCAGTCGTTTATGGGGTGATCGTCGGGACCCATCAGCTGTCCGTTTGGAGCCAGACCCAGACCGCGCCTTCTTCGCCCGTATAAAAATTTTCGGACACCTGTAAAGAAAACTTTACTGTAGGTGGCTCTTGGCGGCGGCCTCAAGTGACTTGAAGGGATCACGCTGACCCTTTGTGATGCCCTCAATCGCGACCATAAACGCCAGAAGATCTTCACCCTCGCGCTCGTAGATTGCGCGGAACCAGTCTCGCTTGTGGTTGTAGGTCTTGTACTGGGCCAGGCGCGCATTATTCCAAGGGCCGCGGTCTACTGCCTTCATGAAGCGCTCCGGACGATCGAAGCCAGCCTGCTGAACGCGCTCTGTCAGTGAGGCGTACAGCTCAGAGCGCTGGGTGCGCTTTGATTCTTCATTTAGACTGGCATCGGAGTAGACGTGATCGAGGTCTCTGTACAGGCCGCGCAGCACTTCACGCCAGCGACTGAGATCCGCATGGTCAGCCCGTGCACGGCTGAGAATCTCGGAGTCGGCCCCATATCTGGCCTCGAGGTAGTCGAAGGCTGCGACCTCACCAACGAAGCTCGCAAAGCTCTCATTGAATTTTACGCTGCCCTTGATCCAGATGGTGGCGTGGGCCAGCTCGTGCAGGACAGTGTCTGCCAGGCGGTATGTGTTCCACTTGAGCATTCCGGGCAAGACTGGGTCCTTGAACCAGCCGAGGGTGCTGTATGCGCCTGCGGTTCTGATGTAGGTCTCGTAGCCGTCGGACTCTAGGCTGGAGATCCACCGCTGTGCATCTTCGCGTCTGAAGAATCCGAGGTACGGTACCCGCCCGACGATGGGGAATGTCCAGCGCTTGGACTCGAAAGAGAGCTCGCGACAGGCGCTGAGGTTCCAGATCTTTCGGTCCCAGTCTGCAGCGAGCGTGTCGTAGTTGTCGGTCGCCTTGAGGCCTATCTCTGCGCCGTATTGCTTCACATCAGCAATGCGGTCGAGCGCTTCGAGTTCTTTGGTGTTGAATTGATCCCGCGCTCTCAGCTCATCGATCGCTTCTCGAGAGTTCAGGAGCTCGGCTTGAAAGTAGGCAGACTTCATGACGTAGCCGACACCGCAGCCAGCGGGAAGCGTACTCACCATTAGGACAAAGCCGAGGCCGATTAGTCCCCGGATGAAAAGCCGTGTTCGCGGTTTGGTGTTGGTTTCACTCATGTGTGAATGCTAATCCTCAATAGGTCCTATCCGCTGGTGTGTTTTACTTTAGCGGGCGGGGTGCAGCTAATCAGGAGAGACTCAGTGATTGAACTGTTGATTTCGGGTGGTCCGGTCATGATTCCCATCGGTATTGCCAGTGTGATTGGCTTGGCGGTGCTCATTGAGCGAATCTTCGCGCTTCGGGAGGGGGTCGTTATCCCTTCTGGTCTGGTGATCGAGGTTGATGAGTTGCTGCGACAGGAGCGCTGGGGCGATGTGGTCTCGGCTGCACGCAAGAACGAGAGTGCGGCATCACGGGTAACCATGACCGCGCTCGATGCGCGACACATGCCTCGTGCAGACATCAAGGAACGTTTAGAGGAGGTCGGCCGTCGTGAGGCTGCTGAGCTCGACCGATTCAGTGCTGTACTCGGGACCGTCGCCAGCATCGCACCGCTGCTCGGGCTTCTCGGAACGGTGTGGGGAATGATTCTGACCTTTGAGGTCATTCAATCCCAGGGGATGGGTGTGGTGGCAAACCTCGCTGGAGGAATCTCACAGGCGCTTATCTCGACCATGGCAGGCCTCACGGTCGGTATTCCTGCACTGGTTGCCCATCGCTGGGTACTCGCCAAGGCTGATCGGCTCATCCTGGGTCTCGAGGACTTGAGCGCCCTGATTCTTGAGCGCTTGTGTGCTGATGAGGCCGGGCAGTGAACTTTTCGAGAGCCCGTCGCGTTGATCCGGTTGTGGATGTGACGCCGCTGATTGACATCATCTTTCAGCTCGTATTGTTCTTTATGGTGTCGACGACGTTTGTCTCCGCACCTGGAATTGAGGTTGATCTTCCGCGCTCAAGCTCCGACACGGTCTTGCGTGACAAAGACGACCTCAGCGTCTGGGTTGCTGCCGATGGTGCGGTCTATGTGGATGAGGAGCCGGTCGACTTCTCTGGGCTCAAGTCTGCGTTGAGTCGTGCCGCTCAAGAAAACCCCAGCACACTGATTGTGCTGAAGGCGGATCGGAGTGTTGACCACGGACGGGTTGTCGCAGTGATGGATGCTGCGAGAAGTCGTGGTCTGACACAGTTTGCGATTGCCACCGAGATACAGAAATCGGATGCCACCAGTGAGGCGCCTTGACGTGGGTAGGCCCTGAGTCTGAGTGATGCGCCGTCTCAGATATTCTCATAATTGAAATTATTAGGGTTGTTCCAGAAAAATTTACAGATCGTATCCGTCGTCTGGGAAGCCGCTTCGATCCATCTTTTTCGCGAAATCCGTATACCCATTGACTAGTCAATAGTTGAGATGAATTGTGACAGAATTCAGCTAGTTAGATAGACTGTCGAGGTCTTCTCACGATTGTCCCCCTTGGCATGTCAATGCATACCTCCAGTCTGACCAATCCCCGGATCGGAACAGCTGCTGGCACCCTTATGGTTGCCCGGCGGCTGGTGTGGAATGTCTTGCCTGTAGTGATGCTTCTCGGTGCGGTGAAGATGACACTACTGGGAGATGAGGGGATGCTGAACAGGCATCAAGTCAAGCGACGGCTGCACTCCACACAGGTGAAGGTCGAGCAGGTGCATTTAGAGAATGCCGCACTGAAGGCAAAGATTCGATTGCTGAGGACAGACCCACGCTACGTCAAGCGTTCTGCTGCAGAGCATCTGCTCATGGCCGACGAGGGAAGCACAATTTATCGCTTTGATGGGCCTATTCGTTAGCCAAATCACGGTAGACGCTCGGTGTGGTCGAGAGTAGGGTGGCCATCACGGAGGGGCATCAGGTGAAGGTCTACCGCTGGGATCTGGACAAGACCTATCTGGACACAGACTTTGAGTCTCTGCGCGGGATTGTTCGTACGGCCACTGAGCCGGCCCACGCCAAGCGTGCGCTCCCAGGTGCAGCGGCACTGCTTCGCGCCTTGGGGGACAAGCCCGAGACCCGGATCACAGTCGTCTCAGGCTCACCCACTCAGATGAGGTCTGTTCTCACTGAAAAGCTCAGGCTAGACGGCATTCGGTTTGATGAGCTTGTGCTCAAGGACAACCTCGGCAATGTGAGGCGAGGACGCTTTCGTGCTGTGCGCGGACAGCTCGGGTACAAGCTCCCAGCACTCCTCAGGGCCCGTGTGAAGACCGATGTCGCTGCCCGAGAGGTGCTCTTTGGCGATGATGTCGAGGCTGACGCCTTGGTCTACTCTCTGTACGCAGACGCAGTCTCTGGCCGTATCGGAGCTGCCGAGGTCAGTCGCGTCATGGAGAAAGGCGGCGCCTATCCGGATGAAATCGATGATGCGCTCATGTCCCTCGTCAAGATTGAGAGGGCGGATGCTGTTGAGCGAATCTTTATTCGTGCTGAGCGTGGAGTTCCGGCGACCCGAATGGCTGCCCTCGGCCCGCGCGTTGTTCCGGTCAGATCCTGGTGGCAAGCGAGTGTCATCCTGATGCAGATGCAGCACCTCGGTAAGCCCGCAGTAGAGCAGGTCATGCGGCGCGTGATCGACGGCGAAGGAGGAGACCTCTGGGTGCTGGGCGCCCTTGCACAGGACCTCCTGCGACGCGGCTGGGTTGAGCCTGGTATGGTGCTTGAGATCGAGGGCCCATCTGGTGCACAAGAGACCCTCGCACGTGCGGTTCAAGCCCTCGGTGGGAGGACGTTTCTTCCACCAGATGAGGTCGTCAATATTGACTATATGAACCTCCTC
>Ga0315315_10003001_pt1 | contig 15450 bp, 13 predicted proteins | sample M140m3416metaG_FD_203699 | JGI IMG/M metagenome (GOLD analysis project Ga0315315, IMG submission 203699) | Ammonia-oxidizing marine archaeal communities from Monterey Bay, California, United States - M1 40m 3416 | ecosystem: Environmental > Aquatic > Marine > Intertidal zone | place: USA...
AAATATTATTTTTATTATTATTTGGAGGTATACACATGAGACCAACTATATTTAAATTTAGTTCCGAAACACAAATTTGATAGAATTCTGCTAACTCATTTGGTTGAATACCACTTTTTTGTTCCTCGTTGGCTAAGTTAATTTGTATAAATATTTTTAATTTTTTGTTGGTTCTAATTTGTTCTTCTGAGATTTTTTTAGCAAGCCTCAGGTTGTCTAATGAATGAATATAATCAAACAATGGTACAGCAAATTTAACTTTGTTGGTTTGAAGTTTTCCAATCATGTGAAGCTTAATTTTTGAAAAATCTCTTTTAATATTTGTCCATTTTTCTACAGCCTCTTGTACTTTATTTTCTCCAAAATGAATGTGGCCGTGATTAATAAGTGGTAAAATTTTATCTGGTGCAAAAGTTTTACTTACAGCAATAATTTTTATTTTATCAAAATTATGTAATTTTGCCTTTAATTCTGCCTCTATTGAAACTAAATTATTTATAGATTTATGCAAAAAAATTTACCTAGAGTTTTTTTATTTATTGATGAGTTTAATTTTAAAAATTTAGCATCTTTAAATAAAAATATTGATATCATATATAGGAACTATAAAAAAAAGATTAATAAAAGTATACTATTATCCTTAAAAGCTTTTTGCAAAAGACAAAAGCGTAAACTTTATATCTCCAATAATATCAAACTAGCAAAAAAATTAGATATTGATGGTGTATATATTCCTTCTTTTAACAAAAAATTAAACCTTCTAAATATAAACGCTAGAAAAAAATTTTCTATAATTGGATCTGCTCATAATAAAAAAGAGGTCATTATTAAAAATCACCAAAACTGCAAACTAATATTTTTGGCACCTTTATTTAAAACTATTAAAAGTAAAAATAATCTAAATATTTCAAGATACAATCTGATAACTTTAGATGAGAAAAGAAAATTTATTGCTCTTGGTGGCATTAATGAAAAAAACTTTAGCCAGATATATTTAACAAACTCCGTTGGCTTTGCAGGTATAAGATGGATAAAAAAAAACGGCCCAAGAAAATTTCTTAGGCCGTTTTAAAAGTTTAATCTACTTTAAATTAGAATGCTAATCCTAAAGCGATTTCTGAAATAGATTTCTTTGACGCATCTTGCGCATAATCTGGATTTGTAGTTTCCATATTATAAGCTTTGATCGACATTCCACCCATTGAGTAAGCAACCTGTAACGCTTCAGTTTCCATATCAACGTCAACAATGTTAGTCGCTTTATCAGATTGTGCATCGTAAGTATCTGTAGTTTCTGTGTAAGAAATTGATAGATTTTCATTTACGTTAAATGCAATACCTATACTTTCAGACTCGAAAATACCTGTTGCTGTTCTTACTGTTTTTGTAGCAGTTGCAGCTTCAGAAGTATTATCTGTATCAGCTTTACCATTTTCTAGGTAAGACTCAGAGTAACCAATTGATATTGGTCCGAAAGAGTATTTAGCATACCAAACACCTTCGAAAGAATCTTTCTGAGCATCAGCATTGCTATCTACTACTGTATTTTCGATTTCAGCTCCATATACACCAACTTTAAGTGCATCATATGCAATAGTTAGACCAACACCATGACCACTACCTGTACCTTCAGTGTAAGTACCTGCAGAACCATCGTTGTTTGTCGCATCATTTGCATGTGGCGAGTATTCAACTTGTAGATTTATAGTTGCTCCAGCAATTTCCATTGCAGGTGCAGCATACATAAATGCATTTGAGTCAAGTTGGTTACCAACAATGTTAGCTGAGTTTTGTTGTGCGTCTGAAGTTTGCTCATAAACTTGAGGTGTTTCTTCATCGTACATGTAACTCGCACCACCTGTATGTGATCCAAAAGTAATTGTACCCATAGAACCCATAGTTAATGAAGTGTAAGATGATGATACATCAAATGCATCAGTCATTAATGTACCTACAGCAAATGACCAACCATTATCTAGTTCACCACTTCCTGAAAAAGTTACATCTTTATCAGTACCGATTGCTTTAGATGTATTTCCTGCACCTGTTTTGTAAGTAACATTAGCAGAACCTGATACAGCCATTTCACCGGCTTGAGCACTTACTGCTACTAGCGAACCTGCTAAAGCTGAAAGACCCAGTTTCTTTAAATTGTTCATATTTTCTCCTTTTGTTTATTCATATGAATGGGCTTTAATTAACATTTTAACTTGAAAATATAGGCTTTTTTCACAAAAATACGTCTTTTTTATCAATATTGTGACTTATTTATCACAATTTTTTAATTAAAAATCTTGATTATTTGCTAAACAAGTGTTTCTTCAAATTATTCTATTGATTTAAAAAAATGATAAAAAAACTAACTTTGTATTTGTTATTCACCTTATTTTTAACTAATGGGTGTGGGATATACAAAAGAGCCGACATTAAAGATACACCAGTCAATGTAAATGAAAGAGTTAAAAAAAACATTGAAGAAGGAAGAGGTATCAAGTTTGGAAAGCGAGGTGCTAGTGGTGGAACTTTTGATTTTGCTTCATCTAATGAATTATGGAGAGCCTCAATAGAAGTTTTAGATTTTGTTCCTTTTACGAATGCAAGTTATTCTGGAGGATTACTTATCACCGAATGGTTTGACGGAAATTCTTCTAATGAAAATGTTAGAGATTTAAAAATAACTGTTAGATTTCTTTCTAATGAAATTCGAGCAGATGCCTTAAAAATTAGTATTCACGAAAAACTATGTGAAAATAATTCTTCTAATTGCTCCGTTAAAAAAATTGAATCTGAATTAATTAATGAAATAAAAATTGCAATATTAAAGCGAGCTGCTCGGTTAGAAAAACAATCTAGAGAAGATAAAAGAAAAAAATTTAAAAAGTCAGGTAAAACTGTTACCACTGGATCATCGGGTAAAAAATAACTTATTTATTTAAGTGAATAGATATAATTTTAAAGTTGTAGAAAATAAATGGCAGAAACACTGGGAAAAAAATGAGTCATTTAAAACCAGTCTAGATACTAATAAAAAAAAATTTTATTGTTTGGAAATGTTTCCATATCCATCTGGAAAAATTCATATGGGTCATGTTAGAAATTATACAATTGGTGACGTTTTAGCTAGATACAAATCTATGCAAGGTTTTAATGTTCTTCATCCTATGGGATGGGACTCATTTGGTATGCCTGCGGAAAATGCTGCAAAACAAAATGATTTAGATCCAAAAATTTGGACTGAAGAAAATATCAATACAATGAAAAAACAATTAAAATTGTTAGGTCTTTCTATAGACTGGGATCGAGAAATATCAACCTGTTCATCAGATTATTACAAGCATCAACAAGCTTTTTTTTTAGAACTTTATGATAAAGGTTTGGTTTATCGTAAAGAAAACTATGTAAATTGGGACCCAGTTGATGAAACAGTTTTAGCCAATGAACAAGTTATAGACGGAAAAGGGTGGCGTTCAGGAGCAGTTGTTGAAAGAAAAAAACTTAATCAGTGGTTTTTTGATATTTCAAAATTTTCTAATGATCTTCTTGATGGACTAGACTCACTTAATAATTGGCCCAAAAAAGTAAAAACAATGCAAAAAAACTGGATTGGTAAATCTTATGGTTGTGAAATTGATTTTAAAGTCAAAAGTAATCATCCTATAAAAAATATTAAATGCTTTACAACTAGACCAGACACTTTATTTGGTTTTTCTTTTTTAGCTGTCTCTGTTGATCATCCCATCTCTGAATTTTATAAAGAGGATAAAGATTTTAAAAAATTCAAAGAAGAATGTTCTAAAAATGGTACAACTGAAGAATCAATAGCTCAAGCTGAAAAAATTGGGTTTAAAACAAAAATTATTGCCATAAATCCCCTAGATGAAACTATGGAAGTTCCAGTTTATTTCGCAAATTTTGTTTTAATGGATTATGGTTTTGGAGCAGTGTTTGGGTGTCCAGCCCATGACCAAAGGGATTTAGACTTTGCTTTAAAATATAATTTAAAAATTACAACTGTTGTTAAGCCAAAAAATGAAGGTGAAAATTTTAAAGTTATTGATACTGCCTACACAGATAATGGCGTAATTTTTAATTCAAAATTTTTAAACAATCTTTTATGGCCAGATAATTCAGTTCAAGAAACTATAAAACTTCTTGAAGAAAAAAATTTAGGAAAAAAAAAAATCAACTTTAGATTAAAGGACTGGGGTATATCAAGACAAAGGTATTGGGGATGTCCAATTCCAGTTGCTTATAAAAAAAATGGTGAGACTGTTAAAATTCCATTAGACCATCTTCCAGTTAAATTGCCTGAAAATATTAATTTAAAAACAAAGGGTAACCCGTTGGATTACCAAGAAGAGTGGAAAAAAATTAATATTAATGGCGAAGAATGTATAAGAGAAACAGATACATTAGATACATTTGTTGATTCATCTTGGTATTTTTTAAGATTTTGTTCACCCTCTAATAAAAATAGCGGTTATGATATAAAAGATATAAAATATTGGATGCCAGTTGACCAATATATTGGTGGTGTGGAACATGCTATTCTTCACTTGTTATACTCAAGATTTTTTATGAGAGCGCTAAGATTTAAAAATGAAAATTTCGTAGACCCTGAACCTTTCAATGGTTTATTTACTCAAGGTATGGTTTGTCATTCAACATTCAAAGATGAAAATAATAACTGGTGTTATCCTGATGATGTTGTGACTAATGATGGGAAAAATTATCATTTAAAAGATTTTCCAGATAAAAAAATTAAAGTTGGTCCTAGTGAGTCAATGTCAAAGTCAAAAAAGAATACTATTGATCCACAAAAAATTATTAACAATTTTGGAGCAGATGCTGTTAGATTATTTATTCTTTCAGACAGTCCACCTGAAAAAGATGTGCAGTGGTCTGAAAGAGGTATGGAAGCAGCTTATAAATTTATTCAAAAACTTTGGACCCTGAATCAACATATACTTAAAAAAGAAACGAATAAAAAAAATTACGATAACGATCAAAAAATTAATATATTTACAAATACAATTATAGAAAAAGTTACAAAAAATTTAGAAAATTTTCACTACAATGTAATTGTTGCAAATTTATATGAAATATATAATTTTTTTAATGCCATAGTAAAAGAGGATCTTAATAAAGAAAACCTCCTACTTAACTATTCAAAAATATTAAGGATAATGAACCCTGTTATTCCTCATTTTTCAAGTGAATGTTTAGAACAAACAGCACTTAAAGATAAAATAACTTGGCCAGAAATAGATACTAAATTCATAGAAAAAAAGGAATTTACAATTGTAGTTCAAATTAACGGTAAAAAGAAAAATTTAATAAAAATAGATAAAGAGATTGATGAGGAAGAACTTTTAAAAAAAATATACAAAGATAAAAAAATTGTTAAATATTTAGATAATTTAAAAATTAAAAAAACTATATTTATCAAAAATAAATTAATTAATTTAATAATATGAAAATAGTAAAAATTATATTTTTTTGTCTTTTAACTATTACTTTAATAAGTAATTGCGGTTATAAGCCAATTTACTCTACATCTAATCTCGATTTAAAATTAAATAAAATTAATTTTGAGTCCAATAAAATTAACAATCAAATTGTAAGATCGCTTCAACTTTTTTCTAATCCAGATGGATCAAAAAGTTATGATATCAATATAGAAACTAAAAAAGAAAAAAGAATCGTGTCCAAAAATTCAAAAGGTGATACCGAGCTTTATGAATTAAAGATTAATTTAAAAATGATTGTCGAAACAAAAACGAAAAAAATAGCAAAAAATTTTGAAAATAAAATAAAATATAACAATAATGATAATAAGTTTGAACTTAAACAATATGAAACAGAAATTGAAAAACAGATGATATCTGATTTAATTGAACAAATTATAATTTTCTTTGATGAAGTCTAAATGATTATAAAATCTTACGATATTAAAAACTATTTGAATAAAAATAGTATTTTTTTATTTTATGGGGAAAATGATGGTTTAAAGGACGAAATCATAGATAATTTTTTTAAAAAAAACCATATTGATGCAACATTTAATTACAGTGAAAAAAATATATTAAACAATTTAGATGATTTTTATAATCAAATTAAATCTAAATCATTTTTTGACGATAAAAAACTAATAATAATTTCTGATGCAACTGATAAAATAAAAGATGAAATTGAAAATTTACTAGAACTAAAATTAGATGACATATCCATAATTTTAGTATCAAATATTCTTGAAAAAAGATCAAAATTGAGAGCGCTTTTCGAAAAAAATAATAATCTAATTACAATTCCATTTTATAAAGATAATTATAAGACATTAGGAGATCTTATAAGAATTTTTCTTAAAAAAAAAAACATCTTAACTTCACAAGAGACTATAAATATAATTATAGAAAAATCTTCTGGGGATAGAAAAAACTTAAATAATGAGTTAGAAAAAATTGAAAACTTTTTAGGCTCAAATAAAAAATTAAGTACAGAAGATGTATTAAAATTAACAAATTTATCAGAAAATTATAGCATTACCGAATTAGTAAATAATTGTTTAGCCAAAAATAAGAAAGATACATTAAAAATTATTAATGAAAATAATTTTTCACCCGAAGATTATGTTATAATTACTAGATCTATGTCTTACTCTGCTAAAAGACTATTAAAATTAGTGGAAAAAAAAGATAAAACTTCTAATTTAGAGCAGCTAATCTCGTCACATAAACCACCAATTTTTTGGAAAGATAAAGAAATTATCAAAAATCAAATCAAAAACTGGGAATTAAGAAATATACAAAATTTAATATTTAAAATTAACGAAATAGAATTACTTGTAAAAAAAAATGCAAATGCAGCTTTAAATATTTTATTAAATTTTTTAATAGAAGAGTGCTTAAGTATTAGTAATTAGTTTTTATTATATCAATAATTTTATTTAATTGATCAATATCGTGATATGAAAAAGTAATTGTGCCTTTATTTTTTTTATTATTTTTGATTAAGACATTTAAACCAATTTTATCTGAAATCGAACTTTCTAAATTTTTTATATTTGGATCTTTTGATATATTAAAACTGTTATGTTTCTTCTTAAAAATTTTAACAAAATTTTCACTTTGTCTCACTGAAAGTTTTTTCTCAATAATCTTATTTGCAATAAATAGAGCATTATCTAGTCCGACTAAAATTTTTGCGTGACCTGCACTAATTTTTTTTTCTTCAACAAATTTTAGAACCTCAGTAGGTAAGTTGAGTAATCTTAATGAATTAGTTATATAACTTCTACTTTTACCAATAAATTTAGAAACCTTTTCTTGATCATAAGAAAATTCATCTATGAGTCTTTTATAACCTTGTGCTTCTTCTAATGGATTTAAATCATGTCTTTGAACATTTTCAACTATAGCGAACTCCAATGATTTTAAATCATCCGCTTCAGTTACGACTACTGGTATTTCGTGAAGTCCAGCTTTGCGGGCAGCTAGCCATCTTCTTTCACCAGCAATAATTTCATATTTAGATTTGTCAGAGTTTGATAGTCTGACAATAATTGGCTGTATAACTCCCCTTTCTTTAATTGAGTTTGCTAAATCGTCTAAGTTTTCTTTTTCAAAGTTTTTTCTCGGTTGATATTTATTTGGGATAATGTCGCTTAGGGACAATTTATTTGTCTTATCTTCAATTTTTGTTTCCCCAATTAAAGATGATAATCCTCTACCTAAACCTTTCTTTATTTTCGAACTCATTATGTGGCACTCCCTACTGAACTTTCTTGACTTATAAATTCATCGGTAAAACTATAATATGATTTACTTCCTGGACAACTTCTATCATAAATTAAGACTGGCACACCATGTGATGGTGCCTCTGACAGTCTTACATTTCTTGGTATAACTGTTTGATAGACTTTATCTTTAAAATAATCTCTTGCTTCTTGTTCTACTTGCGACGAAAGTTTATTTCTTCTATCGTACATCGTTAAAAGTATCCCTTGTATCTCTAAATCAGGATTTAAATTTACTTTTACTCTCTCAATAGTTTTCATAAGTTGAGTTAAACCTTCTAATGCAAAAAATTCGGTTTGAAGGGGTACTAATAATGAATTAGATGATACTAAGGCCATAACAGTTAGCAAACTTAGCGATGGAGGGCAATCAATAAGGATATAATCGTAGAATGCTCCAGAATCATTTAAATAAGCAGTTAATTTTGACTTTAATATAAAGGCTCTATCGCTGTCACCAGCAGTCTCAACCTCTAGTCCCGATAAATCTACATTAGAAGATATTAAATCTAAATTTTCAAACTTTGTTTTTTTTATAACATTAGAAATCGACATTGTTCCATTCAAAATTCCATATATTGTTTGATCTGATTGTTCTGTATTAGACAATCCCAAGCCTGTAGTAGCATTCCCCTGTGGATCTAAATCAATAACTAAAATTTTTTTTCCATTCTGCGATAAAGCTGATGCTAAATTAATTACTGTTGTTGTTTTTCCAACCCCACCCTTTTGATTTATTATCGAAATTATTTTCATAAAACTTTTTTTTCAATCTTTTTAATATTAAGTATAAATGAGCCTTCATTAGTTAAACTTTTTTTTTCTTCATAATCTAAATTCCATTCTTGAAGTGTTTCATTAAGAATTTTTCTTCCAGTATTTCCCATAAAAAAAACTATATTTTTATATTTTTTAAAATTTTCATTAACTAAGTTTAGAATTATCGGCATTGGTTTAAAAGCTCTGGACATTATTGTTCCTGTTTCTATATTTTTAACTGTAAAAATGTCTTTGTGAATTATCTCTGTGTTCAGATTCAATTTTTTTGAAACTTCTTTTAAAAAAACGCATTTATGGTAGCTTTTTTCATATAAGTTAATTGTCATATCATTTTTTATTTTTTTCATCACAATCGCTACAATAAGGCCAGGCATACCGCCTCCTGTTCCTAAATCAGAGGTTGTATTGCAATTTAAATCAACAAAATCAATGATTTGAGCTGAATCTACTATATGTCGCTCTCTTATTAACTCTTTTTTATATATTTCTCTACTTATAATATTAATTTCCCTATTTTTCTCTTGAATCATTTCAATAAGTCTTTCAAGCTCGTTACAAGTTTCACGTGAAACATTTAAGTTTGATATTTTAGAGTAAGAATTTAAAATTTGATTATCCATTAAGCTATATGCTTAATAGACCTTCTTTTGACATGTGACAACAAAATATATACAGCGGCTGGTGTAATTCCATCAATTCTTAGGGCCTGTCCTAAAGTTTTTGGCTTAATTTGTTTAAATTTAGCCTTTACCTCATTAGATAAGCCTGAAAACTGATCATAATCCAAATTATCTGGAATTAATAGATTCTCATCTCTCTTAAAAGCAAGAATGTCTGCCTTTTGTTTTTTTAAATAACCTCTATAATGGGAGTTAATTTCTACCTGTTCATCAATTTCGGCACCAAGATCTAGTATTTCAGGCCAAATTTTTCTTATTTTTTTCATATCCACATTTTTTTGAGTTAAAATTTCATCAGCTGTCCTAAAAACACCATCTTTAGCAATTTTAACACCAAATTTATCCGCTTTTGATGGGGAGATATTTAAATTTGTCATCTGCATTGAGATTTTACTTAATTTATCAAATTTATCATTAAATATCTCTTTTCTAATCTCAGAAATCAATCCAATCTTGATCCCTTTTTGGGTAAGTCTTAAGTCAGCATTATCTGATCTAAGACTTAATCTATATTCAGCTCGAGATGTAAACATCCTATACGGCTCTGCAACACCCTTTGTTACTAAATCATCTATCATTACTCCAATGTATGCATCAGATCTATCAAGGATAAAAGGTTCCATTTTTTTAAGTGAGAGGGCAGCATTAATACCAGCTATAAGCCCTTGAGCTGCAGCCTCTTCATATCCTGTAGTTCCATTAATTTGACCTGCAAGATATAAATTCTTTAATTTTTTTGTCTCCAATGTTAAAAAAAGTTCTCTTGGATCAATATAATCGTATTCTATCGCATATCCAGGTCGTATAACTTTAACATTTTCTAAACCGTTGATATTGTTGAGTATTTCATACTGCACAACCTCAGGTAGTGATGTAGATATACCATTTGGATAAATTGTATGATCATTAAGGCCCTCAGGCTCTAAAAATATCTGATGTCTAGTCTTATCGGCAAATTTTACTATCTTATCTTCTATTGAAGGACAATATCTTGGACCAACGCCTTGTATACTGCCAGAGTACATGGCACTTTTAGATAAATTCTTTTCAATAATCTTATGAACCTTTTTATTAGTATAGGTCATAGAGCACGACACTTGTTTGTTAAAATTTTTTTTTGTTAAAAAAGAAAAAAAATAAGGATCATCATCTGCAAATTGTTTTTCCAATTTTTCAAAATTGATAGTTCTAGAATCTAACCTTGGTGGTGTTCCAGTTTTTAGTCTACCTATTTTAAAATTATATTTTTCTAACTGTTCACTTAAACCAGTACTTGGCTTTTCATTAAATCGACCAGCAGGAGTTCTTTCATCTCCAATATGTATCAAGCCATTTAAAAAAGTGCCAGTTGTAAGTATTAACTTGTTACAACTTACTTTATGCCCTTTAGATGTTAAAAATCCACTTATTTCATTATTATTAAAAATAAACTTAATTACAGGATCTGAAAAAATGCATAAATTACAGTAGTTTACAAGTTTTTCTTGCATAAATTTACGATATAATGATCTATCAGATTGAGTTCTCGGTCCTCTTACAGCTGGACCTCTACTTCTATTTAACAGTCTAAATTGTATTCCAGATTTATCAGCAACTTCACCCATAACCCCATCTAGAGCATCAATTTCTCTTACCAGATGACCTTTTCCTAAACCACCAATGGCAGGATTACATGACATTTCTCCTATAGTGTTTTTATTGTGAGTAAATAGGGCAGTGTTAACTCCAAGTCGTGCAGATGCTGTTGCAGCTTCACAACCTGCATGGCCTCCACCGATTACTACTACATCAAAAGATAAATCTTTTTTCATGGTGTAAATTTATATTCGATTAAAATATTTACAAGATTTGAGTTTTTTTTCTTAAATAAGTGTTATTTATCAACGAAATTAGTTAAAAATTGGCTAAAAATTAAGGAAAATCGCTATTATTTTCCGATACAAAAATCGTTGAAAATGCTACCTAATATCTCCTCTACATCAACTTTTCCAACAATCATGCCTAAATGTCTAGTGGCTAATCTCAAATCCTCAGCTGCTTTATCAAAATCCTTTTTATCATTTTTATCTGAAAAATTTTTCAAATGATTTACACACTGTACTAAATGTTGTCTATGTCTTTCTCTTGTAATTAAAATATCTTCTTCTGTCATAAATTTATTCTTAAGGTTATTTTTTATTTTTGAGATTAATTTGTCTATGTTTAGATTTTCTTTTAACGAAATTAAAACGTGATTAAACTTCAAAATATCGACATCTAATTTTTCCTTTATTAGATCTGACTTGTTAATTATTAATATCGCATTATCTTTTAACAAATCATGCAAAAACCCGCCTAAATCAATGTTTTTAGCATCAACTACAACTAGTTTTAAATCGGCACTTTCAGCTTTTTGTAGGGATAGCTTTATTCCTTTTTTTTCAATTTCATCTTTTGAGTCTCTTATTCCTGCTGTATCAGAAATGATAACAGGATATCCATCTATATTTAAACGCGTTTCGACAACATCTCTTGTGGTACCAGCAATCTCAGATACTATAGCAACTTCTCTATTTGATAAATTATTAAGTAAACTCGATTTCCCTGCATTGGTGGGTCCTACAATTGCAATTTTAAAACCTTCGCGAATTATTTCTCCCACTTTTTGATCATTCAAAATTTTATTAATCTCATTTAAAACATTTGAAGAATCTTGTTTTATCTTTTTTAAATTTTCCTCAGGAAGATCTTCTTCGGGGAAATCTATTTTCGCTTCAATGAATGATAAAATTTTCAATAATTTTTCTCTTAACTCATTAAATTTCTCTGAGGATTTACCGCTCATTATTTTTACGGCTTGTAATCTCTGAATTTCGGTTTCTGCTGTGATAAGGTCAGCTATACTCTCTGCTTTTAACAAATTTATTTTACCGTTCTGAAAAGCAAGCTTCGTAAATTCTCCTGGCTCAGCTAATCTACAATTTTTTACATTCGATATTTGCTCTTGGACAGCTGAAATTATAGCCTTACCTCCATGTACATGAATCTCTGCCATATCCTCACCTGTGTAGCTCTCAGGCCCAGGAAACCATAAAATTATTCCCTCATCGATCAGCTCAGAAGTGTTGATATTGTTTATTTTTCTAAGCGTAGCCATTCTCGGCTTTGGAATTTCTTCTCTTGTAAGAGATTTTATAACGTTTGATGCTTCGGAACCTGAAATTCTGATAATTGCGACTCCAGAAGTGCCAGGACCTGATGATAGTGCATAAATAGTCATAAAATATTATAACTTTTATTCTGTAATATTGGAAAACTTAATTAAGCAGGTTTGTTCATTGAATTAAAGAACTCTGCATTGTTTTTTGTGTCCTTCAATTTCGAATTTATAAATTCTATCGCGTCCATTGTTCCCATTGGGGCGATAATTCTTCTTAACACATTCATTTTCTGTAAGTCATTTTTATCAAATAACAATTCCTCTCTTCTTGTACCAGATTTAGTAATATCAATTGCTGGGTAAATTCTTTTATCTGCGATTTTTCTATCAAGTACAGTTTCACTATTACCGGTTCCCTTAAATTCTTCAAAAATCACCTCATCCATTCTACTTCCAGTATCAATCAACGCTGTCGATATAATGGTTAAAGATCCACCCTCCTCTATATTTCTTGCGGCACCAAAAAATCTTTTGGGTCTTTGTAGTGCGTTTGCGTCAACACCTCCTGTTAAAACTTTTCCTGAACTAGGAATTACAGCATTATAAGCTCTTCCTAATCTCGTGATTGAGTCCAATAGTATAACTACATCTTTTTTGTGCTCGGTTAGTCTTTTCGCCTTTTCAATTACCATTTCTGCAACAGCAACATGGCGCTGTGCTGGTTCATCAAATGTAGAACTTATAACTTCTCCCTTTACAGTTCTTTGCATATCAGTTACTTCCTCGGGACGCTCGTCGATTAGCAATACAATAAGGTAACATTCTGGATAATTTTTAGCTATTGAGTTTGCTATACTCTGAAGAATCATTGTCTTTCCTGCTTTTGGTGGAGAAATAATAATTGATCTTTGTCCTTTGCCGATGGGACTGACAAGGTCTATTAATCTTGGTGTTAAGTCTGGTTTTTTTTCAGTTTTAACCATCTCAACTTCCATTACTAACTGCTTATCCGGATAAAGAGGTGTTAAGTTATCAAATGCTATTTTATGTCTAGATTTTTCTGGTTCTTCAAAATTTATTTTACTTACTTGTAATAAAGCAAAATATCTTTCTCCTTCTTTAGGAGCTCTAACCGGTCCTTCTACAGTATCGCCTGTTCTTAAACCAAATTTTCTAATTTGACTTGGACTTACATAAATATCATCGGGTCCTGGTAAATAATTTGACTCCATGGCTCTTAAAAAACCAAAGCCATCTTGTAAAAGTTGTAAAACACCTGCGCCTGTTATCTCTTCTTTCTCAGCAACTTTTTTTAAAATAGCAAAAAGGATTTCCTGTTTTCTTAAGGTGCTGGCATTTTCAATCCCAAGCTCTTCAGCTTGAGTAATTAGTTGTTCAGATGATTTTAGTTTTAATTCTTGAATGTTCATGATTTGAGATTATTAAGGACTTAATAATAAATTAAATATATATACTATTTAAAATAATTCAACCCTAGATTGGCTTAAAAACCACTATAAAGACTATTAAAATTAACAATAAAGTCGGTATTTCGTTAATATAACGATAAAACTTTGAAGTTTTATGGTTTTGGTTCAATTTAAATCGATTAAGCAATAAACCTAGATAAAAATGGTAGACTGTTAATAAAATTACCAAAACAAATTTCAATTGAAGCCATAAGTTGGCTAATTGTTGAAAACCTATTTCATGAATTAACACTAAACCGAATAGCCAGCTTAACATCATGGCTGGTGTCATAATGTAATAAAATAATTTTCTTTCCATCGTTTTAAATACATTTGAAATAATTTCATTATTATTTTCAGAATGATAAACGAATATTCTTGGTAAGTATAAAAGACCTGCCATCCACGATATAACAGCTATTAAATGTAAACTTTTAAATAATAAATAGCTATTCATAACTTAAACATGGACATTTTTTAAATTGATTTGGACACTGTATCTTTGGAGGAAAAAGATCTCCATTAAAATTATAATCTTGTTTATTCATTATTAAATTAGACATAGCTTTTATAAAATTTATATTAGTTCCAAGTGCTGGTACTCTTGAATAATTTTTACAACCATTTTTATCTGCTAATTCTTTATACTCTATATCAAGTTCGACCAAAGTTTCGGAATGTTCTGATACAAAAGCAATAGGGACTAAAACAATATGTTTTCCTAATTTTGAATTTTCTACAATGATATCTTCGGTAGATGGACCAATCCATTTCAAAGGTCCAACCCGGCTTTGATAACTTAATATCCAATCTAGTTCCTTAATATTTAGTGTTTTGACAATTTTATCAACTGATTGTTCTACCTGCCATTGATATGGATCGCCATTTCTAATATTTTTTTCAGGCAACCCGTGCGCGGAAAAAATTAACTTAAAATTTTTTGAGTTGTTTATTTTTTTTTTTATTTCAACTGTATGTGCTTCAATAAAATTTGCATCGGTTGGATAACAACAAATAGTACTCGTTTTCACTTTAAAATTATTTTTAATACATATGTCAGTCCATTCTTTTATTGATGAACCAGAGGTTGCTGCTGAATACTGAGGATAAAGTGGCATTAAGATGACTTCTTTAGGATTATATTCCATTACTTCCTTAACAACTTTTTCTGCTCTAGGGTGCCAACATCTCATAACTATAAAACATTTATATTCTGACAAATTATCATCCTTGTTTAATTTTAACTCTAAAGCGTTGGCTTGTTCTCTGGTAAGCTTTAATATGGGTGATGAGCCACCTAATTCTTCATATATTTTTTTTGCTGTTGGGGCCCTTCTGTTTGCTATTAGTTTTGCTAAAGGATATCTAAAGAAACTAGGTAAATTTAAAATTGCAGGGTCGTTAAATAAATTAAATAAAAAAGGTTCAACATTTTCCAATTTATCAGGACCCCCTAAATTAAATAAAATTACAGCTTTTTTCATTTAAACTCTTTTACTGTGTTAACCAAATATTCAACCATTTCAGGATTGGTTTCAGGCAATATTCCATGTCCAAGGTTAAAAATATACGGATGATTTTTAAAAA
>Ga0315315_10003003_pt1 | contig 15446 bp, 10 predicted proteins | sample M140m3416metaG_FD_203699 | JGI IMG/M metagenome (GOLD analysis project Ga0315315, IMG submission 203699) | Ammonia-oxidizing marine archaeal communities from Monterey Bay, California, United States - M1 40m 3416 | ecosystem: Environmental > Aquatic > Marine > Intertidal zone | place: USA...
AAAGCAAAGGCAAAGGCTTCATTTGCAACCTAAAAATACCGAGCTGAAAACCTTTGAAGGAGGAATCAGGGATTGAGTTTGATCAACTTGAAAGTCTATTCGCCTTGCATTACCTGCTTGTATTTTTCTTCACAAATTGAACATCATATGAGGTCATATGAAACCGCTCTCCTTATATTTTCTCTTTTTGATCTGTTTTTTTTCGTTCGCTTCGGCGAAAAAGCCAAACGTCCTCTTCATCATCTCCGATGACCTGACCTACACCGCCCTATCCTGTTACGGAAACAAGGTTTGCCAAACACCCAATATTGACAAACTGGCAGCGGAAGGTACCCGTTTCACTCAAGCATACTGCCAAGGAACTTATTGTGGCCCTTCGCGGGCCAGTTTCATGTCGGGTTACTACCCTCATGCCACGGGAGCACTAGGATACAAGAGTCCGCGACCGGCCATCGGCGACCGAAGCACCTGGTCCCAACACTTCCGAAATCACGGATATCATGCGGCAAGGGTAAGCAAAATTTATCATATGGGCGTCCCCGGTGGAATCGAAGAGGGGGGTGACGGAGCAGATGATCCGGAATCTTGGGATGAGAAATACAACAGCAAAGGCCCGGAGTGGCGGGCACCTGGTGATGGAGAGACCTTGCAAAAAAACCCAGATGGGAAAAGGCCTGTTGTGGGAGGCAACACTTTTGTCGTGGTCGAGGCGGATGGGGATGACCTCGTTCATTCAGATGGCAAAACCGCAAAGAAGGCCGTCGAATTGATAAAGAAATACGAAAACATGGAAAAACCTTTCTGGCTAGGGGTTGGATTCGTGCGGCCCCATGTTCCATTCGTTGCCCCAAGAAAATATTACAAACCCTTCAAGCCATACTCAAAAATGGTTTTGCCCGAAAAGTTTCCCGGTGACTGGGACGATATCCCCAATGCCGGGATCAACTACTGCACTAGTGTGAATATGCAGATGGATATAAGGAAGCAAAAGAAGGCGGTGGGTGGATACTATGCTTCAGTCGCATATCTTGATGCCCAAGTTGGCAAAGTCATGGAAGCACTGGAAAAATCCGGCAAGCGGGACGAAACCATTGTTATTTTCACCAGCGATCACGGTTTTCATCTCGGCGAGCATGACTTTTGGGCCAAAGTAAGCCTCCGTGATGAATCCGTAAAAGTACCCTTGATCATAAGCGTTCCGGGAAAAAAGCCTGCTGTTTGTAACTCGTTCGTAGAATTACTCGATCTTTACCCCACCCTTTCAAGCTTATGCGGTTTACCGGAGCAGAGTAGGTTGCAGGGCAAGAACATTTCAAAAATGTTGGATGACCCCAAACATCAGATTCGTAAGGAAGCCTTTTCCGTGGCTCCGATGAGAACGGGGTTTTTACTTAGAAATAAAAATTGGGCTTTCATTCAATATGGTGAAAAGCTACCGACCAAGTTGAAAGGTGGCTTTGAGCATGGCAGGAATGGAATCGAACTCTTCGACATGAAGAAGGACCCCAAACAATTCCACAACCTGGCCAACTCCGAAACCCACAAAGGCACCGTCGAATCCTTTCGAAAAAAACTGAAGGAAAAATTGGCCGCCATTCGGACAAACGACCTCTAAGAAAGTGAAACTCCTCCATCCCTGCCTGTTCGCTCTACTTCTCTCGATCCCGATTGGAAGCTTCGCACAGGCCAAGAAACAGAAAAGTTCCAAGGCTGAAGCGGTTTTCTCCTGGAACAACCCACCCCAGAAGTGGACCCTCAAAGGTCTTCCTTCCAATCTCCGGCACGCAACCTTCAAGAGCCAGAGTATGGGAATCAAGGTCGGATACTACGTCTATTTGCCCAAAGAGTACGATTTAGCGAAATACAAGAGCAGGAAATTCCCGGTCGTCTACCACCTCCATGGCGGACGTCCGGGACTGGAAAAGAAGAGTATCTCTTTGTCCGCTTTTATTGATCAAGCGATGACGGATGGGCAGATTCAACCAACGATCTACGTCTTCCCGAACGGGGGCCCCATGAGTTGGTACAATTACCCGCAAAAGGAAAACGGTCTGGGTGAGGACGTTTTTGTCAAGGAACTGATTCCCCACGTCGATTCCAAATACCGGACCCATGGCACCCGTACCAAAAGGGGCTTGCAAGGCTTTTCCCAAGGTGGGCGCGGAACCACACGTATCATGTTCAAGTACCCCGGGCTATTCGGTTCGACGGCACCGGGTGGATCGGGCTATGAACCGGAGGAGCGGATTCGGGACAATGATGGAGAGGAATCTTCGAATGTCCGGTTCGCAAAGGGTTACGATGCGTGGACTCTCGCCCAAAAATACTCCAAGCGCAAGAATGCCCTTCCTCTCAAACCGATGATCTGGGTCGGGACAAAAGGGTTTAACTACGAATACAACCTGAAGTTCATGAAATACTTGGACAAACTTGGTTTACCCTACGACAAACTAATCGTGCCCGACGCCCCACACAGTGCTAAAATTATCTACGAGAAAAAAGGCTTGGAACTCATGCAGTTCCATGACCAGAATTTCGGCAGGTAAAAATGAAAGCATACATATCCACGAGCTTGCTTCTTCTTTCAACGGTTTTGTTCATAAGTTGTTCGGGGGGTGGAGCTGCAGGTGAATTGGGATTCGTGGTGACGTGCGGAATCCTGGGATTCGGTTTGATGATTTGGATGATTGAAAAGAGCAAAAGCGGAGGTGCCCGAAGACCCTCCGCTAGAATGACCAATGAACGCGGAATTTCTCTGGACAAGCTATTGGAGCAAAAGAAGGGAATGAGATTGGGCTTCAAACAGAGGAGGTTGATCGCAAAAAACATCGGATTGTATCATTGGGTGCCCGCAGATCTGATGGAGGCCTGGGAAGAGAGAATTCTTGTTTTTCTAGATCAATTCCCCATCAGCCATATGAAGCAAGGGAAGGCAACCGAGGAAATGCGTCTGCTTGTCGCTGCCGAGGCTTGCCTGCTTATTGTCCGGCGCCCCCTCTCCGATTATCGGCATCTTCAGGTCGTTCACTTATGGGAGGATGAGATCGAGGGAAACGAGAACGCCCGGGGCACCGCTACCCGGCACGAGGTAAACCTAAGCTGGAACTATCTCAAGAAGACGATCCGCAACGCCAGGGACGGACACAACCTGACCTTGCACGAGTTCGCCCACTTGATCGATTTTGCCGATGACGGAATTGCCCAAAGCATTCCGGTATCCGGACATTCCAAGGACCACAATGAATGGCAAACTCTGGTTGACCAAGAGCATTCAAGGCTCATGAAGGCATATGAGTCAGGCAAGAACTATTCAATTCGGGCATACGGTGGGTATGAGAGCATCAAGGGAGACAAACCCGAATTGTTTTCCTGCGGAACCTCGGCTTTCTTCGAACGCGGATCTCGGTTGAAAAGAGAATGCCCTAAAATTTACGAGGCCTTAAAAAAGTTTTACGGGGTTGACCCCGCCAGTTGGCGAAAACAAAAAAAGGTATGAAACCCCGTTTGCTCATTCTCTCCATCAGCCTTCTTTTCAAAGGACTGATCCTTTCCGGCGCATCGAAAGCCATCGGCCCTGTGGAAAACTTCGAGGCCCTGTGGAATACATTTAACGAACGGTATGCATTTTTCGAACTTCGCGGAGTGGACTGGAAAGCTCAATACGAAAAGTACCGGCCAAAAGTAACCAAGAATACGACGGATGAAGAACTATACGGCTTGATGTGTGAAATGCTCAAGCCTCTCAAGGACGGACATGTGAACCTAAAGGCCAAGTCGCTCGGGAAGAAAAACCCCTACAACCCCGAGGAAACACCCCGTTTCCTTAAGGAATTCAACAACCGAAAACTAGAGAAACAATTTGAGCAACTGGTAAGCAAAACCCTTCGGAATAATGACTTTGGTAAGCTCAAGAATTCAACCGACCTACTCCTTTTCTCACGCAACAAGAGCCTCGGCTACCTGCTGATAACCGAATTCGAAGGGGTCCGCGCCAAGAAACTCGACGAGGCATTGGACAAGGTTCTTGCCTTGATGGATGGAACCAAGGGATTGATCATAGACATTCGGCTCAACCCCGGCGGGACTGACCAATGCGTGTATCAGATCGCGAGCCGATTTGCCGACAAGAAGCGTGTTGGACATCATCGCAAGACCAAGACCGGGGCAGATGGCTTTTCCGAGCTCAAGACCCGATACCTCAATCCGCATGGAGAAAACTACTTGAAACCGATCATCCTGCTCACTCATGACGCATCCTTCAGTGGAGCGGATGTGTTCGCAATGGTCATGACCGAACTCCCGCAGGTCACACTCGTGGGTGAACCAACCAATGGAATCTTTTCCAATATGCTGGAAAAGAAATTGCCGAATGGATGGAAATACACCCTTTCCTTTCAAGTATACTATTCCGCCGACATGACTTGCTACGAAGGCAAGGGGATTCCCGTGGACATACCCTTGAAGAACATGAGGTCGGATTTGGAAAAGGGGGAGGATCCGCTCGTGATCAAGGCCTTGGACCTCCTTTCGGATAAGTAATCCCTTACCCAAAACAAACACCTACCGAACAATGAAGATGCATTCCTTCCTGATCGCCATCCTGGCAATTTTCTTACCAACATTCACTTATGGGGCTACGCCAAAACCAAACGTCATTATCGTATTCTGTGACGACTTGGGGTATGCCGACATTGGCCCTTTCGGGTCGAAAGCGCACGACACTCCGGTTCTCGACCGGATGGCCAAGGAGGGGATGCGGTTGACAGACTTCTACTCCACCTGCCCGGTCTGTACGCCATCCCGTTCAAGCCTGATGACTGGTTGCTACCCAAGGCGGGTCAACATGCACGTGGATGAGAAAAACTTGTGCGTACTTTTTCCTGCCGCCCGTAAAGGGCTCAACCCAAGCGAGAGAACCATTGCGGAAGTCCTCAAGGATCAGGGATACGCCACCACCTGCATTGGGAAGTGGCACCTCGGGGACCATCCCGAATTCATGCCCACCAACCATGGATTCGATTCTTACTTCGGGATTCCCTATAGCAACGACATGAACCGTAAGGAGGTCCCTCTTCCCCTCGTCCGCGACTTGACCGTGATCGAGGACAGCGTCCAGAAGGATACCACCATTACCGCCCGTTACACCAAGGAAGCCATCTCCTTCATCAAGAAAAACAGTAAGAAACCCTTCTTTCTCTACCTTCCTCACACCGCCGTCCATTTGCCTCTCGTTCCGGGAAAAAATTTCAAGGGAACGAGCAAGGGCGGAGCCTATGGCGACTGGGTACATGAGATCGACTGGTCGATGGGAGAAATCTTCAAAACATTAAAGAAGGAGGGCATAGACGAAAATACTTTCGTGCTCTTCACTTCGGATAACGGATCAGCCCGTGAAAAACAAGGAAGCAACCTGCCCCTGCGCGGACGCAAGGGCCGTACCGACGAGGGAGGCATGCGGGTGCCCTGCGTCGTGCGCTGGCCCAACAAAATTCCGGCAGGAAGCATTAGCGGAGCGATCACAAGCACGCTTGATCTTCTGCCCACCGCCGCAGCCCTTTCAGGATCAAAGGTACCAGCCGAACCGACAATCGACGGGAAGAACATTTTGCCCATCCTTTTGGGCAAAACCGACAAGCACCCCAGGGAGGCATTCTTCTATTACCAGATGGATCAATTGCAAGCCGTTCGCTCGGGCGAATGGAAACTATTCGTCCCGATGGAATCAAAAAAGAAAAACTGGGGAAAACCGGAAGGCAAGACCGAGCTCAAACTGTTCAACTTGATTCATGATGTCCACGAAGACTCGAATCTTGCTGACAAAAAGCCCGAGGTAGTCAAACGCCTGCTTGCCCTCGCCCAAAAAGCCCGGGAAGACCTTGGTGATGTAAACCACCCCGGCAAAGGCCAGCGTAAGGCCGGGTGGGTCAAAACCCCGGGCCCCCGCTTGCTCAAGAAATGATCCGCTCTTGCCTTTTGGCCGCCCTCCTTCCGGCCTTCTCTTTCGCCAAGCAACCCAACGTCCTGCTCATCATGGCGGACGACGTCGGGATCGAAGGCTTCGGTTGTTATGGAGGGAGCTCCTACCGCACCCCTCAAATCGACAAACTGGCAGAGGGGGGACTGCGTTTCACCCATGCCTATTCCCAACCTCTTTGTACGCCAACCCGAGTGCAGATCATGACGGGCAGATACAACCATCGCAATTGGACCTATTTCGGTATTCTCGATCCAAAGGAAAAAACTTTTGGTCACTTGATGAAGGAAGCGGGCTACAAAACTTGCATCTCGGGGAAATGGCAACTCCAGTCCTATGATCCGCCCGACTTCCCCAATGCCGAGCGCCGGCGGGGCAAGGGGATGGAAGTGACCCAAGCGGGGTTCGACGAGCATTGCCTTTTTCATTCATGGCACACCGAGAAAAAAGGTTCCCGCTACGCAGGCCCCACTTATTATAAGAACGGAAAGCTCATGACGGAGGGTAAAGACAAATACGGACCCGACGTATCGGTCGACTTCATCCTCGACTTCATGGAGCGCAACCGGAAAGAACCGATGTTCGTCTACTACCCGATGGCTCTGCCCCACCGACCCATGGTCCCGACCCCCGACTCGAAGGAATGGAAAGATCCGAGAAGGAGGGATGAGGAGGACGTCCGCTATTTCGTAGATATGGTTGCCTACACGGACAAGCTCGTGGGTCTGTTGGTCGACGGACTGGTGAAGCTTGGTTTGCGCGAGGACACCCTTATTCTTTTCTACTCCGACAACGGTACGCACCTAAAAGTCACTTCCATCCTCAACGGAAAGCAGGTCCAAGGCGGCAAGGCGACGCCCAGGCAGACCGGCATTCGCGTTCCACTCATTGCCAACTGGCCCGGGACGATCCAAGCCGGACGAACGAGTTCGGACTTGGTGGACGCATCCGATTTCCTTCCCACGCTCGCTGACCTGGCTCAGGCAAAGATACCGGACGAACGACAGATTGATGGAATCAGCTTTGCCCCGGCCCTGTATGACAAACCCGGAAGAAAGAGGGAATGGTGCTTCTTCTGGTACGATCCCCGGCCCGGCTGGGACAAGAATCGTTTCTCGAGGCACGTTTTCGCACTCGACCAACAGTATAAGTTATATTCGGACGGACGATTTTTTGATATCCGTGGAAAGGAAATGCGGGAGACCGAACTGGACGTCACGGAGCTCGGAAAGAAAGAGCTTCAAGCGAGAGAAAAGCTCAAAAAGGCAATCAGTGAAACGATGAAAGGGCCTGTCTCCAAACATGCCCAAAAAATTGTTGATGCCTTCGGCAATCCTCTTTGAGGTAAGGTCCTACTCCACTGTGACCGACTTGGCCAAGTTGCGGGGCTTGTCTACATCCAAGCCGCGCAGACGGGCAAAGTGATAGGCAAAGAGTTGAAGTGGGAGGTTGGCGAGAATCGGGCGAATGACCTCATGGGCTTCGGGCAGGCGGAAAACGTCGTCGGCCGCTTGATCCGGAATCTCAATATTCTCGGGGGCAATCGCCAGCACGGGTCCTTTGCGCGCTTTGACTTCCTGCATGTTGGCAATCGTCTTGGCCGACAAATCGTTTCCCTCCACCACAAAGACCGAAGGACACTCCGGACTAATCAGAGCGATGGGCCCGTGCTTAAGCTCGGCTGCGGGATACCCTTCCGCATGAGCGTAGGAAATTTCCTTCAATTTCAAAGCACCTTCCAAAGCAACCGGATATAGGCTTTGTCGTCCGAGAAAGAGCAGGTGCTCGGCCTTGGAATACTTCACCGCCAATTCCCTGATCTGTTCGCCTTGTTGCAAAACCTTAGCCACCAAGTTTGGTAAACCATTTAGTGCCTCTACGATCGCTTGCCCATCCATGGGAGATAGATCACGCATTCGCCCAAGAGCCAAACCCAGCATAGCACTAAGGCAAACTTGTGAGGAAAAAGCCTTGGTTGAAGCGACCCCAATTTCAGGCCCCACCCGTTGGTAAACGCCACCATCGGTCTCTCGAGCCAGAGAAGAACCAACCACATTGGTAATTCCCAAAGTAAGCAACCCCTTGGTCTTGGCTTCCCGAACCGCTTCCAAAGTGTCTAGGGTTTCTCCCGACTGACTGACTGCAATCACAAGCGATTTACCGGCCTTGGGCGAATTCCTGTAACGGAATTCGGATGCATGTTCAACTTCGACGGGAACACGGGCCAGCCGCTCGATCATGTATTCTCCAACCATGCAAGCATGGCGAGCCGTTCCGCAAGCAACAAAAATTATTCGGTCGAGATCACGAAGCATATCTTCATGGCCTTCGAGACCTCCGAGCTTGGCAGTGGTACCATCGTCACCGAATCGACCCCGCAAAGTATTCTCGAGAGCCGTTGGCTGTTCGAAAATCTCTTTTTCCATGTAGGAATCAAAGTCTCCCAGCTCGACCTCCTCCAGAATCTGATCCAATGGGTGAGTCACTGCCTGAGCGTCCTGACCCTCCATAGTGGTAATCCTGAATCCCCCTTCGTCCAAAATCGCAAGTTCCCCATCGTTTAGGAAAACCGCTTCCTTCGCCCGGCCAACGAAAGCCGAAGCATCGCTCGCGATAAAATTCGCGTCCTCGCCAAGACCGACTACAAGAGGAGATCCTCGCCGAGCACCAATCATGACCCCCGGGCAATCAAGGCATAAGACGGCTATGCCATAAGCCCCCCTGCACTTGGGCAAGGCAAGACGAACGGCATCGACAAAGCGGTCTTCGCCCTCGGAAAGCTCGGAGTAGTGATAGGCGATCAGGTTGCAAAGGACTTCCGAATCGGTCTCGGAAGAAAAGGTGACTCCCTTTCCTTCAAGAAAGCGCTTAAGCGTACCGAAATTCTCGATGACCCCGTTATGCACTAGGACGAACTTTCCGTCCTGGCTCTGGTGCGGGTGGGTGTTGGCAACGGTAACCTCCCCATGAGTAGCCCATCGGGTGTGTGCTATTCCCAGGGAGGAAGAAGATCCCGACCCGCGAAGAGCATTGGCCAAGTTTTCAACCCTACCCGTTTCCCGGGAAAGTGAAAATTCGCCACCTTCATGAAAAGCGACCCCCGCGGAATCATAACCCCTGTATTCCAATCGGCGCAAACCATCTACAAGAGATTCCTGAGCACTGCCCTTCCCTAAGTAACCTACTATGCCACACATACCCTAGAGGGAATAAACTATATCATGCCCCATGACAAGCAACGGATGCAGAGCGTTCTATTTATTTGCTAAACTAACCCGTAAAAACGAATCATATTATACTAAAGAAAGTTCCCCGTTGCTTTTATTTGTGGAATGTTAAAATATTTTCTTACCTAACAAGACCTTGAAAACCTTCCTCGCAGTTTTTCCACTAATTTTGTCATCTTTTGCCCTAGGCGTTCAGGAAATCGACCAAGCTCGCCAACCAGCCCTACGCCAGGCTCAGAATAATCTCCCCGTCAAGAGGGCTCAGCAGATCATTATTAATCAGCAGGCAGACCCTTTCCAGCTACAGCAGATCATCAAGCTAAATGTAAACGCCAACGGAATCGAAGGGCGGAAAGTCGTTACGAATCGATCCACAATGGTAACGCCGCCTTTCGGGCTAGATGAAAACCAAACCTTTCCTTGGACCTCAGCCGAGAAGGTGGTGATCGGGCTTCTACACATCAAGTCCGGAGGCAAGAGGAACAGGGCAAATTCGAGCGTGCCCTACTATTCTTACTCCCTTGAGATCGACCCTTTGGTAATCCTTCGTGGCAAGAGCCAGCTCAAAATGCAAAGTAGAAGAAAGGGAGACTTGAGGACGAAGGTTTCAGATACCCTTCAAAAAATATACCGGGAAATCAAGGATTCCCCATCTCTTGATATTGGGAAAGTACAACATAGGCTGAATGAATTACTAAAAAAGGAGGATAAAAAAGACAGAAAGGACCCCGCTCCTGAACTCAAATACATTCGCGGCAGTTACTACGGAACCCACAAGGAGGATCCCAACTTCCCGGAGGAAGATCAGCTTGTTCTGATTGCTCTGACCGGTACTAGCTCGACCAAAAGACTAGCCTATTGGGAGGAGGCCAACGCAAAGACGCTTGATCATGTAACCAAACTCATCGATCTCCCCTTGGGGTGGACCTTGGATGAAGACGGGAAGCCTCTTTCCCCTTGGGCTGAATACGGAAAACAGTCGCAAATGAGGGAAGACAACCCTTTGGTTCTTTGCTCTAAATCCGACAGAGGGTTTTCCCCAGCGGATGAAGGTTTGACAATATCGGTCAGCAAAATCCCGTCCGAATTCATCCAAAACAATTACGCCAATAGGGATGGGGACGGATACTTCACGCTAAGCCTGCGGAACCCAACCGAATTCCCCTTGTCCATTCCGGCCCTGCGCAGGACCAAGGATGGCATTCTTTGGAAAGAAAGCCTAGTCTGTTTGGTAACCTCAACTTCCAGCAATGGACGCGCTTCGATTGCCGGATCGGTTTGCCTGCCGAACTTCGCCTTCGCGGAACTGAAGAGTACGGAGGCAACCATTCTCGAACCAGGACAAGAAATTTCCACTACCATCAACCCTCTGCTCTTTTCGAACTTTCCTAAAACCCAAGGGTTTTCCCAACTTTACTTTAGGTTTTGCTTTGGAAAAATGGTTGCCCAAACAAGCTTCTACTTCAATTCGTCCTACCACGCCAAAATCATTCGCAAGATCAAGGCGGGTGTACCGACTCGACCGATCAGCTTGGGAGATTAGGTTATTGGGTGAGTTTAGGCATTTGATTACATCCAGGAATAAATAAGCCTGATCTTGGCCTTGCCGTTTTTTACCTGAACAGGAACCCTCAAATCCCCATTAGCTCGAGGATGTGCGGATTTTTTGATCATAACGGCTTCAGCACCTTCGATTTTGCACTTGATTTGCTTGGCCAAGACATAATCTCCTGCCTGCTCAACAGTCCCGATCCCTGCACGGAAAACCAACCCTTCGAGATTTTCTCCATTTTGCTCAATTGTAATTTCACGAACGAGGGCAAGGGCAGATTCAGCGACCGAGGGTTTTGAGTAATCAGTAATCTTGGCCTTGCCAATGTAATACATGAAGGAAGGCCTTTGCTTGTCATCAAAACGATACCCACCGAATCTTATTGCCGAAGCCCGTGTTTCGTCTGGAGGCCAGGAGGACGAAATGCTCTCAAGCTTGGCAAATGGGGCTCCATTGGGGAAATAAAATACACCATCACCTGCGGGTGGTTGGAAACCCTGTCCTCTACCGGTCCAGTGTCGTTGCCCGTTCATGAACTGGCCACGCCAAATAATGGCCAACCTCATAACATTTGCATCGAAAGCCAAGTTCACTCCCTCCGCATAGCCGACGCCGATTGCCCTCGGACCCGCACGGTCGATGAAATTCCTGTAAATCACCGCTTCTCCGGATTGAGCCTCAATAAAGATAGGCGCGGGCGGGGTCTTGGTCTTCCCCTTGGGCTTGCCCTTGGTCAAAGGTTGCTCGTTGAAGCCCGGCCCCTTCCAACCAACGTACAAATCCTCGACCCCATCCTTTTCGAAGTAACCCACCCGTATTTCCGCAAGTCCTTTCTTAAGCTTACTTTTCCCCTGCTTCCTGACCATGCCGTGAACCCCATCGTTAAGAACAACCCTCTTCCCTCCCACATGCAATTCGGAACCATCGTTGGACTGAAGATAAAACTCATAATCACCATCCTTGGGGACCTCGATCTTGCCTTCGAAAAGAAAACCAAAATTGTCTTTGCGATCCTTGGGGTCTAGGGAGAAAAAACCATCAGCAAGCGCCCCGGTTTTTTTAGGCTTAAGCTCCGACCAACTGGGTAGCTTGTCCCAGCTACCGTGATAATATTTGTACCTCAAGTCACTTACGGGCGAAGCATTTTGGGTAACGATCATGACTCCGTTCATCATTTGAGCATGACCCGGAAAAGTACATAGGTACGGGTACGGGCCTTCCTTTTTGGGAACGAGGAAAGTTACTGAACCCACCTCCTTGGGGTTGATCATACCGGTATGAGCGATCAGGCGGGGATGCTTTTCAGGAATCCAATTCTGTAAAACCCCGTCCAACCCCAAGGCAATCACAGCATCGGCAACTTCCTTGCCTTTGTCGTTCTTGTTTCCCTTGGCAGGCTTACAGAGGATTAGGTTATGTGGTAAATCATCTGGATTCTTGAGCGTAATTTTTAGAATTTCACCGGGTTTTGCGGAAAAACTGACACGATCGTACTTCATTTGAGCAGCCAATGTGGAAATCTCAATGGTTCGATCCGCCTTAACGACAGGAATTTCTGAAAAAGCAAAGGGATGAAAAAAATGCGAGAAGATGAAAAAAATAGCGGAGAATTTGAACATGATGAGAGTATGGAAGATCGAATACGATGGAATGACAACAGCTAAGAAGACTTTTCAAAATGAATTTCTGGAATCCAAATCGAGTGAAACGAAAAACGTCGAAAAAGTTATGTCTTTTTCAATTTTTCTCGCATCCTTACCAATACCCATACAATAAACGAGAAATTGAATGTGTTTAGGAAAATTCTAACTTGGGTAATCTCGTGTACCTGCCTTACCCTTTTTGCAAAGGGTAAGCCAAACATTGTTCTTATGGTTTCCGAAGATCATGCCCTATCATCCTTCGGTGCATACCAAAAGGCTTTCGAAGAACTCGATCCGACTCCTGAACTGGACAAGTTGGCATCAAATGGGGCACTTTTTCTCCAAGCATTTTGTTCGAACGCAATGGCTGGGCCCAGTACGGCTTCATTGCTTACTGGCAAACATAGCCACGCAAACGGATTTCTTACGGACGGAGACAAGTTTAACGGTGCCCAAAGCACATTGCCAAAGTTGCTAAGAGCCCAAGGATATGAAACTGCTTTATTTGGGAAATGGGACTTGGGAGACGAACCCGAGAGCTTTGATTATTGGGAAATTTTGGCTGATTCGAACGAGTTTTACAATCCCCTGTTTTGGAACCCAAACGGAAATAAGCATTTCGAAGGGCATACGACAGACATTATTACCGATCTGAGTCTCAAATGGATTGAAAAGATGCTCAAAGAGAAAAAGCCCTTCTTTGCCTTGATCCGGTTTAACGCAACTATGCAACCCTGGATGCCCGCAATTCGCCATGTCAACCTATTTGACGATCGTCTCCTGCCGGAACCGAAAAATTTATTTGATGATTTGAAAAACAGGGCACCCCCTGCTCGTTATCAGGAAATGGAAATCATGAGAAACTTGGACCTTTTTCATGATTTGTTTTCCCCCAAGCCTGACGATTGGGAACCTTCTTCCGCACCCAATGCAAACGTCATTGCTCAGAGAAACATTCTGAAAATGAACGAAGAGCAATCTTCAGCTTGGCAACTTGCATGGAGACCGAAGAACGAAGCCTTGGTAAGAGAAAACTTGACGGACGAAGCATTGCTTAGATGGAAATACCAACGCTTTGCGAAAAACTATTTGAGATGCATCAAAGGCATTGATGAAAATGTAGGACGTATTGTTGCATCCCTGTCTTCATTCAAAAACTCCGAAAACTTCATCGCTTACACGGCAAACCACGGAAGATTCATCGGTGAGCACGGGTGGTTTGGCACTCACTGGATGTATGAGGAGACAATGGGAATCCCACTTGTACTGTCAGGAAACGTCGGTTTTCTCAATTCCCCAAAAACCATTAAAACTGCACTAGTCCAAAACATTGACATTGCCCCAACTATTTTGGATTCGTTGAACATCAAAGGTGAAGAAAGCATGCATGGTCGTTCTTTACTCCCTCTGCTCGAACAGAATTCGACTGCCCCGGGTTCATGGCGCGAAGCCTTGTATTTCCATTACCATGCCTTCCCCGAAGAGCAAATGGTTCCAAAGCACTATGGTATCCGCACCTTGTCCCATAAACTAATTCACTACTACCAATTTAACGAATGGGAACTCTTCGATCTGGAAAAGGATCCGCATGAAAATCTCAACCTCCATAAAAACGAGGGCTTTCAGAAAAGACTTACCGAGTTGAGCTCCGAGCTCAATGAACTGAGAACTCACTTCCAAGACAAATCAGACATTTCGGTAATGCCCGAGGAATGGAGAAAAATTTATAGGGGTCCGGAAGCGCGAAAAAAGGATCCGAAATAAATCCCAAACTCCAAAAACATAAAAAAACGCTGATAAACATAAAAAAAAGATTGTCAGTCTGAATTTCTTCGCTAAATTCTGGGGCTTAAGGAATGCATATCCTGAAAGGCGTCGTTTGGGAGGACGACGCCTTTCGTATTTTTGGATCTCCCGTTTTTTTGAGAGACGTTCGTCCCTATTTTCCTTACTAGTGCGATCCTACCAAATAACGAATGAAAAAAACTATTACCTTTCTCCTTTCCGTACTTGCTCTGGTCAATTGGGTAACAGCCCAAGAAAAGAGACCCAATATACTGTTTGTCTTTTCGGACGACCACGCTCCCCACGCCATCGGTGCCTACAAGGGTTGGTTGCAATCGGTCAACCCGACCCCGGTTATCGATCGACTTGCATCAGAAGGCATGCTTTTCGTGAATAGTTTTTGTACGAATTCAATATGCGGACCCAGCCGGGCTGTTATTCAGACTGGCAAGCACAGCCACAAGAACGGCTTCATGAATAATGGGAATACCTTTGACTGGAATCAGCAAACCTTCCCCAAGCTCCTCCAAAAGGCTGGTTACCAGACCGCCATTTACGGTAAAAGCCACCTCAAGGGAAAACCCCAGGGCTACGACGACTGGGCAGTCTTGCCCGGACAAGGCTTATACTACAACCCCGATATGATTTTCCCTGACGGGAGAAGACGTATTGATGGCTATTGCACCGATGTGGTTACGGACTTGGCGGTTGATTGGCTCAAGAACAAGAGACTAAAAGACAAGCCCTTCATGCTGATGGTTCAACACAAGGCGCCGCACCGAAACTGGATGCCCGCCCTGCGCCATCTCGATCTTTACGACGACGTCGAAATCCCGGAACCCCCCACCCTCTTCGACAAATGGGAGGACAATGCCCCGGCCGCACGGCTCCAAGAACTCGAAATCGATCGCCACATGGATCTGAATTACGATCTCTTCTTGGATCTCACTCCAGAATTCAATCAGCCTCCCTCTCAGTTACGGCAAGATAGATCGGCTTGGCACAACATGAAAAGAATGAGCCCGGAACAGCTTGCCAAATGGCGTTCCCATTACGCCCCCAAAGATAAGGCTTTTCACGAGGCAAAGCTGACAGGTAAGGATTTGGTCCGTTGGAAATTCCAACGTTATGCCAAGAACTACCTGCGATGCGTCAAGGGGGTAGACGAAAGTGTGGACAATCTCCAGAAGACCCTGAAGAAGCTGGGGTTGGATAAAAACACCATCGTGATCTATTGTTCCGATCAGGGATTTTACATAGGTGAC
>Ga0315315_10003004_pt1 | contig 15437 bp, 18 predicted proteins | sample M140m3416metaG_FD_203699 | JGI IMG/M metagenome (GOLD analysis project Ga0315315, IMG submission 203699) | Ammonia-oxidizing marine archaeal communities from Monterey Bay, California, United States - M1 40m 3416 | ecosystem: Environmental > Aquatic > Marine > Intertidal zone | place: USA...
ACCCAGCAGTTGTCGGCAACGAGGTTGGAGGTGGAAGTGTTGGAAGTCGCCGACTCAAGCTCGATGTACATGTCACCGACGAGATCACCGTTACGGGCAACGGTTACGGAGACGCGGCCGGAGTTGGCGGCAGTACCGTTGACGGTCTGCTCGATGTTCTCCATCGCGAAGTTAGTGTGGCGCTTGTATTTGGCCTGGAAGAAAGTTACCTCAGGGTTACCAGTAAGGTAGACATCCTGGGCACCGTACGCTACGAGTTGCATAAGACCACCGGCCATTTTGAGAGTTGTTGTACTATAAGCAGAGAAAATAATTTCAACTAAATGCGCATTTCCGAACCCCAAAAAATATCAGTGTACAACAAATGTCGACACACCCTGATGAAAATGAGAGTGAAATTGAGGATGGTGAAATTGTCACAGACGATGAACTTTCCATGACGGAGGACGAGGAACCTATTGAGGAATTCGAAGATGAGGGTGGTATTGATATCGCAGAACTCATGACTTCCCTCATGGCTACGGATGAGGGTGACACGGTATGTTCCGCCCTCGTCAATATTGCAAATCAACTTCAAACACAAAATAAAATTCTTATAAAGATGCTCAGTAAAATTAATTCGGCTTAAGGATAAAAATGTAGATATTCTAAATGAGAGAAACTCACTTCATTGATAAGAATCCCAATATATATGAAGCACTCACCGAGCTTCAGAAACGGAACGTTCAATCAATGAATGAAGAACAGGTACTGAGAATTATCGAAGACTTTGAATTTAGGTGGTATCTCCACGATGCCGAAAATTACAACATATGTTTGGAAAGAGCAACTAAATTGGGATATCATCAGTTTATTCACCCTGATAATTTTAACGAGAATGGCATTCCGAAACCCGACCAAATTGATATTATGGCGATTCGCGGCATCAAGAATCGTATGATTAACTTCCTAATCCAACTGAACAATCATGTTCAAGCTCGCATGAAAGAGTTTAACAACGATGAAGAATTGTCAGTGAACAAACGAATTAATAACATCATCATGCAGATTGAAGATGGGTTCGATAATGTTCGACGCCATCAGATTTCTTATGAACGGACTGTTGCTCCTACAGCTCTTCCACAAGTGAGTATTTATACAGACCCTTCTACAATGGACGAGGAAGAAATCGAAAAGTGTATTCCGCTTCAAAAATGTCTCATGCTTACCTTGAAAGAGGCATATAAGGCTGGATACAGACGATACAAGGGTCAGTGCTGTGAGGAAATCAAAACTGTGGATGGATGTTGTACCAGAGCATGGAACCCAATCTTCACAATCGAGGAGTTTGTGTATTCCTTACCGAAAAAGGAGAGTAACTTCACGAATTGGAAAAACTTTACGAGTAAAGGTTCTATATTTCGAGATGTGATTGATAACATTTCGAAGTGTGTAGATGCTCAGTTTCCTGAGATTAAGAAGAGGCGTCATGTATGGTCATTTAAGAACGGTATATTTGTGGGTAAGGAGTGGATTCCGGATCGCGGTGTCTACGACTGTAGCTTTTACCCGTATAAGAGTGACAAGTATGCATGCCTTGACCCGAGTATCATCGCCTGTAAGTACTTTGATCAACAATTCGATGATTTCTCTCATATTGAAGATTGGACGAAAATTCCTACGCCTTACTTTGATTCCATTTTGAAGTATCAGAAGTTTGAAGACGAAGTGTGCAACTGGGCGTACGTGATGGGTGGTCGTCTCTGCTTCGATATTGGCGAACTTGATGGATGGCAGATTATCCCATTCTTCAAGGGAATCGCTCGATCTGGTAAATCAACTCTCATAACCAAGGTATTTAAGAAGTTCTATGAGAATGAAGATGTGGGTACACTTTCTAATAACATCGAGAAGAAGTTTGGTCTCTCAGCGATCAAAGATTCATTCATGTTCATAGCGCCAGAGGTAAAAGGTGATCTTGCACTCGAACAGGCTGAGTTTCAATCAATCGTTTCTGGTGAAGATGTGTCTATAGCAGTTAAAAATAAGACTGCCGTGTCTATCGAATGGAAGGTGCCAGGAGTATTAGGTGGCAACGAAGTTCCAAACTGGAAAGACAACTCGGGGTCAGTACTCCGTCGTATCCTTCCATGGAATTTTGGTAAACAGGTACAGGACGCTGACCCCCAACTCGATGAGAAGCTCAATGTGGAATTACCTATCATTCTGTTGAAGTGTGTGCGCGCGTACCATGACTATTCCAATAAGTATAGGAACAAAGATATTTGGAATGTTGTTCCAGCTTACTTCAAGCAAATCCAGAAGCAAGTGGCGATGGTCGCGAGTAGCCTCACCAACTTTCTGGAATCAACCTATATCGTATTCGGTGATGATCTTTTCGTTCCACAGAAAGAGTTTGTCGCCAAGTTTAACCAACACTGTAGTGAGAACAAATTGGGTAATCACAAGTTTCATTCAGACTTTTATGCGGGTCCATTCAGTTCTAGGGAAATCGAAGTTCGTGTCGATACTGTGAAGTACAAGGGTAGGGTGTGTAAAAATCAGCCTATCATTTACGGTCTAGACATCGTGACCGATGACTTGACATACACAGACGATAATTAAAAAAAATATTAACCTTTAGTAATATGAGCCAGAGGATCAAAGAATTTGTTAGTCAATCTGGAGTAGAAGTTCAAAGTCCGAACTCGAATTCTAACAACGACTTTGCGAAAGAACTTGAAGATATGTTAATTCGTAAAGAGCGTATGCGCGCCGCTGGATTTCGTACACCCCCACGCCCAGTTCGTCCAGTACCAACTAGACAAGTGCAAGTTCCTCGTCGCCTTCAACAAAACCTTATAAATAATAGGTCATACGACGATGCTTCACCATTTAAAAATGAATTCAATGATGTAAATGAAGAGAAAATAGTCGAATCACTTCAATTCAGTAAGTTCAATCCAGGAATGTTCAACGCAACTGTGGATTCTGGATTTGATCAGAAACAAACTGTAGTTGATCTTAAAAAAATACTCATGAAGAGACCTCTTCCTAGAACATCCATTGGTGAAGGTCTTTATATAGACACAAAGGAAATAAAGGGTATTTATGGACGATTTAAGACTGGATTCTCCCACACTAGGGAGACTGGACCTAAAGGTGGTTTAAATAATAATTTTTTCACCGTGCAACTCATGTTGAATATATCCAATGATAATGAGAGTAAAGGAGCCACCGTAAACATCTACCGAAATGGAAAGATTCGTTTCTCTGGTGGTTTTGTTGGCACAGACATCGCCAACCAACCTGAACTTATCCGCCGTTTCATCGTTGACTCGTACACGGAGAGGCAACAATTTTTCTATAACCCTTTCACCTACAACAATCTGAGTGGTCAATTTAGGATCAATGGGGTATTCAAGAATATGAAGTCAATCGCACTGAAAGAGGGATCCTCTTATGAACCTGAGCTTTCTCCTTTCCTATACATGCCGATTGAGAATATGACTTTAATTTTATCCGTGAGTGGTAATGTTCAGGTCGTGGGTGCGAAAAATCCTGGTGAAATGTTAAAGGGATACGACACGGCTAAGAATATACTAGAGAGACTGAATAAGGAAAATCATATTACTGTGACTGGTAAGTTTGACGAGGGTGTCAAGGCGAGAGCCGCTCCCAAAGCCAAAGCCAAAGCCAAAGCCAAATCTCCGAAACGAAAATACACGAAAAAGTCATTGACCCAAAATCAAGCAAATGCTCTCATGATCAACTCCAAAATGTGCACGCGTATGAAAAAACCCGAACTCGTCAATCTCGCACGACGCATGGGTGTGGTAAATTTCAGAATTACCACGAGAGAGGGATCCCGTATGGCAACCAAAGATGAAATTTGTGCTAGAATAAAAAACAAGACTGGAAAGAAGAATGTCACGTTCAAAAACACAAACAAAAATAAGACTGTATCACTCACAGGTGCCAGTAACACATTCCGGGTCGGTCGCAAACTTTGTACCGATCTTAACAAAAATGAACTTCTTCGTATCGCCGCCATACTCAAAATTAAACTCGATGATAAAGAAACTAAAATGACCATCTGTAAGAAAATTGAAAAGGTTCGAAACAATCTGGGTAAACCGAAACCCCCTTCTCTCCCCAAACCTACGAAAGCGCAGGTGCGAAAAGTGGTTGCGAAGACTAAGAGTAACACCAAAAAAATTGAGGTTATGAAAAAAAGAGGACTCGACGAGAATTCGATTCGCAGGGACATCACCAAACTTTACGGTAATAAATGGATGAAGCGATATAAACCCAATCTCAACCAAGATGTGCGTAACATGAAGTCGGCTCTCAATGCCATCACCAGGGGTAATAAAACGGGTGTCCCCTTCAAGAAGAACATAAACGAGATGAAGAAGAAAGTTGTCAGTCAGTGGAAGATGGAGAGAAAGAGGGAACTCGAGAGAAACTATCTCATGAAGTCTGTGAACGTCACTGGCATTCCCCTCAATTTGAGGAACGATTATCGCCGCGCAGCAACCAGTTACGTTATGAACCAAAACAACCCCCCATCAAATAAGAAGATGGCGGACTACAGAAAGTACTGGTTAAAGTTTAGATCCAATATCAGGGCAAATGGGAACGCACTACGAACTGTTGGGGCGGCTCGAGCTCGGGTTGAAACGTTATAATCATGGGGTACGAGTTGACGATGATACGCGGACATGGGGAACACCTACAGACTCCTGGCTAGAAATGGCCAAGGAGGAACTTTTAGACGCTATTATTTACACTGTAGCAGATTACATTAGAAATGTTAGGAGTGAGGGACGTAAAAATGATGAGCTTGATGATAACAAACTCATCATGTCTATAATTGATGACTGGGAATGTGTTGAAAGTCCACAACACAAAATGCTTCTATGTAATCTCTTCAAGATGCTAGACTGTGATATTTTTAGGGATTAGGTAATTGCTCTTCTATTTGATTGCATGTATTAAATGCGGTGAGACACATCACAGTGACTGAAAACTGGAAAATAGCTTGTTCCCACATTCCAAGAACACAAAATGGTACTATCATGAGCCCTGCACACGTACCATGAAACACTACAACTCCTATTGATGCTGGGTGTTCGGTGTGTAGAGCACCCGTCGTAGATACTATCAACACAAAATTGATAATATCTATTGTTCTTCTGAAAAGAGCAAAATTTATACCAGATGAAATCACGAATATATACGCTAGAGCACGCACAACGGGGTGATATTCTATTAAAAATCTGAAACGTGGTTGTATAATTTCGGGGGGTGGTTCTGGAGGTTCCGGTGGTGGAACCTCTTGGTTAAATGCTATAGCGACGGAACCATCTGGCTTTTCAACAATCAGATGTCTGGATTCATCCATAACTTATTATGTAAAGACGTTTATTGTTTAACATCTAATTTTTCTGTTGATAGTCTTGTTTGGTTCGGCAATTTGTTTTAAGTGTGTGATATGGTATGAAAAATCATATTTTGAAAATGCATCTTTGATTTTATTAGAAAGAACACTAGCTTGAACTATGAGGGGTATTCCGGTGCACACAGACTTCTGTTCGAGTTGAAGAAACTCATCCTCCATCTGGGCAAATCTCTTGAGCGCGTTACTTCCGATGTTGTCCCTATGCATCTTGAGGTACATATCCTTGGACGCACCATCGCTGATGTAGAAATATTTGGAACCCTCAACCTCTTCAGATTTGGTGCGAGTATCGAACATGAGTGCCAAAACTATGAGCGCTACGATAATGTAGATCATCCTTAGTATTACTGCGGAATTAATTTACAGAGGTCATCAATCTTCTGAAGAATGTTTTGGAACTTGTAGATAGAATCAACATCCGAGGGCTTAATGATCTCCAGTTCAATCTGGTAGGTCGCCTCCTCTTCAGAGTCCATATCTGCATTGTCACCCGAAGAGATGGTCATATCGATGCTGAGGTTCTTACGAACGAACGAGTGCCTCGTTTTGGTTCTCTTACGATCCATCTCATATTCACCAGTCGTTGGAATCTCCCGCGCAACACAAAAACGTACATCGAGAGGGTCACGCTTGAAATCTTCCTTGATGACGTTGATCTTTTGGATCATCGTCTGATCACCAGAGTCTTCATCACAAGTGATGCGAACATTGTTGGCGTCGCTGTAATAGACATCCGAGATGGTCATCTTGGTACTCTCCCAATCGTCATACTTCTTGAGACCAGTGAGAACCTGTTTCCATACGTCTTTTCCTACATTAGTATCGAATAGGGAGCCGTTGTGCTTTCCGAGGCGAATCTCAATCTCGATGTCGCCTTCATTTTTGTGAGCTTCGAAAATCGCGATAACTTTGTCAGTGAGATCCATATTTTTACTTAACTTTTTACAAACGCGCCTTTCTCTTAAGCCTTTTTTACGCATAAAATATAATGAAGGGATTCGAAAATAACGGCAACACGTGTTACTTCAACACAGCCGTTCAGTGCCTCTTACACATCCCTGTGATGTCGAATCATTTCATACGAAATCCTTACACGGGAAAATGCTTCTTCACTAAAATATATTCGGATATCGTTCGTAAGTATTGGACAAAGGGTCACGAAACCCTCGACGTCGAGCCACTCCTCGAAAAGTTTCAAAATAAGTTTCCTCGGTTCAAGAGCGACGAACAGCACGATGTTCAGGAAGCCGTCATGTGTATCATAGATATTTTGGAACGTACGGAACCCATCATAAAGAGATGGTTCTACGGTAAAAAGACACAGGAAACCATATGGCCGGGTGGAAAGTCATCGAATGAAGAAGATTTCAGCGTTCATTTGATATCGTCCGAGGGCAATGATATGGGTAAGATGTTGTCAAAAAGTACAGACTGGAACACACTCACAGATTTTGAAGATGAGAATGGGAAAGTTCACAACGTCGCTACGACGCGTATGGTGTTTTCTAAACTTTCACAGATTCTCATGATTTCATTCGATCGAAAGAGTCATGTAAAGGTCATCGAAAACATACACATCGGGGGTCGTGAGTACAATCTAATCGCGAGTGCGGTTCATTTGGGTATACAAGACGATGGACACTACGTGTGTTTCGCGAAACGTAAAGACAAATGGTTCTTATTAAACGATGAGAGTATCGAGGAACATGAATTACCCCTCGAAGCGGGACACTATTTCATGGTGTATAATTTGAAGAGTTAAGGAATTGTATATGTTATAACACTTGGTTGTGGTACATCTTTATTGTCTCCCTTAGTAGTTGTCAAAACTTCTACACCATTTTCTTTGATAGTCCAACCAGGTACATATTTAGGTCTAAAATAATCGAATGTGAAAATATCGACTTTGTAAGGCATCGTGATGGTGAGAAGTTTTGTACCTACTTCACCCTGTCCATCTTTCCACGCTGACCATGTTAAATCTGAATAGTCAATTGGAGCTATTGGTTCTGGGTCAATCATACCATATACATCACCCTCACATTCGTATGTACCCTTGCCGTCAGTCTTGCTGTTACACTTAGCCCACTCGGGTTCTTCGTGAATCGTGAGTTGTTCTGAGGTCACCCTTAGACCATCAGCTTCGATATCAGTGATGTGAATATTGAACTTGTCCGTGTGAGCACTCTGCTCCTTGACAATAAACTCATAAACGTATTCGGTTGGGGGATCATCGTCACCGTCCGAGTCATCGTCAGTGTCAGTGTCGATCTCATCAACAATACACTTTTTACCTGAAGATGATATAGAGTATCCATAGTCACATTCGTCGAGAACGCATTTACCATCCTCATCGATCACGTAGTTACCATTCGTGTCTTTACCCTCACACTCATCACCCTCCTCAGGTAGGGTAAAGAGGAGAGCACCGCCTGCAAGCACCGAAAAGACTGAAGACATCATCATCATCATGACGAGAATTATAATCATGTCTTGAGACCCTGCCATTATGTATTATATTATACCATTTTTTTTACAAAGGTCTACAATCTAAAAACTCCTTCATTTGGATATTCTCTTTGATATTGACGATCGTTCGGTAGAAGGTTCTCCGATTATTCGGGTACGTTTTATCCGTTCGTCGTTTGATAGGTTTCCACCACATCGGCTCTTCCCATGTAATGTATTTACACTCAACAATCGCTCCATCCTCAAACCACGGTTCATCCATCTTGTTTTGTGGAATCTCTGATTCGAAGAATAACTTCCCCTTCTCTTGTACGTAGAGCCTCCACGCCAAAGGACCTTTCTTGAAACCGGGCGTCTCCCTCGTAGGTTCTCGCTTCATGAGAAAATCCACGGTGTTTTGTTCCTGTGGCTTCCATTTGAACATCGACTCATGTGTACCGAGACGGATAGGTTCGTTTACGGGTGTAAACACAAGTCCGTCCATCTTTTGTTGAACAGTCGGAAGATACACATCCATAAACTTTTCAAAGTGTCTCATTTCGTGAAAGGTTTTACACTTGAGACGCCATTTGTCACTCTTCATGTAGATAATGGACTTCATGAGACCTCTGGCGGCTTCGAGTCTCTTCATCAGATTGAGGTCCCATACGGATTCACCATTCACTCGAACCGCATCGTAGACCATGAGTGTACCATCATAGAGCTCCCCGTCAAGGATCGTCCCCTCGTATGCACTCTTCTTTAGATTGATGGGAACTTCAAACATCTTGAACGATCGATTAACGAAAAAACACTTTCGTTTTCCTTGGTACGTGAGGGCGACCATCATGTATCGCTCACCATCAGTCTTTTCGCATACGACATACTCAGCACCTTTCAAAATTGGGAAATGTTTATACTCTATGGAGATGGGTTGAGGACCTGGAAAATAGTCTTTACTTCCCCATACAGTATGAATGAAATTAACCACATACTCTTCCATGGTATGTGTTCGTGTACAAACTTTAATTGACTTTCACACCAGCTGCGTTTAAAATGTTACTGATACATTCATGTGTATAAGTCATCGTCAACTTAGCTGCTGTAAACGCGTGAATTTTAACATTTTGTCGTAAAAATTTCTCAAAAATTTTAGGACTCACTTTGGAATCTTTATTCTTTTGCATAGTTTTACGAACATTTGTGGTGTTCATCATCCACGCACGTGGTTGAGTTTTATGAACTTGATAAATGTCAGTTCCAACTTTTTTACCAATTTCTGTATCAAAGTGGAGACCCATTTGACTGACTGGTTCTTTAGAACCGTCTCTGACCTTTGTCTTGAACATATCCCAATCAACACCTTCCTTTACACCTGGAAATACGAGACATCCTACACCTTCATGCTTCTCGAAACATTGATCAAGTGAAGCATCATCGACACCAACACCAAAATCAATAAAAATGATTCTATCGTGACTCTTCATACATTTTTCAACTATTTCAGCTTTATCATATGGGTCATCATTTATATAGACAATTTGATTATCAATTTTCTTTTGAATACATCTCATATTGATACGAAGAACAGAGTGTAATGTCTTCACCGTACATGATTTCGAGCGAGTAACTATGACGGTGACCAATTTCATATTCTTATATATAATTCTAAGCCTTAAGCCTTTCACTAATGGACCCACTGAATGGTAAATTCCCAACGTGACCAAGTGTTGTATTTACATCAGCATAAATTTTACCATCGACTTGTTGCCAACGACGACAGAATGCATAATCTTCACTGAGATATCTCTTATTACCTGGATCAATCATGCAGTCAAATACGGCGTGATAATCATCAAAGTCTCTATTTTGATGGTCATTTTTACACCAAAGTTCCGGGAATTTCTCTTCTAGGGTTTTAAATACGGAGCGTTTGATGACCATAAATCCTGTTGGTCCATCCAGAATCTCTATAAAACCATTAGTTACAGGTCTTGAATTTGCACCAAAATTAATCACGAGACTTGACGACAACATGGACATATCACGTTCGTCCCCCTTTTTTACAGCTTCGGCAGCCTGATCCCACATCACAACCTTTTTAGGGTAGCATGATACTGAAAGATCGTGACCAGATTTTATGAGACGAACAACAGACTCAGGATCGAAGTGAATATCTGCATCGATAAACATGAAATATTCACAATCGGTTTTCTGCATGAAACGGCCTACGGAAACATTACGTGCGCGATGTACGAGTGATTCGTTTTCTGTTGTATCTAGGTACAATTGAATTCCCTCTTTTATTAAAAGAATTTGAAGTTTAATAATACTAGACATATACTTCTCTAGGCATAGACCACCATAGCAAGGCGTAGAAAGAAAAAGCTTGGTCATATATTATGACTGATCTTTAAACTCTAAGTGCTTTTTTATGATGTTCTCTATTTTATTCAGTGTTGGTACAGAAACTGAACACTTTTCACACATCTCCGCCTTCGTCACACCCGGACTCAATACCATGTAGATGATGGCAGACGCCACACTATTTGGGGTCTTACTCATCAAATCCACACAATTCTCCGTAGCTCCACACATTTTCACACATTTCAAACGCTCCCCTTGGGTGATTGAAAATGAATTTAGAAGCCTCTGCATCACATCGAACGCCTTCGTCACATAGTTCTTTTCAGTTATACCCATGATTGTTTCTTTGAACATTTGTGTTGTGCGACTAATATCTTTGGATTGAATTCCAAACATGTCCGCAATTTCCTTCGTCGTGCGGGGATGTTGAGCATGTCTACATGCGTAGAGTACACAATTTGCTTTGATTCCCAAGCGCACCGCGCCACGGGTGAGCTTTCCATCGTTGAATTTTCTATAAAACATTTTAGCATCTTTGAGAACAGATTCTGGAAGTGTATGACACGCCTCGTCAATGTCTCTATATGCATGGAACAATGAACGATCTTTGTGATTCATAGACATGTGAAAGTTAATCTTCGCCATGCGTTTATTCTCGTATGTTGAACCACGTTGTGTAGAAATAATTGTCCCTTTTCCCCAATTCTGTGAAAAGAGTTCGGGGTTTGCGTTAGGATTTCCGCACCTAGATGGATCATTCACTTTTCCACCGTCTGTTACTCCACTCGTCCACTCAGCAGTATCATCTATAAAGTACGAATCAACTAAACCACACTCCGAACAAGTTGGTAGTCCCTCACGAGTAATTACTTTGACACCTGAACAGTCTTTGCATATATTATTGTTTACTGGCTTTATTTCGTTTTCTTTTGGTTTTAATTCTTCGATTTGTTTCCATATAGCTGCCAGCATTGTTTTATGAATGTGACAATCTTTTTTAGAAATTCATAAAACGCATCACTTACTTAGGTTTCTCTCGATCATGTCAATCGTTTCTTTGAAACTCTTCCCACCTGGAGATGTGGGTTTCCATTCGGTCCACGCACTGTCGATCGATTTGTGATCTGGTGGTGGGGAACCCTGTACATCTTCGTCAGATACGATGAAATCCGCCATTTCCGAGTCCGTTTCGTCATTATATATGTCACTGTCACTATCCTCTACATCTATTTCTGCGTAGAAAGCAAATTTATTCGTTCCCAAAGCTTTCATCTCAAGATCAGTGAAAGTTGTCCCACTTGGGTAGTGTTCCATCACACTTTCATAGGGTGCGGGTGATAAGTTTCCTGCGTCTAATTCGTATACACATGCGGATTTGTATATAAGTTCTGTGGGATTGAGATATCTCAGGCCGAGAGTATTTCCAGTGTTCATTCCAACAATCCCATACATTTCATCCTCAAGTCCATCTTCGTTTACTAAAACTTTCACAATATCGTTTTCTATTATTTCTTTTGGCACGATCATGCTTAGAGTTTCCAGGCAAAAAATATTCAGGGATAATATCACAGATGAAAGTTACTATTTATTCGAAGGAAGGCTGCCAGTATTGCGACCACGCAAGAGACCTATGTGAGTCGGAGGGTCTAGACCATGAGAAAGTCATGATCGAGAAGGAAGAACTCAAGGAATTGTGTGGTGGATCAGTGACAACTTACCCTCAAATATTTATTGACGGACGTCGCATCGGAACATACTTTGAATTTCAAGACTACATAGAAGATGAATACGAACCAATTCTCGCTCCCACCCTCAACAGATTCACCGTCTTTCCCCTGAAGTATCCCCACCTCTGGGAACTCTATAAGAAGACTCAAATGAGCAATTGGACGGCTGAGGAGGTGGATTTATCTAAGGACCTCGAGGATTGGAAAACCCTCAATGACAACGAACAGAAATTCATAAAGTATATCCTGGCATTTTTTGCGGGATCCGATGGCATAGTCTTCGAGAACATCAACAACAACTTCGCCGATGAGGTGCAAATCTCAGAGGCTCGCTCATTCTATGCATACCAGTGTCACAATGAAATGGTTCATGGTGAGACCTACTCAAAACTCATAGATAAGTATATCAAGGATTCTACTGAGAAGAAGCAACTCTTTGAAGCTATTCAAACTGTTCCCTGTATCGAGAAGAAAGCTCAGTGGGCGATGAAATGGTTCGACACTAAAACCCGTTCTTTCTCTGAGCGTCTCTTCGCCTTCGCCTGTGTAGAAGGTATATTCTTCAGTGGTTCGTTCTGTGCAATCTACTGGTTAAAAAAGCGGGGTCTTATGCCCGGCCTGTGCTTCTCCAATGAACTGATCTCTCGTGATGAGGGTCTCCACCAGGAATTCGCCGTCGAACTCTTCAAACTCTTGAGAAATAAACCGTCAACAGAAACCATTCATTCTATCGTAAAAGAGGCTGTTGCGATTGAAAAGGGGTTCATTCTTGACGCACTCCCATGTAATCTCATAGGTATGAACTCCGAAAAGATGTCTGAATATATCGAATATGTCTCAGATCGCCTTCTTAAGCAGATTGGACAACCCCCAATTTGGGGGTCTAAAAACCCCTTTGACTTTATGGAAAATATTAGCCTCGACGGTAAGACGAATTTTTTCGAAAAGAGGGTTGGTGACTATGGAAAAATGGATGATGATTCAGGTGAGATTGGCTTTGATGAAGACTTTTAAAGATTTCTTCAATACTAGTAATATACACAATGTTAGACATTTTACAATCAGTCGTTGGAAACTATGGACCACTGATTGTAGAACACGAAGGAAAATTACATAAGACAATGTGTTGCGTCATCGAAGAACGACACATTGTAAAAATGATTGAACAAATCAAAGACATCCCATATTCACGGATTAGTCAGACGACAGATAGATCGTTCATCTTACTTGAATAAGGTGCCATCAGACTCGACGGGCATTGGCACAAGGTTACGACCAGTGTCAGTGAGTTCGATCTGATCCTCGGCAAATCCTGGCTTAGGATCGGGAGCTTCAACCATAGGAACGGGGGGCTTTATGACGACCTTCTCACCCTTCCTGACGGGCTTCTTCCCACCACAGTCACAACCCTTTTTAGTGACACTATCCTTCTTTATATTCATCATACCCCAAACAACGAGGATGAACACTAGAGTGTGCACGAGAAGACCCATAGTAGAGGGGCAACCCGTGGGGGTGGCGATCCTGGGACCCAAGACTCGCCGGACGAGACGGAAAGTCTCGGGGTTCGCGATAATAAAAAAAGTGAGACCGGAGATAATAGAAATGATAAATTTCTCCTGTTGCTTCTCACCGTTGCAGCCACATCCACAATCTTTAAAAAGACCCATGATTACTTTTTGTTATATGTCAACAAAAAAAACGTACTTAAAGTCGAGCCTCCTAATATAGATATAACCAACTACAAAATGTCGCTCACTATCCAACGCTCATCCGATTTCTCTCCTGCCGCTGTGCAGTTTTCGAAACTTCGTAAGAACAAGAATGGCGGTAAAGCCGTCTACCTCAACGCTGGCGACAACAAGAAGCTCTACATTCAGTTTCCTTTCATGAGGTCCCCATATGGTATGAGTGCTTTCACCGATGAGACCACGGGACGTACCTCCTATTCCCTCGATCTTTCTTTCGATCCTGACAACGCTGAGGCGATGGAGCTCCATGACAAGCTCAAGGCGCTCGATGATATTATTGTCAACACTGTCGCTGCCAACTCTAAGGAGTGGCTTGGTAAGGAGTTCAATGTCGCTGTCCTCAAGGAAGCGCTCTACAAGCCCATGATTCGTCCTGGTAAGGAGCAGTATCCCTCAACCATCAAACTCAAGATTCTCACCAAGCCTGATGGCTCCTTCGTCCCCGAGGCGTACTCGATGCAGAAGCAGTCAGTCTCTCTAGACACAATCGAGAAGGGGCAGAAGTGTATGGCCATTGTCGATCTCAACCAGATTTGGTTTATCGACAACAAGTTTGGTGTAACTATTCGCCTTCAACAGACTCTCCTCGAGCAATCTGTGAAGCTTCCCTCCTTCGCCTTCCAGGGTCTTGACCTTCCCGAGGATGATGTTGAAGTCGAGGATGAAGATGATGAAATTGAGGAGGTTGATGATCAGTAAATATATACAAATGAAACTTTTAAAAGAACCAGAAACAAATCTGAAGAAGGATGATGAACAAAGTCCCCCCAAATCTACATCTACATTCGCCGAATCTACTAACTGTGTTATTCAATAAATCCCTATTGGTAAGTTGAAAAAAAACTTCTTACCAATAAGTAAGTATGTCTAATATTGAGAGTAACTTGAAAAAATTACTCAAAGGTGAGAAGGCTTGTATCCCAGAGGAGTTCTTGAAGGTTCCCAGTTACAACTCACCGACCCTTCGTACCGGTAAGGGTAGGCCTATAAGTGAAGGTGCATTTGGAAAGATGTACCGTGGAAGTATCAATGATAATGGAAGGCGGTATGTCGCGTACAAGGAAATAGATACATCGGAAAGTACTGATGGCGCCTTCGAGTTTGAATTCAAGGTTGCCCAAAAATTGAAGGAGTTTGCGGTTCCCGAGATGTACCTCTTTAAGAAGTGTCCCATCCAATATAAAACACCTAAAAAGGTGCGTAAAAAGAATGGTACGTTGGTCGATCTAGGTGCGTTCCCAAAACGTACCAAACCCAAGGATATTCTTTATATGGAACTTCTTGATGGTATGTCGTTTAATTCGTGGTGGAAAACCAACCCATCTCTTGATGCGATAAAGTCTGTAATTGTACAGGTTTTTGATAATCTCTACCGAATTAACCAAAAATTTCCAGACTTCCGTCACCGCGATTTACATGGAGGTAATGTTATGGTTTCACGGCGAGAGGGCGAGTACACTTGGAAAGTTGACCTCGGTCGTAAAGTAATTCGGAACGACCCTGGTGGATCTTTTAGGAGTCGTCTCGGTTCACCAGATATCAAAAAGTATAAGCGTACGAACGCTGGTGTTGAAGCGCATATCATTGATTTTGGTTTATCCTACTGGTCCAGGCGTATGCCAAACCCAGAAACGGCTGATGGTGGATATGAGGGTGCGGGTATATACGGACATGGAATAGGTCCAGGTACGATTTACTATG
>Ga0315315_10003006_pt1 | contig 15435 bp, 21 predicted proteins | sample M140m3416metaG_FD_203699 | JGI IMG/M metagenome (GOLD analysis project Ga0315315, IMG submission 203699) | Ammonia-oxidizing marine archaeal communities from Monterey Bay, California, United States - M1 40m 3416 | ecosystem: Environmental > Aquatic > Marine > Intertidal zone | place: USA...
AATTCACATGCTCATTTAATATCTCCAAAAACTCCTTACATAAATTTAAATTTACCAAATATTAATGATTATAATTCAACTTTATGGTCATTTGTTAAAGGTCAAAATTCACCCGCATCGATAGTTGCTGGTATACCAGCAATAACACATAATAGAAATAAAAAAAATATAATAACTTTACATTGGATTATGGATATGGGTAAACTTAATATATTAAGAGATGCAATAGCTGATGGAACTATTAATAATTTAGAACAATTAGAAGATTATGCTGTTGGTAATCATTTATTAGATGATGCAACTAATCGCGCTAATGTACGAACAGCTTTAGGAATATAAAATTTTTAGATCAAGTGCTATAATTTTATTAATAACTTATTTAAAATAAACTTTGTTTATAATATTATGATAATTGTATTTTATTATAATATTAATGAAAAGGAATATAACACTAAATTTGATTTTAAATGTAATACAGAAAATTTACTAAAAATAGATAAATATTATGATGATTACTATTTAAATATAGAAAAAACGATAGAAAATTTAGGTAAACTTAATAAAAATACGTATTTAGACTTTTATAATTTTGTTAAATACTGCTCAGATAATAAAATTAATGTAGAATTAGGATTCTAAATTGAATATATCAATTGAACCCTGATTTAAATAGTAGTAATCTATTAAAAATAATAGTATCGGAACTACAAAAAATGCCATTTGTTTTGTTTGTTTATTAGCATTAGATTGTTCCAAAAAATCGATAACGCAAACCATAGAGGTTGCCATAATTATAAGAATTATAACTTGTTTCATATAATTCTTATCATAATTTATATTAATTTTAAGCATAAATCATATTTAATTGCCTACTTACTCTCATAAATGTACAACATTTAGATATATTCTTTATATTTTTTGCATTAATATATGTACATGTACTTCTAACTCCTCCTAAGTAATCTAATACTGTTGCTTCTAGTTGTCCTTTATATTTAACTTTAATTGTTCTACCTTCTGAAGATCTGTATCTTGCCATTTTACCATATCTTTTATTCATAGCCGTATCACTGCTCATCCCATAAAATAATTTATATTTTTGACCATTTTCTTCAATCATTTCTCCTGGATTTTCATCATGTCCTGCAAATTGACCACCCATCATTACAAAATCTGCACCACCGCCAAATGCTTTTGACATATCGCCTGGACAAGTAATACCGCCGTCGCCAATAATATGACCATTTACCCCATGTGCTGCATCTGCACATTCAATAATTGATGATAATTGTGGCATTCCTACACCAGTTTTTAATCTGGTAGTACAAGCACTACCAGGACCAATACCTACCTTAACAATATCTACTTTTCCTCTAAGAATTAGATCTTCAGTAATTTCGCGAGTGACTACATTACCTGCAATAATTACTTTATTTGGGTATAGTTCTCTAACTTTTGCACAAAATTCACATAATTTATCCATGTAACCATTCGCAACATCAATACAAATAAACTTAACATCAATATTATCTAATATATTTTGTAAGTTTACAAGATCATTTTCACCTATTCCAGTTGATACCATAAAATACTCTTTATCTAAATCCATTTCTTGGTAATCTTCTAATGTATAAAACTTATGCATAGCAGTTAAAATTTTATGTTTTGATAAAACTTCATAAACTTCATATGTTCCTACTGTATCCATATTAGCTGCAATAATTGGAATACCTGTCCATATTTGGTTACTATTTGGAAATTTAAATGTTCTTTCTAAACTTACTTGAGATCGTGAGGATAATTTTGATCGTTTAGGTCTAATAAGAACATCACTAAAATCTAATTTAATGTCATCTTCTATCTTCATTTATAATTAATTATAAATATTCTTTTAATTAATTAATTATTTGTGTTTATACTTAAAGTTCCGCTAGATTTGCTTTTTGGTATATTTGTCATTTCATAATTTTTCTCATCTTCAATAGATATAAGTTCACTAGATCTTCTTCTCGTCTCTGAAATAGCATGTGCGTACCTTTCTTTTTCCTTTTTAATACTACATCTAATAATTTTAATAACTATTTTTCCACATAAGTTATTAACTAATTGAAATATTTTTAAAATACCTCCAGTAATACCTAAAATTTCGAATATTGAAACCATATTATTTGTTTTATATAACCAATAGTCTGCTAAACACCCCATTGTAATGGAACTAGTAACTATTAATGTCCAATTAAAGATACATTGGAATTTTGCCTTAATTTTTTCAGGAACATTGTAATTAGGTAATTTTCTTTTATTAATAAATAAATCTTCATAATAAATTGGCTGTGTATTAGTATAATATACTAAAAAAGGAAAGTTCCAAAATAAAATAAAAAAACCAATTGTGAATACAATCGGAAAATAATAAAAATTTCTTACTTCTTCGATAGATACTAGACCAAATACTCCCAAAAAAGGTAGAAGTAGTCTTTTTTTAGGACATTTTTTACTTTCTCCACACATATATTTATAACTAAAGTATCTTCTTTAAGATATTTAAATTTATTTTAGTACATTTAAAGTATTACAATTATATTTAATTTAAAAGACTAATAATAATTATAATTAATGAATGCAAACGAGAAGTTAAATTTAATAGTTGATGGTTTAGATGAAGTTATTGGAGAAAAAGAATTAATTTCTATTTTACAAGAAAGAGATCTTAAGGTTTATTGGGGAACTGCAACTACCGGGAAACCTCATGTTGGTTATTTAAAACCTTTACTAAAATTGTGTCAACTTTTAAGGGCAGAATGCGAAGTCACAATTTTATTTGCCGATTTACATGCATATTTAGATGCTATGAAATCAAATTGGAATGATCTAAAATATAGAACTATCTATTATGAACAGTTAATTAAAAAGACATTAGAAGTTTTAGGGGCACCAATTGATAAACTAAAATTTGTTAAAGGGAGCGATTATCAGTTATCGCCTGAATATACATTAAATATGTATACTTTAATGTCAAAGATGTCCTTACATGATGCATTAAAATCAGGTGCAGAAGTTGTAAAACAATCACGAGATCCAAAAATGGCATCATTATTATATCCAGGTTTGCAAGCATTAGATGAACAATTTTTAGAAGTAGATGCACAATTTGGCGGCGTTGATCAAAGAAAAATTTTTATGTTGGCAGATAAATATCTGCCAAAGCTAGGTTACAAAAAAAGGATTCATTTAATGAATCCAATGATTAGTAGTTTTAGTAGTAATGACTCTGGAAAAATGTCGAGTTCAGAAGATGATAAGATAGATTTACTAGATACTCCTAAAAAAATTAAGAAAAAAATATCAAAGGCATATTGTGAAGAAGGTAATGAAAAATGTGGTTTGTTAGAATTTGTAGAATTAGTTCTATTTCCATTGTGTGAATTTAGAAAAACAATTTTTAGTATTAAAAGAAAAGAAGAATATGGCGGTGATAAAGATTATACAGATTATAAAGAATTAGAAAAAGATTTTATAAGTAAAGATTTACATCCAGGTGATTTAAAAAAAGGAATAACCGAATGGCTAGTTAATTTACTAGAACCAGTAAGAGAACATTTTAAAAATGAATACCTTGACAATGTAACTAAAAATGCATATTAATTATATTAATAAATACTTAGTAATATAATTTATTCTGTAGATGATTCATCATCTGAATTATTTTCAGATGGTTTATCATCTTTCTTGGTAACTTTACTTTTAATTAAATTATAAGTTGAACATGATAAATCAACTGGAACTGTAAAACAATGTTCAACTACATTTCCTACAGCTGACCCAAAACCTTTTATTCCCCCTTTTAAACCATCTTGTTTAGCACCTTCAGATGGTTTATTATACAAATCAAAAAATGTATTTTTGACATCATAACCTATTTTCTTAAAATCTTCCATTCTATATGTAGATTATAAAATTATATTTTATTGACTAAAAAAAATTACTTTCATTATTTATGATGTCATCTACTAACTCTATAATTTCATTAGTATTTTCATCTGTTAGTTCTTTAAATGTAAATGTAAAAGGTTCCATCTCAGTTATATTACAATTATTTTGATGAATAATATTTAATTTTTTAAAAACTGCAATAATATATCTATTAAAAGTATTTTTCATGAATACATGGAAATTATTTGAATCAGTCTTTTCATAAAGATTTTTAATTTCATTTAGATCTTTTTTATTTATATTATTAGTTGTAAATTTAAAAAATTCTTCATCTAAATTTAGATTAACATTTTTATAAAAATAATTAATACTTGGATATAACAAGTCATTAAATATTTTATCATAATTTTTTTTTATATTATCATTAGGATATTTATCATTAATATCATCATATGATGGATATTTATAAATAACATCTATAAATTTATGAGAATCAAATCTATTTACAATATATTTGTCTAGAAGATCAATTACATACATTTCATATAATATTTGAATATATGTATTACGATTCTTATAATTAATAGGCAAGTTGCTATATATTGATGGTTCATATTCGCTATTATCTTTTATAAAAGTTGCCATATCATACATTTTTTTTATTAACTTTTTATCTATTTTTATACTCAAATCTTCATCATCTATAAAATTACTAGGCTCTATAGTCCTATCTAAATCAAAATATTCTTTTTTATAGTTAATTAATAAAGCCAAAATTACAAGTATAATTATAATAATAATACGCATATATTATATTAAAATATAAAAAAAATTGAATTTTAATTTATCTAAAGATTTAATCTATAATACTATATAATTAGTTAAAAATGGGAAAAAACTTTAGAGGCGGTAATAAAGCCAAAAGGCAAAAAAATTCTACTGGCGACCATAGTCGCCGTGCTCTTCTTACAAAAGATAATTCTGCTGACAGTAGTCAGTTATATGGCAAGGTTGTAAAACGTTTAGGAGGAAGACCTGCATGGATTCTTATTCTCTGTGAAGATGGTCAAGAACGCAAATGTATTATCAGAGGAAAGTTTAACAAACGAGTTTGGTTTAATGAAAACGATTATGTTTTGATTACATATAATCAAACTACTTCTAATAAATCAGGTGAAATTGCACATAAATACTTCCCCCACGAAGTGGCACAACTTATTTCTCGAGGTGAATTAGATGAAGGGAAATTCAAGTCAGGGGATGATATGGAAGATAATGATATTGGTATTGTTTTTGCAAAAGAAGCAGATACTAAAAAAGAATCTGACTATTCAGATCTTTGGTCAAATGATACTACATCAACTAAACGAGTATTTGTAGCAACTATGGGCAATTCGGATGAACCAGATGACGAATGGGATTTAGATGATATTTAAATTTAATTCTCTTAAATATTTTTGTTTATATTTTATATGAACAAATTAATTATTAATCGTGTTTTAAAAAGTATAAATGAAAATATTACTTTAATATTTTATACAACACAAAAATATGGATATATCTATTATGTATTAGGTTCATCTGACTTCATTTATAAAATTACAATTAATAAAAATTTTCAGTCTTGTAATTGTGAAGATTTTATGAAACATAAAACATTATGTAAACATTTATGTTTTGTTTTATTCAAGGTTTTGAAAGTTTATAAAATATTTTTGAATAATTTTGAATTAAAACTTATTGGTGATAAGTCATATATTGAAACTAACTTTTTTAAATATTATAAATTTCCAGATTTAGACTGGTTATTATTCAAAAAAAGAACTAGAAGTATTAATAAATATTTAAAAGGTTCATTTTTTAATACAGAATATTACAAACAATTCAAGTACTATTATCAACAATATTATTTTTTGATTTACAAAAATTTAAAAGAAGTGAATGAAAAATGTCCTATTTGTTTTAAAAAAATTAATAAAGGAATAAAATGTTCTACTTGTAAAAATTATTTTCATGTATATTGTTTGAATAAATGGTTTGAAAAAATAGAAATTAAAAAATGTCCTATTTGTAGATGTGATTATTGGAATATAGCATATAAATATTTAATTTTAGCAGATAATAAAAAGATTAAAAAAGATATAATTTTAAACCATTAATTTTTTTTAAAATAGATCAATATATGGGAAATACATCAAGTAGAGCTACAATTGAAAAAGAAAATGAAATCAATGAAAATAATGATAATGAAAATATAATAGATCATAACAAATATAATTTACAATTAATTGATATTTTAAGAGACGATGAATTTTGGTTAGATGCATAATATTAATATATAAAAATTTATAAATTAATATTTTTAAGCAAAGGAAAAATGGAACTTAATCATGGAATGATCTGATGGCCAAGTCATATTTGGCATAGGAATAGAAGCATCAGTTGCATTAGCATAATATGGTGTTAGTCCGTCAGAGAAAAAACAATAATCTAATGTTCCAATAAATTCAGATACTCTAGTTCCTCTTAGAGTTTTCGCATTATTTGTTGCAGATGGATTTTTGCCATATATTTCCACATAAGCATTCTTTAATGAACTAAATCCATTATAAGTTACATCATTAGGCTTAGTATTAAAGTCACCAGTTAATATAACTGGTGCAGACTTTGCCTTTGAATTTGCAAGATTAACTACAAATTCAATATGTAATCTCATCTGTTCTAAATCATAAAATGCACATGGCATATGATAGTTCATAACGTTAACAACGTTACCTTTTGAATTTGTAAGTTTAACACATTGTAGAACATTCTTACGACGAGCTGCATCCTTAAAACTTTTCATGGAAGCTTCATATGTTGTAACCCTTTCAGGTTTAGGACGATAACAAAGTTTACTTGAAATTAATTCACACCAACTCATTGTTGGCTTAACTAGATCAGCTGGTTCAGTAAGTTGATCTCCGACAACTACTGACGATTCAGTTGCAGAAAAAGTCTTACTATTCCAGGCCATCATTACTCCCATATAATCATTATACTTATGACCATAGTTATCATATGTAAAGTCATAACCATTTTCCCTGAAAAAAGAAACAAGTCGGTTTCGCCATTCCCATGAAACTTCTTGAAAACAAAAAATATTTGTTCCAATTTCAATTTCATTTTTAAGAAGTTTAGTAAGTAAACCAAACCTATAGGAGTCTTGTAGACATGTCCTATCATCAGGTTGGCTGCTTCCAGCATAACACTGAACAAGCAAATTAAATGATACTACTTTAAGGTTAGTATTATCAGTTTCAGACATTTTATTTTCGTTTAATGACATTTTTATTTGTTTATTTAACAAGAAATAGATTACCTTATGTATATTTTTTTATTTCAATTTTTTGAAAAAATTGATTTATTATTATCCAAAATTAAACCAACTTTAAATTAAAAATGAATAATAGATACGACTCGATGAATTATAATGACTCCACAGGTTCATTTCATCCATTTGAAGACAAAAACATTAGAAAAGGATTTATTAGAAAAGTATATAGTTTATTATCAATTCAGTTACTAACTACTTTTTTAATTTCATTAACTTTAAATTTAGCAGACGGAGCTGGTAAATTTGTAGTTTCAGAAACAGGTCAGGCATTAATGTGGATTAGTGTTATAGGAACATTTGGACTTTTAATAATGATGGTTTGTAACCCAAATTCAGCAAGAAGTTCTCCATGCAACTATTTTATTTTAAGTTTATTTACACTATTTATGTCTTACCTAGTAGGATCAACAACATTACAATATAATACTAAGAGTGTTTTAGTAGCATTTGCTATAACAGGTGCTATAACGGTTAGTTTAACATTATATGCATGTCAAACAAAATATGACTTTACAGATAAAGGAGGATATTTACTAGCAATATTAGTTGGCTTAGTTATAACTGGTTTTGTTAATATGTTTATACAAAATAATGTTCTTCAAATGATATGCGCAGGAGTTGGGGCAATATTATTTTCATGTTATATTGTTTACGATACACAGCTTATAGTCGGTGGATCTCATAAAAAATATCAATTTAGTGTAGATGATTATGTATTTGCAGCCATAACATTATATTTAGATATTATTAACCTGTTCCTATACTTGCTTGAATTAATTGGAGGTAGAAGAGAATAATTTAAGCAATTTATTTATTATTATAAAATATTTTATATATAATGAAATTATTACGTACATTATTTTCAAGAATAAATAACAAGTTAAAAAATGAACAAAAATTAAAAGATCTTAAAAGTGTTCTAGAAGAATACGAGGGAATGGATTGGAAGTATTATGTTTCATTTAATGACGATAAATATACACGTAATACAGTTTTTAGCAATGATGATATTGAACTTATTATAATATCATGGAATAACAATCAAATAAGTGGAATACATGATCATCCAGAAAATGGATGTTTAATGAAAATTCTACAAGGAGAATTAGATGAGCATAATTACGAAATAAAAGCAAATAAATTAAATTTACTAAACGTAAGAAAATGTAAAGAGGGTAGTATAGGATACCAAGAAGGAGCTACTGGTTTACATGATATAGTAAATAAGGATAATAAAACAGTTTCTTTGCATATTTATTCTCCTCCAGATTATAAATCAAATAAATATTAAAACAATAAAATATCTTTAATATTTATATATGAATTTAAAATATAAAATAAAATATTCTATTTTAAATGGCGGGGATATAATTCAAAATGCAATAAATGAATATGCTGAATTATACAATGAAAATAGAATTTATGCTGAATTAATTAAAAATAATAGATTAAATGAAAATGAATTAATTGAAATATTAACTAATGAAAAATATAATTTACATATAGATAGTTGGGTATTGGCTAGAGCTGCTGAAAAATTTATGAAAAAACTTGTACAACAACTAATTATTTATATGGATAATCATAATATTGAAAGAGGAGATGGAATGTATACATTTGTGATTAAATCTGATAATGTAGAAATGTATGAATGGATTTTAAGTAATTACGGTGAAAATGATAGATTTAAGTTATATCGTACAGCAACTGCAGCTTTACATGGAAGTATTAATATATTAAATTACTTTATTGATAAAAATTATGATGTAAATGAAATTACATGTGATCATGCAATTCAAAGTGAAAATATAGAGATTTTAAAACTTTTAAAAAATAAAAATTTATTAACTTGTGATGAAGAAGCAGAATATACAGCAAAAGAAATAAATAATAAAAAAATAATAGATTGGTTAAAGGAAAATAATATAATAAATTAAACTTTTAATATTGCATTCCAATTACCTTTTTCCCAATAATATTTTTCAATTTGAAATTCTTTTATCAAATTTAAAAATGATTCTTCGTTAAAAATATGATAGTATCTAAATGAGTCTTCAAATGGAACTATATTATCTCCTAATTTAAAAGTTCTTCTTGAATGTGCTTCTTGTTCTATAGCCCACACTGTAATTAATATTTTACCATCTTTTTTCGTAACTCTTAATAGTTCTTTAATTGCTTTAATTCTATCTTCATTCGTGGATAAATGATGAATAACAGCAATTGAAATAGAATTATCAAATGTATTATTTTCAAATGGTAAATTTCTAATGTCAGATTTTAATACATCTAAATCTTTAGACTTGCATATTTTTAATAAACTATCACTAAAATCAATTCCTTTAACAGTATGTCCATTCTTTTTAAAATAAATCATATTTTTACCATTACCACAACCTGCATCTAATATTTTTGAATTTGAATTAATTGTATTATTAAAATTTTTAACAGATTCCCAAACAGAATATCTTGTTTGAGAAAATCGTTTTGAATTAGAATTATAAAATTTTTGTACTGATAATTCCATATTTTATAACTAATAAAATAACTTAGAAATCGTAGCTTTATTCAATTTTAAGCTTAAATTCTATGTATGTTATTACTTAGAAACAGTTACTTATTTATAAGTAATAAACAAAAATGAGTTCAGTAATAGTTAATCCTTTAACAGCAAATGTAATGAACGCCGTAATGTGTGGCTTAATGTCATTCGGTCTTTTAATGACACCTCAAAAATTTATGCAAGGAGGTCAATATCAAAATCCATGGTTTAGTAATTTACCAGCAGAAAGAGATAATAAACTTTATTATCTTGGTCAATTCATGGGATTTGTAATGTTAGGAGGTTGTGTTGTACCTACATTACTTAGTCCATCTTCACAATTTTTATGTTATCAAATGGCATTAATCCATGGTGTTAATATTTTACATACTTTAGTATTTATGTTATCTTCTGTATACAAAAATGCAGTTCCTGATACTATGACGGGAAAAGGTCAATGGTGGTTTATGACTGTATTAAGTCTTGCTTTTTTTATAGTAACACTACTTGCATCTTTACATACTACAGATAATGTTGTAGATTCTCGTAATACATATATTTCAAAAACAGTAGCTAATATCTTAATGTTAGCATTTACAAGTGTCTTTGGAGTCTTATTTGTTCTTGCTCCCAAACTTCTTTTATCATTCTTTTGGAATGATGAGTCATTATCTGATGATACAAAAACTGTTTTAGGATTTAAACTCCTAAATATGACAGATGTAGAAAAATGGTGGGCTCGTTGTATTGGGACTGCAATTTTATGCCTTAATTTAGGGGTAGCAATTGATCTTAACATCCAACAACCACTATATACCGCAGGTTCATTAGTAACTGTGTCAACATTAACTCTATTTAACTTTCATCAAGTTGTAATGAGACCATATAAGTCAATTTCTAAAAGACATATTCTATTGTCATGGCTGCCAAATATTGTAATGAGTGGTGTTGTTATTGGAGTGTTAACTAGTGCATTACTATACGTTTAAAAAATTGATTTATTTAGTTATTTATTAATTTTAATATAATTATTAAAATGAATAAAGATTTTAATCTTGCAACATATATTCAAACGGAACTTGAAAATTTTCATAATCAAAGAGAATGTTTAAAAAGTATTGGTAAATCATTTGATCAATATTTAAATTATGAAGATCTACTAGAAGAAATGAATGACTGTTCAATTACAGAACTAGAGGAAGCAATTCATAGAGTAAAATTTCATAGAAAAAGTTTTACTAAATTTATTGCTTCCTCTAGAGAAGAAGCAGATAAAGAAGAAACTGAATTAAGAAGTAAAGGATATTTTACATACGGTGAATTTGGGGGTGAATATGGTTACTTTCAGCATAAAAAAAAACTTACTGAAGAACAAAAGGAGTGGTTTGATGAACATATAGAATGTTGTTATTATCATGGTCAACCATGTTATGTATGGCAAAAAGAAGAACCAGATCATTGGGATGAAGATTGTGAATGTCATCTAGGTCGCGAATATGGTACATTAATTGTTTATAAACTTGATGAGGACGAAGAAAAGCGTTTAGATATATGGCAACAAGATATTAAATGGAAATTAAATGGTTATGGGGATAATTATAATTATTATTACTGTTTAGACCAATTAAAAGAAGATGCGTTAGTTGAATGTGATCATAAATTAAAAGAGGATAATGACAAATGTCCGGTTTGTGAGAAGATACAAATATATGATGGAACTGATATATTTGATGAAGGTAATATTAAAATAAAGTTATTTATGAATGATAATACAGAAGATTACTAATATTTTTAATTTATTTTATGTATTTTAGTTTTATCTAATATAAAATTTTCATTTATTGTGCATTTTTTACAGCAAGGGACTTCTAAATATTTTAATTTAAACATTTTTTTTTTATATAATATTTTTTCCTTTGAACCTATAATTTTACCACAAATAAGACAAGGGAATAACCATCCATTTATAGGAAATCTTGTTATTTCATCATTTCCATTTCTAGTATCATATAAATACATATATTACTAAAGAAATTTATATTTGTGATCTTCCAAAAAATTGAGGTTTTGATGACGGTATTACAAAATAAATAATTAAAATTAAAATAATTACTATGACTGGAATACTATATAATAAATTATTATTTTGTGTATTATCATTTTCTACTGGTTCAATTTTTTGTAAATCTTTTTTTACAAGTTTAGATTCATTTTGTGTATTAGATTTAGATTCATTTTGTGTATTAGATTTAGATGTATCCTTTTTATTACTGATAACCTCTGGTTTTTTTATAAATTTATTTTCTACTTTTTTTGGTTCTACATTTGAAATATTTCTTTCATCAGAACTTTTTTTTGGTTCTACTTTTTCAAAAATTTTATAAAATTTATATTTATTATTAATTACGTGTGGTTTATGGTTTATAATATAAGTTACACCTTGTTCATCTCCCATAAATCCATATTCGATAATTTTTTTAGTCATTTATAATTACTAAGAAAATTATATTTTTTTGTTGAATTTTAAAATTAAATAAACAATGCCTAATATAAATAATAAAATTACTAAATCGTTAAATCCACTTCCACTATCTGTTGATTTTACAGCAGTTTGAACTGGAGCAGGTGAAGGAGCACTATGGGTTGCTCTTCTTTTAGCTAGTAATTTTTCTCTTTCAGCTTTTAATTTTCTTTCTGTTTCTATTTCTTTTTTAAGAGTATTGATAATACATAATATTTTACTATCACTAAATTTAGTTTTCATAAGATTATATTTCTTTTTTGATAATGCAATACCATCTAATTCTTCTTCATCATTAATAAAAATTTTATCAAAAATATAATTTTTTTGAGATCCACTTATTTTACATTTTTCAACAATAATATCATTAATTTGATTTTCATTATAAAAATTTATTAAATCAAGTATGTCTTTATGTTCACAATTTATAAAGCCATCTTTTACGCATTTCTCTAATGCTATTGTTGCTGCATCTTTTACAATTACTTTATTTGCTGTTTTTTGTTTTTTAGAAGCTTCTAATAATTTTGCTCTTTCTTCTGCTTCTTTTTTTTTTCTAATTTCTTCTAATTTTTTTTTTTCCGCTTCTTCTTTTTTTAATCGTTCTTCTTCTTCTTTTCTTTTACGTTCTTCTTCTTCTTTTCTTTTACGTTCTTCTTCTTTTCTTTTTAATCGTTCTTCTTCTTCTTTTCTTTTACGTTCTTCTTCTTTTCTTTTTAATCGTTCTTCTTCTTCTTTTCTTTTACGTTCTTCTTCTTCTTTTCTTTTACGTTCTTCTTCTTCTTCTTTTATTCGTTCTTCTTCTGCTTTTTTTCTTGCTTCTTCTTCCTTTCTTTTACGTTCTTCTTCTTCTTCTCTTCTTTTAGCTTCTTGCTCTAATCTTAATCGTTCTTCTTCTTCTTCTCTTAATCTTCTTTCTTCTTCTAACCTTAATTGTTCTTGTTTTTGCTTTTCTTCTTCCTCTTTAATTAATCTCTCATTTTCTAACCTAATTAATTCTAATTGTTCTTGTCTTTTACGTTCCTTTTCTTCTTTCTTTTTTTTCTCTTCTTCTTCTCTCTTTTTTTCTTCTTCTTCCATTTTTCTTTGTTCCTCTTCAAATATTTTTCTTTCTTCTTCTAATCTTTTACGTTCTTCTTCTTCTTCTATTTGTCTTAGTTCTTCTTCTCTTTTTAATCGTTCTTCTTCTTCTTTCTTTCTTTGTTCTTCAGTTTTAATATTACAAAAAAAACCATCTACGAAAACTTGTTCACCTTTATTAATTGGTGTTTCTACAAAATCACCATTTATTCTAAATGTTCCATTACTGGGAGCAAAATCTTCCGCTTTTAGTTCTATACATGGATCATCTACTCCTGGAAAAACACAATAATTTCTTTTACATGACATTCCCTCTGGCCAACCTAAATCCAATCCTTTTTGATTACAGTATTCATCATTATCACATTTTATTAAACATTTTGAATTATCTGGATTACCATAACGCCATGCACTACCACACACTAATTGATCTTCTGTAACACTAAACGAATTTGCATAAGATGAACAATCAGCAGTATTATTACAATCAGGGGGTTCAAACATATCTTCTTCTTCTTCCATATGCTCTACAACATTTGAATTTATTTTAAAGTAATTTTTTGAATTAATAAAATTATTTGATAAATTAAATAAATTATATGAATTATTCATATATATATTAATTAAAGATATTTTAATTAATAAATTTTAAAATCCTAGTTTTTTTCCTACTTTTTTTGCAGTACTTGTAGTACTTTTGCCAACATCCTTTGAAGTATCAGCAGTTTTATTACCAACATCCTTTGCAGTATCTGCAGTTTTATTACCAACATCTTTTGCCGCATCACCAACTTTATTAGCTGCATCCATAAATTCATCACCAATATCTAAAAATTTAATAATAGCTTTCATTTGTTTATCTAAGCCAGCTATAGTATCACCTAATCCTAAAACTTTTGTAATAATAGTATTTATAACTTTAAACATTTCATCTAATAAATTAATTATAAATCCGAATGTTTCTTTTACTTCATTAATTAGATATATCATACCTAAAATAATTGATATAACGCCTAAGATTATTACAATTCCTAATATCATCATTGTAAATAATGTTCCTTCCATTATATAACTAAATAAAATAATTGAATTTTAAAAATATTTAAATAAAAAATATTATTTAAATAAAATGACAGAACAAAAAGATATTATCCAAGGTAGAGTTAAATGGTTTAATTCTAAAAGAGGTTTTGGTGTCGTATCATTCAAAATAAATGGTGAAGATAATGATGCATTTATACATCATAGCGCTATAATGACTGGAGCTGATGTATATAAAGAATTATTTGAAAATGAAGTTATTGAATTTAAATTAGATAAACAAGAAGATAAATATTGTGCTCGTGAAATTACAGGAGAAAATGGTGGAGCCCTTTTATGTGAAAAAAACGAAAATAAAAAAACTAAAAATAAAAAAACTAATAGCAATAAGAAAAAGAATAAAAAGAAAAGATTCAAAAATACAGAAACTTTTGAGCCATCTCATGAGCCAGCTGATATGAATGTAATATTAGGCAATCCTAATAAAGAAACATTTGATAGAGTTTTAGATCCAAGAGACATAGTTATTGTTCCTAATCTTTTTTGTGAAGAAGAAGATGAATCTATTTATGAAAAGTTATTAGAGGAACTTAAATATACTGGAAAAGAAGAAGAAGGGTTATGGAAATTATGGCACGGAGATACTCATTTAATTGCTGATGATCATATTGATTGGAAGGATAGTTGTCCAACTTTTAATATGATTGTTGAAAAAATAAAAGAATATTTTAAAATGAGTGCAACAGCTACTAGATTTAATTGGTATAGAGATTCAAGCGAATGGAAGCCTTATCATCACGATGCAGCTGCTATAAAACCACATATTGCAAAGATTCAAAATTTTACTATTGGTGTTTCATTTGGTGCAGAAAGAGATGCATCATTCCAACATGCTAAAAATAGAGCAGTGGTAAATGTCCCGCTACCAAATGGAACAATTTA
>Ga0315315_10003007_pt1 | contig 15431 bp, 15 predicted proteins | sample M140m3416metaG_FD_203699 | JGI IMG/M metagenome (GOLD analysis project Ga0315315, IMG submission 203699) | Ammonia-oxidizing marine archaeal communities from Monterey Bay, California, United States - M1 40m 3416 | ecosystem: Environmental > Aquatic > Marine > Intertidal zone | place: USA...
GTTAATCTATCTTCTTTTACCTTTAAAAATCTTTTATAAGCTTCTACGTATTTCTCCTTCTTCTTTATCATTTCTTTTTCTGCTTTTATTTCATCGAAAATATCCATCAATACACCTTCATTCACTTCTTCATAAACATCATCTTCATCTAAACTTTTCATTGTATAAATAATACTATTCGTGCTAAAATTAGAAGTTGGACTACACCATATTGTTTTAATCGGCATATCTTCATTTAAATTGTTTTTGATACCATACTGTTCGTATAGTTTAATAAAATTAACGACAGAATAAGTTTTACCACTGTTTTTTTGAGCTATTGATGTGTAGATAAAATAGAAAGGGGACAGATTGGCATTATTTGGTGTCGGTAGTGCTTTCTTTTTATGTTTAATAACTGTATTAATTTCTTTTAAATGTTCTACTTCTATAGACATTATTTTATATTATTATGATATTAAAAATAAGTTGGCATTAATAACGATGCTAATGAGTTTTGTCGTTCTTCTTGTAATTTATATCTTAATTCATTTTTGCTTATTTGCGTTATATCATCGTCTTGTTGTTTCTTTTTAGAAGATTTCTTTTTTTTTATAATTACTTCCTCTTCACTAGAACTAGAATCACTATCACTTACATATTTGATTACCTTTTTTTTAATTTTCTTTTTAGGTTTTATTGTTTCTTTTGTTTCTTCATCTTCTGTAAATTCTTTCAAAGCGTCTTCATATTGTTTCTTTTGGTTATTTATTTTATCCATTTGTTTTTGGTCTCTAACTCTTTTTACTTCATCTTTTCCTTCTTTAATTGCTAATGCTCTTTTCTCCAAATCAACTCCTCTTGTTAATGCTTTTTTCTTTTCTACTGCAATTGCTCTACCTTTTGCTAATGTTTCTTTTTGTTTATCTGTTAGCGGTCTGGTAGGTTTTCCAGTTCTCTTGCTTATTTTAACAGGTGGTTCAATTTCTTCTGGTTCTTCCGGTTCTTCTAGTTCATTTTCAATTATTTCTGGTTCTTCAATGATTGTTTTTTTAGGCATTCTTTAGTTAATAACAAGAAAAAATAACTTAAGATTTACTCATTTCAAGGTAATATTAAAGAATTATCAATAAATTCAGTATGCAATATTTCGTTTTCTACATCGTCCAATGAACCAAGTAGTTTAAATACTACTGGAAACTCTTCACAACCATATAAAGAAGCCATATCTAATATTGCACTTGAAGCATATACTCTATCTATATTAATATATGGGTAATTGTAATTATCCAATAGTTCAATTAGTCTATTACAATTGATATTATTTTCACTTGTTATGATGAGATACATTATTTATAATATTACAATATTTTTAAATGATATTGCTGTATTTTGTATTTTTGGTTTTTTTAATTGTTTGGAGGTCATTTTTATTTTATAATCAACTATTAAATGCCTACTCCGACTGATGATATTTTATATCAAAAAGCTAAAACTAAATTTAATGAGATGAAACATTCAGCTTATAAAAGCGGTTTAGTAGTTAAAGAGTATAAACGATTATTTGCGATCAAGTATGGTTCTACTAAACAACCATATAAAGGAGATAAAGCAAAAGGTAATTTAACTAGGTGGTATAAACAAGATTGGAAGAATCAAAGAGGAGAGGTTGGGTATCAAAAAAAAGGGGATATCTATAGACCAACTAAAAAATATGGGAAAACACCAACTACATTTAGCGAACTAACAAAAAAACAGATAGAAAATGCAAAGAAAGAAAAAGCTTTGACTGGAAGAGTAGTGAAATTCGATAAATAATATTTACATTTAATAAATGGTATCTGTCAAAATTGAAAAAAGCGATAGAGATGGTAAAAAAATGAAAGCTATTTTTTATGATAACAATGGTAAGAAAATAAAGACAACTCACTTTGGAGCTTCTGGTTATACGGATTTCATCAAATCTGGAGGTGATGAAGATAGGAAAAAACGATATTTAGCAAGACATACAAGAAATAATGAGGATTGGAATGATTATATGAGTGCAGGCTCTTTGGCGAAACATATTTTATGGAATCTACCAACATTATCGGCTTCTATTTCTTCTTATAAAAAGAAATTTAATTTAAAATAATCAAAATAGGTTCTTTATATGATATCTTTTAATAAATTTTGTATTAACAATACTAAAATACGTCATCATATTGCGATGAATTGTATATACTTTTCTTTTTCTTTCGTTTAATGATAGATTTCTATTATTGACAATTAACTTAGCTTTATTATACTGTTTTATAAAATATTCTTGTTTGATTACATTAAACTTATTTAATATAAATTGATCTTCTAATATCTGTTCATCTGTTGGTATGTGCATTTATTTAACTAAAGTAAATAGTTTTTGGTTTATATTCAATTGTAAGAATACTACCTTTATCTTGCTTTTTATTTAATTTTGCGTGATTTTTACTATTATCATTCATTTTCTGTCTATTATTTGCACTATAATTTCTAGCGTATTCCTGGTAATAATCTTTATACTTATTCCGGTAATTCCTATGATATTCTTGATAGTCAAATCCCATTTTATAATTTTACAATATTTTTAATTTTATCATATTGCTTCTTATATTCTTCTGGATGGTCTTTTTTAAACAGATAACATTTATGAATGTAAAAATTCATATGACATTCATTACATATTACTAATTTTGTTTTATGGCTATTTATCCAAAGACATTTATAATATTTATTATCTATAATATTCTTACAAGATTTACAAAGTATCATTTATTATTTACTAAAGGTTTTAAATATAACCACAATTATTTTAAAACTAACCACAATTATTTTAAAACTAACCACAATTATTTTAAAACTAACCACAATTTATTATATTTTAACCACAATTTTAAGTAAAGATAAAGTAAATATACAATAAGAAACGAAGTGTGGTTAGTGTGGTTAGTCAAAAAGCTATGTTTTGAAAAAGAAAATAAAAATTTAATTTCATAGAGAAATTAAAAAATCCCCCTAAAACTAACCACATTGCTTCAGATAAAGTAAAATCAGTTTAACAAATCAGAAAATTGTGGTTAAATTGTGGTTAAAATATAATAAATTGTGGTTAGTTTTGTTAAATTGTGGTTAGTTTTGTTAAATTGTGGTTAGTTTATAATAAAAATGTGGTTAGTTTAAAATAAATGTGGTTAGTTTAAAATAAATGTAGTTAGTTTGATTTTTTATCTATATATTTATCATCCCATAATTCAACAATAGTGTTATTAGTATTTCTAAATACTTCTACCCACTTTTCAGCTTGTAATTTATCTATTTTGATACACATAATATTTTTTCGGTTTGTTAAAGTTATACCAGTATCTTCATTTAAAATATTGTTAAAGAATGTATCATATGGATAACTAGTATATTTGAACTTATCACACATCTTATTGTATTCTCTCCATATCTCACTTTTAGCAATACATACAGATAATTTTTTATTATAACTAACCCAATCATAATTAATTGATTCACTATTATAAGTTATTCCCTTTTCATTCATAATATGTGAGATAAACTTAATATAATTTTTAGCACTAAGTGCCTGTTGTTTTTTATAAGCTTCTGTAAGTGGTCGTTTTTCTTGAAAATCTGCTGTTGTCCAATCACATTTGACTTCTTCTCTTAAGTATTTTATAAACAAAGCCGTAATCTGTTTATTTTTCATACATTCCTCTAATTTTTTAAAATATGCTTTATTACCTTTCATACTTGATGATACTTCTAATATAACACATCTACGATCTTTATCGTCAATATCTAAAATATCTGCTTTGTTAGTATTCAAAATTATATTAAGAAAATTTCTATAAGTTCCGCAATCAATACCCTTCTTTTCAATTACTATTGTAGGTTCAGTAATAGCATTTTTCATTTCTTCCATAAACTTTTTAAGTTCTCCTGTAGCTTCTTCAATTACTAAAAACATACATTTAGTTAAAATGCTATTAAATCTTCCAAATATTTTATTAATATCTTTAGCTGATACACTAAGGTCAAAACCTAATATTTCATTAGCAAAGTAATTTGTAAATATATTTTTACCAACTCCGTGTTCTTTACTATAAAATACTAAACCCGTTTGAGGTCTGTTTGTAGGATCTTCAATGATTCTTGAAAACCAATTTAAAACATATTCATAATGTTCTTGATTATTATTACAAAGAACTATTTTAATATGATTAAGTATAGGTTGTATTCTTTTATAATCCACATCTGCGGTAAGTTCTATTCTATCTGCTTTGAATCCAGTAAATAAATTTTTATAATATTTAGATTCTAATTCAGTTAATCCTTTTGGTTCAAATCTTAAACCTTCATAAGTCTTACGTTTTTCGTCTTTTAACCATTCACTTAAAAATGATTCTTTTTCATAAGATATTTTACCCGTTTTTTTATCTTCTTTTCGTTTTAGATATTTTTCATTTTTTCTCTGTGTAATTAACTGCGATTCTGTCAATTGTTGATTTACTTCACTTGAAGTAGTATTTTCTGTAATAACTCTAGGGATTTGAGGTGTTCTATAAAAACACAGTGGATTATTAATAACACAGTATTCTTCTTCAAAATCTTGTTTTTTCTCATAATAGTTTTTAGTAATATGTTCATTGTAATATTCCTCATTATCTTCTTTTAGCATTTTGATAAGTCTTAAAAAACCTACTTTTTCATTTCTTGAAGATGTTAAAGCCGACGAAACTTTTTTTTCAACACTGTTATAATCATATTTATCACCTCCTTTTTTTGAAAATATATGTGCAAGATTATAGAGAGTATCTCTAGTCCAATTATATTTATCATAACAATTGACAATAATACAAATAACTAAATACCAGTCATTATATTCAATTGCTCTATCATCACTGAGTGCTAATAAATGATTTTTGAAAGTTTTAATGAACCATTCAGTTTTTCTTTGATCTTGAATATCAGTATCATCATTTTCAAAATCATTAGTAGATTGTTTAATAACAAAATCTTGTAATTGTTTTTCATCCTTTGTCATATTTTCATTTTCCTTTTCAGAAACAATATGAACATCATAAAATTTTTCATAATCTTCTTTAATATAAGTAATAGCACAATCAAAAATAGAATATTTTTCAATATCGTCATCATCCCATAGCTTGAATGGTTTCGGTTTATCACTTGAAAGATCTTTATCTTTATTAAAAGGTTTAATACCTCCTAACATACATAATTTATTAGTTCCAACCCTATAAGGATTAATATCAAAATATTGTCCCATTAAAGATTCTTCTTTTTTGATTTCTTCAACTTGTTTTTTAAGAGTATCAACATTACTAATTGCATTATTAACTATGAACCTATAAGATATTTTTTTTAACTCAACACCACCTGCATTTTTCTTCTGTATTCCTCCAACTTTAGTAGGTGCTTTTAATTTTCTAATAGGTCTATGTTGAACAATAATATCATTATTTGGATATTTTTGTTGAATAATTTGAAGACATCTTGCTCTAATAAGATCATCCATATCTTGGGTTTCTTTTTTTTTCATCTTGACATCAATTTCTGCATCAATATCAAAAAAAGGTTTGATAGGTGTTTCATTTGTGTAATATTCCATATAAACTGTTTGATTATAATTATTTTGAAGACATTGAATTTTATAATTATCATATTCTTCTTGGTTTGTAATAGTATGAATATATTTGTTTTCTTCTTCTTTTGTAGCATAATATTTTGAAATACAGGTAATTGTTTGATTCATCTTATAATCTTGAGACATATTTAATTATACCACAGATTTTTAATTACTATAGTTAATTATTTAAAGCTTTATATCATTTTTATACCACCCAAAAAAATCTATAATAGTTATAGATTCTGTAAAAATAATAAAAATTATAATAATATGAATATGAATTGGAAACATTATGCTTCTGTAGTATTATTTTTATTGGCTTCATAAAATTCTCGCAATTTTTGTAATTCTTCATTTTTCTTAGCAACACTTTTTTTAACAGAATTGCATAATTTAACTCTAAAATCTGCATCAATAGCTCTACGTTCCTTGATATATTTATTAACTCTATCAGCTTGTTTTTTTTTAATCTCTTCAGGCGTATAAATCGCAGTTCTTGGCATATTTACCTATTCAATATATTTAATTAATTATTGTTTATATCATTTTTATATATTTAAAATTCTTTCTTTTAAAATTTCTGGTATCTTGTCTTCATAACCTTTCCAATACCAATATTTAAGATCAGCATCCCATTTTGTTTTAAAATATTCTTTAAAATGATCTTTTTCGTTATAATGGATACGTAAATATATTTTTTTTTCAACTCTACATCTCATACAAACTAAATTATATGATTTTTTATAATTTTTATATTTACCATTAATTTTTAAAGGTATATTACAAAGACGACATCTACCATTTCTGGAAGCACAATTCTTATTTTTTACAAAATCATCGTGTCCAGCTTTTTCAACACACGAAGAACCTACTAAAAAACAATTATTAGTTTTTTTATGATATAATTTGAATAATTCCCCGCATTTATTACAACCACAAATACAATGAAAACCATCAACACCGTTTTCGTGTTCATCAACAAAACTGCTTCCTTTAAAAAGAATATTCTCACCAGTTATAATTTTTGTAATATTTCCTAATTCAAATTTATTTTTAGTTTCAATATTAGTTTTACCTATACGCATCCAAGCGTTATGATTTTCAGAAAATACAATGTTATAATTATCAAATAAAAAGTTTTTAAATCTCATATCTTCATTTCTAACTTCATCTGTGCATAACTCTCTCCATAAATAAGGTTCATTCATCTTTAATTATACACAATTTTTTAATATATAATAATTCATTCTTAATGTTTATATCATTTTTTATACCAATTAATGATTTTCAAAAAAATAATAAAAATAATTATAATATCAATTGGAAATAATATGCTTACGCAGTTGTTTCTTTTACATTTTTTAGCATTTCATCCATTTTCTTTTGGAGTTCTGCAAATTTAGTTCTCTCTTCTAACAATAACATTTTACGTTTTTCATAAGATTTTTGCGAATGTTCTCTACGTTTTTCTCTAAATTCCGGGTCAGTTGCATAACGTTTCTTTTGGTAATTACGTTTAACTTCATTAACACGTAATCTTAGTTCTTCAGCAGTATATTCTTGAGTTCTCCCCATTTATTATATAGTTATATAATAATTATATGTTTAAATCATTTTTATATATTGCTTGATAGATTAGCTAAATATATTTCATCTTGATAATATTGATCTATTTCATCAGTATCATAAGGATCTCCTCTATCATAATCATATCTTAAAAGTTCATTGTCTGCATTGTCATAAAAATCATCATCAATAGGAGATTGATTAAAATGTCTATTCCATTCGTGTTCCATTAACGTATCACCTTGCAATGTAAAATATTCTGCTTCTGCTTCTTCATAATCATCTTCAAGATTTTCTAATTTTTCTATTTGTTTTTCAATTTCATCACATCTAATATCAAGAATCTTAATAATCATATCATCTTGTAAAATATCAAAATAATTCATCTCTATTATTTAATTTATATAATTAATCATTCCTTTATATCATTTTTTGCCAATATTTTTATTTAGCTTTCAATCTATCGGGTTTTTTTCTCTCTCTAGATGGTTGTTTATACGTTAAATCTAAATTAACTAATTTAGGAATGGTAGGTGTTGAAGGTATTTTATTTCCCTTTTTTACTTGAACACTTCGTGGATTCTTAGTTGGTTTTGGAATATATACTTCATCTTCATCATCTTCTTTATTTAGATCTTCATCTTCTTTAAGAATTTTAGCATATTGTGTATTAGTAGTGTTATCGTGGCTCATTTCCTTCGCAAATTGTTTCTTAACTTCATTACTACGTTTTCCAAATTGGTTATAAGTTGCACCTGCTTGCCTTATCATCATAACACCTATACCCTTGATATTGAATATTTTAAAATTAATATCTTGTAGTTTTGTTCCCAATCTTGCTTCAGAATTATCCGCAAATAAATTATCACCAATTTGTAAATTCTTTTCTTTTATGAGTTTTTGTAGATATGGTTTTACATTAGCATTTACCATAAATATTTGAGTTCCTAAAAGTTTTTCTTTTACAAGACCACCTTTCTCATTCGTTTTAAAATCACCAAATACAAATTGGTAAGGTTTATTATCTTTTAGAATAAGATAATTTGAAGAAGAATTTTCTAAAATAGATGTATCAGTTTCATTTGATATTTTCATTGTAGCATATTCTAATCTTCTCGGTGGCATAAGATAATATAATGAAGCGATAGCTTGTTCTTCTATATCAAGACCAGAATCATTTATTAATTCTTTTTGATCTTTAATTTTATCTTTATCTAAAGACCACGTAGATAATGCTCTAGCCTTCATTACATCTTTTTCTTGAACTTCATTCTTATCTCGTGATTCTACATATTTAATATGAACACCAGATGTAATAGATGCTAGCATTTGAAAAACATCTTCGTATTCTTCATTTTCAATTCTAGACATAATATTTTGAACAGGACGTAATTTTGTTTTAATAGTATTAGCTTTTAATCCATCAGCAAATAATTTATCAACAGTTTTTTGAATATTAGCTTTTCTAAATAAAGAAAGATTAGATTCACTGAATAATGTTTCTATTTCAGCATTGCTTAAATCTTCAGCATTGTAGATTTTAGTAATAAGTTGTATTTCAACATCATTAAGTTTTCTTTGAATAACTCGTTTAAGGATAATATTGATTTCTGGTAAATCTTTTTTTAATTGTTCATCTGAAAAACCTCTTATACCTTTATATTCTGCAGTTCCTTTAACAGCTCCAGATTCTAATACTTTTTTTTTCCAAGTAGGTAGTTTTTTTTTAATTATATTTGCTTGTGGTGCTTTTTGGATTATTTTAGGTTCAGGATTTTTGATATTATCAGCTTTCTTATCTAATTCTGCAAGTTGTTTATCAATAACTCCAGTTTTATCTTTTTTAGTAGTTTTAGCATTTTCTAATAATTGTTTTTCTATTTTGATTCGTGATGTTAATTTTTGGTCTCGTTGGTTCTTTAAAAATAAGTTTTTATCAGCAGATCTTAATTTTTCTCTATAATTATGTTGAGTAATCTTTTGTTTTATTTTACGTCTAATTTCCCTTTGTTCTAAAGAAAGATCTGAAATATCAGCATCTAATATAATTTGTTCAGCATCGCTTAATTTCACCATATTTTCTTATATAATCAGAAAATAATTCTGTTATATAACACTTATTTATATTATATAATAATTCATTCTTTATATATCATTTTTTATATATTTTTTTTATGGATGAACAGATTCATCTTGAATGATTGTAGTCATTAATCTATTGCGTTGCTGTTTAAATCCAGCCAATACCGAACCGCCGTTTAATTGAGTAGGTAATTTTTTACCATCACATAATAAAACAACTTCACGTTTTATTCTTGTAGGTATTTCTTCAAATGGGACTTGTTGAATTAGTGAATCGTATTTATCTACGAAAACATTTACGCTTTCACGTGATAATGTTTCCATTTCAGATCCTTCAATTTCGTGAGTTAATAATAAAAAATTATTGCTAAGTGATTTAAATAATTCTTTTTTCTCAGCAGATTTTAAAGAAGTTGTAATGCTCATAAACAGCACACTGATACCGTTTATTATAATATTTGGAATCTTTAAAGGTATTTTTTGATCTGAAAGACTATTTAATATGCACAAAACACTATTGATTAAAATTATTGGAATTGATAAAATAAAAGATAAGAATGACCAGTGATATGATGCTTTAATTGTAATTAAAGACATCACTTCGCATTTGTCAATTAATCCAAGTAATCTTTGATCCATTTTAATAATATGATATATTAAATAAAATGAGCAGTTTAGGGAGACCATCTACAAGAATTGATCTTAATTCAGGCACGATATCCGCTATTGAAGAAATTAAAAAACGTGTAGATGTTTTAGATACTGAAGTTGGTGATGAAAAACAATATTCACCATCAACACCAGCTACAGGGCTTTTTTTAAGAATAGATGATATTGAAAATAATTTAGGATTACCATCTCAACCAGAAATTGAAGCAGGTGGGAATATTATTCAATTTCAAGCAGATGCTACTGGTCTTAATTTAGATGTAGAAACATTAAGGACAGATACCGATAAATTACAACAACAAGTAGGAGATGATAGTATAGATCCAAAAACTGGTATATTCCTTAGGTTATTTGATATAGAAAAAGCAGATACTATAATTCCGCATTATGATTATGAAGCATTATATTATATATTATTGCAATCACAATATGAAATAACGGATGATTCATTTGCTAATATCAAAATTGATAATTCACAAAATAGAAATTTAAATGATATATTAGTTGATATTTTAACTGATGTTGAAATATTAAAACAACATAAAGATCTTACAAGAGGTATGATAAATCAAAGTGGATTTGGTGCAGGAACTACAACCATTAAAGCCCCCGCATTAACTAATATCGCATTCAACACCCGAGATTTAACAAGTATAGGTATAGATTCAACTACTATCCCCACATTTGATGGTAGCACATTTTCACAAGAATTTATAAACCAAAAAGCGATAGAGATAGCAGATTTTATATTTGATGTAATACCGTTTGATATTGCAAATCTTGTTGGTATGGATAAAGAAGCATTTATTTTAGAAATATTAAAAGCTCAAGATCCTATTGAATTCTTACAAGGAGCATTGTTATCAAGAGTGTTAATAGGAGTGCAAGGTGATTTATTTGTAAGAGATGGTTCAATTGCCAAAGGTCCTTTGGAATTAACAGCAAATTGGTTAAATGTAAATGAAATAGCAAAACAAGCAAAAGATTTGCACGACAAGAATATTCAAATATATAATGTAAAATTAAATGAACCAATAAAAAAAGAATCAGATGGAGATATATATTTAGATTACGATATTACACATTTTAAAAAACACGCAACAACTTATAAATTAGAATTAAAGTATCCTATATTAGCAGTTGAGGATTATTTTCTAATTGATGGTAGTAAATCTTTAAATCTCAGGTATTGGGGAAATCATTTGAAAATTCATATTAATAGTGGAACTCATAATTTAGCTTTAAAATTAAAACCAAATGCCGGATTAACAGATGATAACACAGGTATATTTGTAAATCTTAAAAGTTTAAAAGGTTTGAATGTAGATTCTAATGGATTATTTATCGATTATTACGATGAACATTTTAGATCAGGTGCAATGGAATCGGGAGAAGAAGTCATAGCTGAAGCAAGTAATAAATTAAGATTGAAAATTGATGATGATGGTGGTATTACCACAGGAACAAATGGCTTAAAATTAGATATAGATACGGATCAGTTTTTAATACCTACCACGGGAAATAAAAATGGCAAATTACAATTAAAATTACACGATGGAAGCTCAATATATTCAGCACCAACTGGATTATTTATAAGAACTGATAATCAAACAATTGAAAAAGTATTAACATCATCAGGTGCTACAACAAAACATTTAGCAGTTAAATTAAAAGCTAATGGTGGAATAAATAAAGATGGATCTGGTATTTTTTTAGACAAAGTCGCAAATCATTTTCTAATTGATGCAACAGGGACATTTCAAAATCAATTACAATTAAAAATAAAAACAAATGGTGGTTTAACTGATGATTCAGGAGGTATATTTGTAAAATTAAAATCAGGTGGTGGATTAACTTATGATACATCCGCAACATCAGGATTAAAAATAACTAATAATTATTTTGATAATGAATATCAACCGAAAATAACATCAGTAGTTAATACGACTTCAACCGCACTAGTAAATTCTACAATATCTTTTAATACTGCAAAAACCCAATTAACATTTACAGAAGGAAGTAAAGCAAAACAATACCGAGATGAAGCTCAAACTTTTAAAACACAATGTCAAACCGCAAAAACCGCAACTGACGCGAATAAAACTTCTTGCACTGCATCGCAGACATCTTGTACTACATCCGCAACTACCGCAACTTCACAAGCTACTGCATCTGGTGCATCAGCTACAGCATCTGAAGTATCAGCCGTTGCATCTGCAGGAAGTGCTACAGCATCTGAAGCATCAGCTGTTGCTTCTGGTGCATCTGCGTCTGCATCTGCTGGAAGTGCAACTGCCGCCGGTGTAAGTGCCGCGGCTTGTGTAGCAATACAGATAGCTTTGGCATTGGCAGGCGATAATGATACAACATATTCAGCCGGAACAGGAATGTCATTAGATGGAACAACATTTAATTGTGATATTGTAAATACTGATACAACTTATACATCTGGAACAGGAATAACAATATCATCGGAAAATGTTATTAATTGTGATGTTGTAAATACTGATACTGATACGACTTACACATCTGGAACAGGAATATCAATATCATCGGAAAATGTTATAAATTGTGATGTTGTAAATACAGATACGACATATACAGGAGGAACTGGAATAACAATAAACGGAACAACTATTAATTGTGATATTGTAAATACTGATACAGATACGACATATACAGGAGGAACTGGAATAACAATAAACGGAACTACTATAAATTGTGATATTGTAAATACTGATACTGATACAACTTATACAGGAGGAACAGGTATAACAATAAACGGAACAACTATTAATTGTGATATTGTAAATACTGATACTGATACAACTTATACGGGTGGAACTGGAATAACAATAAACGGAACTACAATTAATTGTGATATTGTAAATACTGATACTGATACAACATACACAGGTGGAACTGGAATAACAATAAACGGAACTACAATTAATTGTGATATAAATCAAGGAATAGAAAATGTAAATGCAAATATTACAATTGAAGGTGATGCTACAAATGGATCAGGAAGTATAACTTTAAATTGTGAAAATAATTCACACGGTGTTAAAATTCAAGGACCACCGCATTCTGCAGGTGCTACATATACATTAACATTACCTAATAGTGATGGTAATGCTAATCAGGTATTAAAGACTGATGGATCTGGTAATTTATCGTGGATTGATCAGAATAGTTCAGGAACAACAATATCATCACTTGTAGATATTACAGATGTTCCATCATATCCAACTGCTGATAAAGTATTAGCTTATGATATAGCTACTACATCATTACAATGGAAAGATCAATCATCTGGGGGTTCAACAGATTTAAGTAGTATTACAGTGCTTCAATCTGGAATATTGAAATTAGATTACGAGAAATTAAAATCTCCACCCTTATTATCAAGTCCAGAAGTATCCGTTAATGACCCGATTATAAGTCCTACACTTTTAAATTTATCATACATTGAATCTTTAACCGGTATGAACGATTGGGTTAAAATAAAACATAGTCCATCAACAATAGGAAAAATATCAGGTAATACTTTTTCAGGTGCTACTATAGACGGAACATTTACAATAGGCGATGCAACCGTTGATACTGCAGAATGGGCTATAGATTTTGATGCTACAAATGTTAAATATTTTTGTTTTCTTTCAAAAGATAGTGCGGTTAATAGTGATTTCAAAGATAGATGGGTAGTAATTGAAAAAAGCGAAATAATTAGAGAAGGTCAGTATAATAGTGCAGGAGGTTATGGTTATAATAGTTCATACCCTCATTATTATAAGACTACATATAAACCTAATGGTTTTGTTGCTAAATCTTCAACTTATTATACAGGTGGAAGAAGAGATCAAATTATTTATAATAGGTCTGGTTCATCCTATCCAGACCCAGTTATAGCTACTTATTATGTTAAAAATGATGGAACTACTATTGACCCACATACAAATGCAAGCGATATTGCAACAGATTTTAATTCAGTTGGTCAATATTATTTATACGCAGAAAATAGAACAACTCAATTATCAGGAATTGAACAATCAGTATATGTTAAATATACAAGTGATTTACCTTTACGAATAAGTAATCAACCACAAGCAATAGCAGGAACAACAGATTATAAAACATTGACATTTACCCATCAATTACAATGTTATCCACCATCAACTCATTTAAAAGATTGTAAAACAGATATTAATACTTTAATATATACACATAATGTTTCAGGTGCTGATTATGGTAATGGTGATTATATAATGCAAACTTCTTCAAAAGATCCTACAGTTAGTAATATGGTTGATAAACTATTTTCTGACAAATCAGATCCAGCACATAATGAAAGACCAAATCGAGTATCTTGGCAAAACTCTAATTATCACAACCCGAATGATAATGAAACTGATTCATATTCATTAGGTGGTTATAATGGTGATTGGGTTAAGGTTCAATTTCCACAAGCTAAAATATTACAAAAAATGCGAATATATATAAGAACTGATTTATATGATAGAGCGCCAGGAGTTTTTAAAATATTTGGAAGTAATAATGGTAGTTCTTGGACTGAAGTTTATTATCAATCAACACAATTAACACAATCAAATTATAATGCTTTAGCTGGTTCTGGGATAAATTATCCTTTCAGTTCTTATCACGAAGCATACATAAGTTATTATGAGTTTAATATTACTAACGAAACAAATTATTTACATTATGCTATGGTTGTTAATAAAATAGTAGGAAATGATACAAGGTTAGATATAATATATTTGGAATTCTTAATGATGGTAGAATATGAATTAACTTTTGATCAAAATGTTGAATGTGATATATTAATTGTTGGTGGTGGTGGTTCTGGTGGTGGTTCATTAGGTGGTGGTGGTGGTGGTGGTGGTGTATTATTTGCTACAAATATTACATTAAATGGAACATATAATATTAAAGTTGGTAAAGGTGGTAATAGAGTTCAATCAGATCAAGGCACGGGATCAAGATTAGGATTGACAGGAATAAACTCAGAGTTTGAAGGAACAATAGTATATGGTGGAGGTGGTGGTGGAGATTATCAATATCATAACGGTTTATCTGGTGGTAGTGGTGGAGGTGGTGGATTACCCGATGCAAATGGTGGAACAAAAACATTACCTACTTACGGTTCAATTATAACTTCTTCTAATTCAACATATTATGGAAATGATGGAGGAAGTATATCAGGATCAAATCCTACTTCTGGAAATGGTGGAAGTGCTAATTATACAAGTGATATTTCAGGTATAAATTATACATACGCTACTGGTGGCACAGGACGAACAAATGGTGCTGATAATAACATAACAAATGATGATGGTATAAATTATGGTGATGGTGGTGGTGGTGGTGGGTGGTTTAATACAACATATTCAGGTTCAGGCGGTTCAGGTATAGTAATAATAAGATATAGATCTTTTACTGCTGG
>Ga0315315_10003008_pt1 | contig 15427 bp, 14 predicted proteins | sample M140m3416metaG_FD_203699 | JGI IMG/M metagenome (GOLD analysis project Ga0315315, IMG submission 203699) | Ammonia-oxidizing marine archaeal communities from Monterey Bay, California, United States - M1 40m 3416 | ecosystem: Environmental > Aquatic > Marine > Intertidal zone | place: USA...
GGATTTTCCAAAATTGACAAAGAAATTACTTTATCTTTATCATTTAGTTTAATACCTTTAATTCCTTTAGAGGATCTGCCTTTAAACAATCTTAATTTTTTTGATTTAAATCTTATGCATTTGCCGAATTGAGTGCTAAGCAATACGTCTTGGTCTTCCTTACAAATTTTAACACCAATAATTTTATCATCTTGGTCTAACTTCATAGCTATTTTTCCGCTATTGTTAATATTAATAAAATCTTCAAGTGTATTTTTTCTAATATTTCCTTTTGCTGTTGCAAAAACAACCATCATACTTTTCCACTCTGACTCGTCTTCTGGCAAAGGCATTATAGAACTGATAGAATGGTGATTTTTAAGAGGTAATATATTGAATATTGATTTTCCTTTGGAAGCAGCTGTACCTTCTGGTATTTTATGGGCTTTAATTTTATAAACCAAGCCTTGCGTTGAAAAAAATAAAACTGGAGTATGTGTGTTAGCAGTAAATATTTGAACCACAAAATCTTCTTCTCTTGTAGATATTCCTGTTTTTCCTTTTCCTCCTCTTTTTTGAGCTTTAAGAGAACTTAGAGGGCTCCTTTTAATATAGCCTTGATTTGTAATACTTATTACAACAGACTCTTTTTGAATAGTTTCTTCAATATTATAATTTAATACAGCATCAATAATTTTCGTTTTTCTTGGTGAACCAAACTTTTCTTTGATATTCTCCAATTCATCAATTATAAGTTTATAAAGTGCTTTTTTAGAATTTATAATCTTATTAAATTCAATAATTAAATTTGATAATTTATTAATTTCAGACTCTATTTCTCCAATCCCGTAAGCCGTTAGTTTTTGAAGTCTTAATTCTAAAATAGCATTTACCTGTTCTAGTGATAATTGATAGCTTGAAATATTTTTTTTCTTTTCTATTAAATTAATTAATCTAGTACTTTTTTTAATTTTCCATTTTTTTAATAATAGATTTTTTTTGGCAATTTCTGTATCTTTAGAATTCTTAATTATCTTTATTACTTCATCAATATTTTCAACTGCTGTTGCTAAACCAATCAAAATATGAGCTCGTTCCTCAGCTTTTTTTAAATCAAACTTTATTCTTTTTGTAACTGTATCTTCTCTAAATTTTAAAAATTCAGATATAAATTCCTTTAAATTTAATATTTTTGGTTTGTTGTTTACAATCGCAAGAGTGTTAAAACCAAAAGAACTTTCTATATTAGTTAGTTTATATAATTGTCTTCTGATAGTTTCGGGTTCTACTGCTTTTCTAAGTTCAATTACTACTCTAATGCCTTCTCTATTGGACTCATCCCTTATATCTCTAATACCTTCGATTTTCTTGTCTCTTACTAGTTGAGCAATCTTTTCAATCAACATTGATTTATTAACTTGATAAGGAATAGATTTAATAATTAAACATTCTCTCCCTCCCTTTTTTTCCTCTAAATCAATTTCACCTCTTATCTTAAAAGAGCCTCTACCTTTATTATAACCTTGTTTTAAAATATCCTTCCCGATAATAATTCCTCCAGTTGGAAAGTCTGGACCTGGAACATGTTTCATTAATTGACTTATAGTAATATCTTTATTTTCTATATAAGCTACAGTTCCATTAATAATCTCACTTAAATTATGAGGAGGTATGCTGGTAGCCATTCCTACTGCAATACCGCCTGCTCCATTAACTAAAATATTTGGATATTGGGATGGCAGAACTTCTGGTTCTTTTTCGGTTTCATCGTAATTATTTCTATAATTTACAGTATTTTTTTCTAGATCCTCAGTTAGGAACTGAGCGATTTTACCTAGTTTAGTTTCTGTATAACGCATTGCTGCTGGTGGATCGCCATCTATTGACCCAAAATTACCTTGTCCAGAAATTAAAGGTACGCTCATAGAAAAATCTTGGACCAATCTAACTAGAGCATCATAAACTGATTGATCGCCATGAGGATGGTATTTACCGATTACGTCACCAACTATTCTTGCAGATTTTCTAAAAGGCTTCGACCAATCATATCCGCCTTTGTACATTGCATATATGATTCTTCTATGTACGGGCTTTAAACCGTCTCTTACGTCCGGTAAAGCTCTACTAACTATTACACTCATGGCGTAAGATAAATAAGATGAACTCATCTCATCTTGAACAAAAATAGGTTTAAAAGATTTATTCTCTATAGTATTTTTTTCCATAAAAATTAAAATGGAATTTCATCATCTAAATCAGTACTGTCTTGATTTAAATTATCATTCGGTAAAGAGCTTTTATTTTCTTTTACTAAATTAGTATTATCGTTTTTATTATTTCTAGTATCCAACATTGTTAGGCTAGAATTATAGCCTTGAAGAACTATTTCAGTTGAATATTTATCTTGTCCTGAAGATTCATCTTTCCACTTTCTTGTGCTTAGCTGGCCTTCTACGTAAACGTTAGCACCTTTTTTTAAATACTGTTGAACAACATTCACCAATCCTTCATTAAAAATTACAACTCTATGCCATTCAGTTTTCTCTTTTCTCTCACCGCTGGATTTATCTTTCCAAGATTGGCTGGTGGCTATACTTAATCTGGCTACATTCTTACCGTTAACCATTTGTTTAATATCTGGATCTGCGCCTAAACGACCTATTAATTGTACTTTATTTAAACTGCCTGCCATTGTAATTTTGACTAATTTTGTGATTTAATTTTAATAAAAGTTCATTATTTATATCATAATTGATTAATAAATATAAGATCATTATTATTTTGTAAAAAAATATGTTGAAAAAAATCGTTGTAAAAGGCGCTAAAGAACACAATTTAAAAAATGTTTCTCTTGAAATACCTAAAGAGAAACTAGTTGTCATAACTGGCCTATCTGGGTCTGGAAAATCGTCTTTAGCTTTTGATACAATCTATGCAGAAGGACAAAGACGATACGTCGAAAGCTTGTCCTCATACGCAAGACAGTTTTTAGATAAAATGAAAAAACCAAAAGTCGATTTAATTGAGGGATTAAGCCCTGCAATTTCTATAGAACAAAAAAATACCTCTAAAAATCCTAGATCTACAGTCGCAACAGTTACCGAAATTTATGATTATATGCGAGTATTGTTTGCAAGAATTGGAATTCCTTATTCTCCGTTTACCGGTAAACCAATCGTTTCTCAGCCTATAAGTGAAATGGTAGATAGAATTAGAAAATTACCTAAAGATAGCACTATTTATTTACTCGCTCCAATAGTAAGAGGAAGAAAAGGTGAATATAAAAAAGAAATCTTAACCTTTAAAAAAAGAGGATTCTCAAAACTTAAAGTAGATGGAAAATATATTAATATTGATGAGTTTCCTAATCTAAATAAAAAAGTTAAGCATGATATTTCAATAGTAGTAGATAGAGTAGTGCTTAATTCTAGTCTAGGAAATAGGCTAGCAGACAGTGTTGAAACAGCAGTAAATTTGTCTAATGGGCTGTTAATTGTCGAATATGAAAATGAAACACTGCCTAAAAAGTTTAGAAAACTTGAAAGTATAACATTTTCGTCGAAATTTTCTTGCCCAGAAAGCGGTTTTACTATTGAAGAAATTGAGCCAAGATTATTTTCGTTTAACTCACCTTTTGGAGCTTGTGAAGAATGTGAAGGTATTGGACATAACTTAAATGTTGATCCAGATTTAGTTGTACCAGATCCTAAAAAAAGTTTGCAAGATGGGGCTATTGAGCCTTGGGCTAAATCTACTTCAATGTATTATGCTCAAACACTATCCTCTTTAGCAAAACACTATAAATTCTCTCTTTCCGAACAGTGGAAAAAAATACCTAAAAAGATTCAAGAAGTAATTTTATATGGATCAGATGAAGAAGAAATTAAGTTTTTTTATGACGACGGTTACGACTCATACAGCACAAAAAAAACATTTGAAGGTGTCGTTAATAATTTAGAAAGACGTTATTTAGAAACAGATAGTGAATGGAAAAGAGAAGAAATTTCACAATATCAAAGTGAATCTAATTGTGAAAAATGTAAAGGAATGAGATTAAAAGATGAAGCTCTTTGTATAAAAATAGCTTCACTTAATATTAGTGAAATTACAGAAAAATCAATTGACGAAGCTCAAAAATGGTTTGAGAGCCTAGTAAATGTCTTAACAGAAAGAGAAAATAAAATTGCACAACATATTTTAAAAGAAATTAATGAAAGATTAAATTTTTTACTTAATGTAGGGCTAAATTATTTAACTTTATCTCGTGAATCAGGGACTTTATCTGGCGGTGAAGCTCAACGAATTAGATTAGCTTCACAAATTGGCTCAGGATTAACAGGAGTTTTATACGTCTTAGATGAGCCGTCTATTGGACTACATCAAAGAGATAATAAAAAGTTAATTACTGCTTTAAAAAAATTAAGAGATTTAGGAAATACAGTAATTGTTGTCGAGCACGATATTGAAACCATGGAAAGCTCAGACCATATTGTTGATATTGGACCTGAGGCTGGATTAAATGGAGGGCAAATTGTAGCCGAAGGTACAGTCAATCAAATTATAGAAAATAAAAAAAGTATTACTGGTGATTATTTATCTGGTAAAAAATTTATATCAATCCCGAGAAAAAGAAGAACTGCAAAGAACGGAAGGTTTATTGAAATTAATGGAGCGAGTGGAAATAATTTAAAAAAAGTAAATCTTAAAGTTCCTGTAGGTACATTTACCTGTGTAACAGGTGTTTCAGGAAGTGGTAAATCAACTTTAATATTACAAACTCTATACAATGCTTTTAACCTAATGCTTAATAAGAATAAAAGCAGAAAAGTTCCTAAAGCTTTTACGGGTTTTAAAGGAACTGAATTAATTGATAAAATAATAGATATTGATCAATCTCCTATAGGAAGAACACCTAGATCAAATCCTGCTACTTATACTGGAGCATTTGGTCCTATAAGAGAATGGTTTGCAGCTTTACCTGAGTCAAAAGCTAGAGGATATAAAGTAGGAAGATATTCTTTTAATGTAAAAGGAGGTAGATGTGAAACATGTGAAGGAGATGGTGTTATTACTTATGAAATGCACTTTCTTCCAGATGTCTTTATTCCTTGCGACACTTGTAAAGGAGCTAGATATAATAGAGAAACTCTGGAAATTCGCTTTAAAAACAAAAATATAGCTGACGTATTGGATATGACAGTTGATGAAGGATGTGTTTTTTTTGAAAATATTCAAAATATAAGATCTAAGTTGATCACTCTTAAACATGTAGGGTTAGGGTATATGAAGATAGGTCAACAAGCGACGACCCTTTCAGGGGGCGAGGCTCAAAGAATAAAATTAGCTAAGGAACTTTCTAAAAGACCTACTGGAAGGACCCTATATATATTAGATGAACCAACTACTGGTTTGCATTCACATGATATCAAAAAACTACTAGAAATTTTACAAGCTTTTGCAAATACAGGAAATACTGTAGTTGTTATAGAACATAATTTAGATGTCATCAAAACAGCTGACCACATAATTGACATGGGTCCCGAAGGAGGAGTTAATGGAGGGAGAATTATTGCCGAAGGAACGCCAGAAAAGGTGTCTCAAATAGAAAAAAGTTATACTGGAAGATTTATTAGAGAATTATTGCAGAATTCAAGCATGAAAAAAACTGCTTAAAAAATTAAATTATGGTATAAAAGAATCATGGTAAGTATATTACAATCTTTATCAAGAACGGTTCATTACTCTTTAGCTATTGCTTTAATCCTTTTTTTAGGATTACATTTTGGTGGAGACGGATTTGCTTTTGACAGAATGTTCTTCAGTTGGTTATTTAGATATTTACATGTTTTAAGTGGGATAATGTGGATTGGATTATTATGGTATTTTAATTTTGTTCAAATTCCTTCGATGCCTAATATTCCTGATGAACAAAAACCTGCTATTGGAAAGGTGATAGCTCCAAAAGCTTTATTTTGGTTCAGATGGGCGGCTTTAGCAACAATAGTATCTGGATTAATAGTTGCTTACTTAAGTGGTTACGTTCATGAAGCGATGATTTTAGGTATTGGTGCCTCTGTTCCAAAATATACTGCCATAGGTATAGGGATGTGGCTAGGAATAATTATGGCATACAATGTATGGTTTGTTATTTGGCCAAACCAAAAGAAAGCACTAGGGATGATTGATTGTTCACCTGAAGAAAAAGCAAAATCAGCTAAAACAGCAATGCTATTTTCAAGAATTAATACGTTACTTTCTTTTCCAATGTTGCTATCAATGGTTGCTGCTCAAAACTTGTATTATTAAGGAACTATTTTTTCCTCTTTTTTTTCTAATGTTTTATAACTTACTTTAAAAAATTTTAAAACTGGTGCAGCTACAAAAATTGATGAGTAAGTTCCAATTAAAACTCCAAGGATCATAGCAAAAGAAAAACCTCTAAGAATTTCTCCACCTAAGATATAAATAGAAAATAACGCTAATAAAGTAGTTAAAGAGGTAATAATGGTTCTAGATAAAGTTTCATTAATCGAAAGATTCGATGTTTCGCTAATATTTAATCTTGTATATTTATTTAAGTTTTCTCTTATACGATCATATATAACAACTGTGTCATTCATAGAATAACCTACAATTGTTAAAACTGCTGCAATTATAGAGAGATTAATTTCTAAAGACAAAATTGAAAATATTCCTATCGTAATTATTACATCATGAAATAACGCAACTATTGCTCCTACGCTAAATTGCCATTCAAATCTTATCCAAATATAAAAAAGCATAGCTGCTAGAGATAAAGTAATAGCAATTATTCCCGACTGCAGAAGTTCAGAGCTTACTTTTGGGCCTACGTTTTCGACACGCCTGAAATTTATTTCTGCATTTAAATTATCAATCAGTGTTTTTTTTATTCTAGGAATTAGTTGGTTGTTGTTTACAGTTTTTTGCTCTACTTTAATTAAATAGTCGCCTTTCTTACCAAATTCTTTCACATTAACATCACCTAAATTCATTGAGTTTAAAGACGATCTAATTTCAGCTATATTGATATTTCTGTTATCAGCCCTTAATTCTATTAAAGTACCACCCTTAAAATCGATACCATAATTAAGACCTTTAAATAAAATAAATAGGATGCTTATTGAAAATATAATTAATGATAAAATATTAGCAGATCTAAATTTTGAAGAAAAATCTATATTTTTGTTCATTATAAATTTACTCCTCTTCCCTCTTTTCTATTTAAAACAATAATTGAAGTTAAATGCCTTGCCATAAAATATGCTGTGAATAAAGTTGTAACTATTCCTATTCCAAGTGTAATTGCAAATCCTTTTACTGGTCCTGACCCAAATGCAAAAAGTATGACTGCAGCGATCAAGGTTGTGATATTTGCATCTAAAACTGTAATTCTTGCTTTAGTGTAACCAATATCAAACGCATGTATTACAGATTTTTCTGTTTTTAATTCTTCTTTAATTCTCTCAAATATTAATACATTTGCATCTACTGCCATTCCAACTGTTAAAATTATTCCCGCAATACCAGGTAATGTTAAAGTCGCCTCTAAGATAGTTAATACTCCTACAAGCATAATTAGATTTGCTACTAAAGTTATATTCGCTACTAATCCAAAAATTTTATATTTATAAATCATAAAAAGAATAACTAAAATAAATCCAATAATTAAAGATGTTATTCCAGATTTTATTGAGTCTTCTCCTAAATCTGGACCAACACTTCTTTCCTCTACAACATTCAAAGGTGTTGGTAATGCGCCTGATCTCAACAATAAGGCTAAATCAGTTGCTTCTTGAAACGAAAAATTTCCAGATATAATACCATTACCCGAGGGAATAGCTTCATTAATAGAAGGAGCGCTTATAATTTTTCCATCTAAAACAATAGCTAGTCTTTTACCCACATTATCTGTGGTTGCTCTTCCAAATTTTTGAGCACCTAATCTATCCAAAGTGAAGGACACTGCTGGTTGATTTGTTTGATTATTAAGATTGGGTTGAGCATCAATTAAATTTTCACCACTCATTATTATTCTTTTGCTAACATTTAATTCTTCACCAGTTTCGGATAAAAGTTTATCAACACCAAATTCCTCATTTTCAGCAACTAATCTAAAATTTAATTTTGCAGTTTTTCCTAGAAGACTTTTAATTCTTTCGGGATCTTTTAAGCCAGGCAACTCAACTAGAATTCTTTTCTCTCCTCTTTGAAGAATAGTTGGCTCTTTTGTACCAACATCATCAATTCTACGTCTAACAATCTCTATAGATTGTTTTAAAGCTGAATTATTTATTGTTAATAAACCATATTTTGAAAATAAGACCCGAACATTATTGTCCTTGATCACTAAATCTAATTCAAAAGAATTGTAGTTATTAATATAAGGATTTAATAAATTATCTTTTCTTGAAAAGAGTAGTAGTTCAAATTTTTCAATATCATTTAGTGAAAATTCTAAGTTTTTATCATTTATTTTAAAATCTGAATAATCTAAATCATTTTCCTTTAATAATTTTTTTAAAGGAATTACTTTTGATTGTATTTTTTCTTTTACTAAAGGATCCGAATTAATTTCTAAAAGAAGATAGGAGCCACCTTGTAAATCGAGACCTAAATTAACTTTTTTATCTATTAGAGGATCATTTTGTTTTTGAAAATTTAATATTGAAAAAAAAGATATAAATAAAAAAACAAGATAAATTATAAGAATATTTATTTTAGAAAAATTTAACACGAAAAAGTATTATTTTTTGACTTCTTCTTTTTTAAGCAAACTAGTTATTGTTGACCTTATAATTTGAACCTTCACATTTTCAGCGACAATGACTTCAATGCGATCATCTTCCATGACTTTATCAATAGTTCCTATAATTCCGCCAGAGGTTATAATCTCATCTCCCCTTTTTAAAGACGCTACCATAGCTTTATGATCTTTTACTCTTTTTTGTTGAGGCCTAATTAAAAAAAAGTAAAAAATTACAAAAATTAAGATCAGTGGTATGAATTGTGCTATTCCTTGACCGTTCATTATTGGATAATTATAATAAAAGAGTCAGTTAAACAAGAAAATAATAACTAAATTTTCTCTAAATTATTCATGTATTTTTTTAAAATAGTTGGAATGGTAATTGATCCGTCAGCATTTTGATTATTTTCTAATAAAGCTATCATTAGTCTTCCTACCGCTAACCCAGAACCATTTAAGGTCCCGACGTATTCACTTCCTTCGGTTGTTTTATATTTTGCGCCCATTCTTCTAGCCTGAAAGCAACCACATGATGAACAGCTAGAGATTTCCCTATATTTTTTTTCCGATGGTATCCATGCTTCAATATCAAAAGTTTTTTCAGCACTAAAACCCATATCACCAGATGACAACAGCACTATTTGATAAGGAATTTCTAATTTTTTTAAAATTTCCTCAGCACAACTTAACATTCTATCTAATTCAGTAATACAATTTTTAGGATCAACTATGCTGACTAGCTCAACTTTATAAAACTGGTGTTGTCTCATCATTCCTTTTGTGTCTTTACCGTAACTACCTGCTTCTTTTCTAAAACATGGTGTAGCAGCAACAAATCGTTGAGGAAGTTCATTTTCATTTAAACTGGACTTTCTAACTAAATTAGTAAGCACAACTTCTGCTGTTGGAATTAAAAATTTTCTATCGTTTGTACTTTCTAACTTTATTTCAAACTGATCTGACTCAAATTTTGGAAGCTGGCCGGTACCAAACATTACATTTTCATTGACAATTAAAGGTGGTGAAATTTCTGTGTATTTAAATTCCCTTACATGAATATCTAGCATGAAATTTATCAATGCTCTTTCAAGTAATGCAAATTTATCACGTAGAACAACAAATCTTGAACCTGATAATTTAGTAGACGTATCAAAATCAATACCATTATCTTTTAAACCAAGTTCAACATGTGATTTTAATTTGAAATCAAAATCTTTAATTTTCCCTGATTTTTTAATTAATCTATTTCCTTTTTCATCTTTAGCAACTGGAACATCATCTTTTGCAATATTAGGAAGATTAGAAAGAATTTCTTCCACTTTCTTTTGACTTTTTAATTGATCGGTCAAAATTTTTTCAATTTGTTCTGAAATTTTTTTTGACTTTTCAAAGTTAGATTTCTCTTTTGATTTAGATAAAAGTTTTTTTTCTTGTTCCAATAATTCTTTTTGATTTATTAGTTGTCTATTAGCTTTATCTAATTTAATAAATTCATCAGTATTAAAATCCAGATTTCTTTCTTTAAATTTTTTTTTATAAATATCTAAGTTTTTTCTTAAATCTTTTTGATTATGCATCTTCTAATTCTTTATCTTTTTTTTCAGTAAACTTAACTGTTATAATAGATAATTCATAAAGCAACAACAAAGGTATGGCTAGACCAATCTGAGTAATAGGATCAGGAGGCGTTAATACAGCGGCCACTGTAAAAATAATAACAATTACATATCTTCTTGTCTTTTTAAGGTAATTTGAATTTACTACTCCTATTCTTGCTAATAAATTTAACAATATTGGTAATTGAAAACTTATTCCAAATGCAAATATTAGTCTCATAATTAAAGATAAATACTCATTCACTTTTGCCTCCAATTGAATAGGCAAGCTAGTATTAGAGCCAATAGTTTCAAAAGATAAGAAAAACTTAATGGCTAGTGGCATAACTAAATAATAAACTAATAATCCTCCCAGTAAAAAAAGTATTGGTGTAGAAATCAAGTACGGCAAAATTGCTTTCTTTTCATTTTTATATAGACCTGGTGCAATAAATTTATAAATCTGAATTAATAAAATTGGACTACCTAAAAAAATTGCAGCAAAAAAAGCTACTTTTAAATAAGTAATAAAAGTTTCGTGCAAAGCTGTAAAAATAAGTCTTCTTGAATTTTGGTCATCTTTTACAGCGTTAGCGTAAGGTTCCACCAAAAAATTATATATCTGTTCAGCAAAAGTGTAGGAAATAATAAAGATAAATATTATAAATAATATTGATTTTATAAGTCTTGATCGTAGTTCTACAAAATGACTGGTAAAAGAATTTGATTTAGTCATCTATCTTTTTTTTTGTTTTTTCTACTTTTTTGTTATCGTTTTTTTTATTGATATCACTCTCTAAGTCAAGATCATCGGTTACGGATGAAACTTCTCTTTGAAAATTACTAAATATGTTTTTAAGTTTTCCTATATATGAACCAATTTTTTTCAAAGCTACTGGGAATTCTTTAGGACCTAAAACTAATATAGCTATGATAACTACCGCTAATATCTCTAACCAACCAATTTGAGGCATTTAAGATTATTTGTTATCGGAGTCTGAACTGTCTGAATTGTTGTTATTATCTTCGTTCTTTGAAGAGACATCATCTGACATTCCCTTCTTGAAACTTTTTATTCCTTTTGCAAGATCTCCCATAATGCTAGAAATTTTACCTTTTCCAAAAAGAATAACAACCAACACTGCAATAATTATAATACCTGTCCAACCAATATTTCCCATATATTATTTATATACATTAATTTTAATTAAATAAATATCTTTATTTATCTGTCTCCGGAGCCTTCTTAATAGCGTCCTCAATATCTTCATAGATATTCTGCTTTTCATTTAAAGATTGCTCTTTAAAAAATTTACCTGTACCAAAAATAGATTTTTCTATAGTTGAGGCATCAATTAAACCCGCGGAACCTAATTCATCGATTGTAGGTAAATCAGATAATTTTTGTATATTAAAATGATTTAAGAAATTTTCTGTCGTTGAATATTGAATAGGTTTACCAGGAACATCTTTTCTACCTGCTGGTCTTACCCAGTCAAGTTCTAACAAAATTTCTAATGTGTTTGTTGCAAATGATACACCTCGAATTTCTTCTATTTCAGATCTAGTTACTGGTTGGTGATAAACAATAATTGCTAAAGTTTCGATTGTAGCTTTAGATAATTTTTTTTGCGTAGATTTTTGTAATGACATTAATTTAGATAGATCTTCAGCCGTTCTAAAAGACCATCTATTTCTTATGCAAACTAGATTAATGCCTCTATTCTTATAATTATTTTTAATTTTTTCTAAAATTTTAGTAATATTTGTATTAGTCTGAACTCTTTTTTCAATAGTCTCAATATCGAGGGGTTCAGAGGCTGCAAAAAGTATTGCCTCAACTTGTCTTTCAAGTTTTGATATTCCTGATGGAAAGGAAATAATATTATTCTTATTCTTATTCTTATTTTTGTTTTTCATAATTAATTTTTTCTTATCATTATTTCTTCAAAAATTTTCTTTTGCAAAATTTGAATAACCCCTTCTTTAGTCAACTCGAGACTTGCTGCAAATATTCCTGCTAAACCTGTCTTTTTCATTTTTTTATTAGAATAAATTTTTGGCACAAGTTCACTTATGTTTTTCCAGTCTTTAATTAGACTAAAATTTTGTTCTATTTGCTTTATTCCCTCTTCAGTAGTTAAAACGGGTAATTTTGGAATATTGATTGTCAGAAATGTTTTTTGCATTTGTAAGTCAGCATAACTTTTTAATAATTCATAAAGAGAAACATCATAAACTGGGGTATTAATTGATCTTATTCCTCCTTTAATGCCTCTTGTAAAAATATGTACTCCCAGCCTTTTTTTTTTTAACATTTGGTCAGATAAAATTCTTATCAATTCTAATTTTTTTAATTGTAACTTCAATTTTTCAGCTACCTCTAAAGCTCTAAAATCATCATCTTCGTCTTCTGGTAATAATAATTTGGATTTTAAATATGCCAACCATGTAGCCATTAATAAATGTTCAGAAGCAGTTTCTAAATTTAAATTTTTGCTATTTTTAATAAAATTTAAAAATTGATCAGCTAATTTAGTAATTGAAATGTCCGCTAAATCAACTTTTTGACTTTTAGCTAAATCAAGTAGGATTTCTAGTGGACCACTATAATTCGGAATATCTACTGATATTTGGTTTAAATTTTTTGATTCCATTACACGATTTTATCTTAAAAATTTGTAAAATTCTGATGTTTTTTTAGCAGTAAATTTATCAATAAATGGGACTCCTTTTATAAGTTTATAAGTATCTGTGTAATTTCCAGCACAATACAAAACTAAGTTACAACCGGCTTGAAGTGATTTTTTGGCATTTGTAAGCAAATCATATTTTAGTGCTTTCATTGAAATATCATCTGAAATTATTATACCTTTAAAACCTATTTTTTTTCTTATTATTTTTGAAATAATTTTTTCTGAAAAAGTCGACACATTTTTGTTATCAATATTCTCATATAAAATATGTGCTGTCATAGCAAATTTTGATGTGTTTGATTTAAAAGGTAAGAAATCTATTTTATTTAAGTCTTTATATTTTGCTTTCACTTTAGGTAATTTTTTGTGGCTATCTATAGAGGCGCATCCGTGCCCGGGAATATGTTTAATGACAGTAGCTATTTTATTCAATTCATACTGCTTTATACATTCTTGTCCTAATTGCTTGACAACTTGTGGATCGTTAGAAAAGCTTCTATCACCAATGATCTCACTTGTATTTTTTCTAAGGACATCTAATACAGGGACTGTGTTAATATTTATACCAATTTTTTTTAAAATAGCTGTAAGTTCTTTAATATAATATTTATAAAGAACTAAAGTAATATCAGCGTTAATCTTATAGATATCTCCAAAAAATTTTTGAGAAAGATCATGACTAATAATTTTACTTAATCTTGAAACAGTAGCTCCTTCCTCATCGATCAAAATTGGAAATTTAGTATCTTTTGTTAATTTCCTTATTTTTTTTACTAGATTTTTAATTTGTCCTAATGATTTAATGTTTCTCTTAAAGAGAATTAAACCCCAAGGTTTTTCATTTATTAATATTCTTTTTTCTTTTAAAGATAACTGGGTACTTTTAATACTAATAATTATTGCTTTTTTTTTCATTCAATTTTTAATAAATTCCAAAAATTTCTTAACTTATTATCTTTTATTTCATCAGAAAATGATGAATTAAATTCTATAACATTATCAGTATCACTTTCTAAAACTGGAATATTTGTAATTTTATTCTTAGTAATTTCTTCTATATTAAGCCTATTAATATTTATATTTTTAATATTTTTGTTAGATGAATAGTATTTAAAAACATTGAAGAAAAATAAAAAAAAAATAATTAGAAAAAAAAAATTAATAATTTTATACATTACATTTTCTCAGGAAGTGAAACACCTAAAATATTCATTCCTCTTTGTATAACTATAGCTATAAGAACAATAATCGCTAAAGTTTCATTTTTCCTAATTTTATCTTTTTCAATAAATTTAAACTTGTGATCTTCATTTCCTTTACTCCAGTATGAATGAAATAATGTAGCTAGCTCATATAGATAATACGGAATTTTATGTGGCTCATACTTTAATGAGGCTGTTTCTATGATTTTTGGCCATTCAAATACTTTTCTTAAAATTCTAGTTTCATTTTCATTTAAAGAAAATTTATCTGGGTTTAAATGGATTTTATCATTTAGATCTTTTTTTAATGTTCTAAATAATGAATTAATTCTAGCAAAGGAATATTGAACATAAAATACAGGGTTATCTTTACTTTTTTCTAAAACTTTATCAAAATCAAAATCAATTTCGACATCATTGCTTCGGTTTAGCATCATAAATCTAATAGAGTCCTTATTGACTTGTCCTAATAAATCTTTAACAGAAATAAAATCACCAGCTCTTTTAGACATTTTAAATGGTTTTCCATCTTTAAATAATTTAACTAATTGGCAAACTTTACAATTTAATTTTACTTTATTATCTGAAAGCGCGCTAACTGCTGCTGTTATTCTTTTAATGTATCCGGTGTGATCTGCTCCAAGTACATTAATTAAATACTTGTAACCTCTATTTACTTTATCCATATGATAGCCCACGTCGTTTGCAAAATAAGTCCAAGTATCATCATTTTTTTTCAATGCTCTGTCTGCATCGTCGTCAAATAAAGTAGATTTGAAAATTAATCTTTTATTTTTTTTCCAATTCCTATCCGTTTCTCCTTTTGGAGGTTCTAAGTATCCTTCTTGAACATAATTTTTTTCCTTCAAAAGATTTATTGCTTTGTCTACAAGCTTATTTTCAGTTAGCTCTGTTTCAGAAAAAAAATTATCGTGCTCTATTCCAAGTTCTTTTAAATCAGACTTAATTAGATTCATGGAATGTTTTAAAGACTCTTTTTTAAGTAATGTCAGAGAATCATCAAAATTTTCAAATTTTTGACTTTTGTTTGATTCAATAATTTTTTTACCTATTTCAATTATATATTCACCTGGATAAAGATCTTCTTGCAAAATAAACTTTTCATTGTATTTGATTTCTCTTATTCTAAAAAAAACTGACTTAGCAAAATTTTCAATTTGGTTACCA
>Ga0315315_10003009_pt1 | contig 15416 bp, 11 predicted proteins | sample M140m3416metaG_FD_203699 | JGI IMG/M metagenome (GOLD analysis project Ga0315315, IMG submission 203699) | Ammonia-oxidizing marine archaeal communities from Monterey Bay, California, United States - M1 40m 3416 | ecosystem: Environmental > Aquatic > Marine > Intertidal zone | place: USA...
TGATAAATTTCTTCTTTTTTTTGAGTCAAATGCATTAGACAATAAAAGCGTGTTTTTAAGCCATGAACTGTAGTCCATTAAGCTTGCATTACAACCGGGGTCAAGGAGGTCATTATTTTTGAATGAGGTCCAATTTTGACCTTTATTTTTAGAAATGTGAGTATATCTAAAACCCATTGAATTAACTCTTGAGTTTACTAACCAGTCATTGTTATTAAGTTCAACAATTTTAGATTCGTCACCAGGTTTTAGAGAAGAATCAATTAAAAACCAACTTTCACCATGATCTTTGCTGGCAAATACGTGGGTTCCCTTTTCCAGATTCACAAGACAATGTAAAAGCATACCACTTTTAGTTTGAGTCCCTCTTCCCGAAGAAATAAACATAAAATCATTTTCCCAGCCTTTTTTAATTATTTGACTGGTAATATCAATTGGACTGGTCCAGTTTTCCCCATTATTTGAACTTTTCATTACCATAAATCTGTAAACGTCTTTTGCTTTATTCAGATTCATGTAATTATAAAAAAGAAAAATTTCTTTTGTTTTTTTATCTACTATTATTGAAGGATCAGATGCTGATTCGCCTGGTGGATAATCAACTAATGTTTCTATGCTTGTCCAATTTTTTCCATTATCATAACTTTTTCTTATTACAATGTTAATATCTCCATTCCATCTTAAATCCCTACAGGAATTATTTCTTTCGTCAATTACAGCAATCAACGTTCCATTAGTAGTTGATGCAATGGATGGTATTCGATAACAAGCAATCTCAGAACTGGTTGATGAATCGAAAATGTTTTGAAAAGTAATGTCTTGCGAGAAAGAAAAAAAAGAAAAAAAACATATCAAGTAATAAAAAAGGACTTTCATTGATGCTTGATTTGAGTTAAAATATCGATTAATTTGCTTCTCACATTATCATCATAAAATGATTCGTTTTTTCTTGTAGGATACACTCTATTGGTTAAAAAAACAATAGTTAGTTTTTTTTCAGGGTCCACCCAAAACATTGTACCTGTGAAACCTGTGTGACCATAACTTGATTTAGATAAGTTGGGGTTTGGGTAATTGCTATTTACCTTATTTGGATAAGGTTTATCAAATCCAAGACCTCTTCTTATTGAGGTCTCTTTAAAAGCGTATGAGGTAAATTTATCAATTGTAGTTTTGTTAAAAGCAGAATTAACCGGATTTAAGTCATCCAATAAAGTCGCTATACTTTCCGCGTTGCCAAAAAGTCCGGCATTTCCTGAAACTCCTCCCATAAAACTTGCTGCTTCGTCGTGTACATAGCCATGAATTAATTTTTTTCTGAATATCGAATCATATTCCGTTGGCACGATAAATTCTCTATTAAAACTATTTGTTGGATTAAAAAGAAGAGAGATATTTTTTTTACCAACAATATTTACTCTAAAATATTTTTCAAACTTCAATCCACTAACTTTTTCTACAAGAAGTGGAACGTAAAAAAAGAAGAGGCCTGAATATTCGTATTCGTTGACAGAATTTATTTGTGATTTTTTAATTCTTTTAAAAATCTTTTTGGAATAAGTGTTTCTAAGAAATAAATTTTCATTAATCTTTGTAGAGAATCGATTACTTTCAATCTCTCTCATTACAGATTTTTTTAAAGTTCCATCTTTTTTATTAATAAAATTTTGATGACTTATGTATGGTATCCATCCACTAGTATGACTTAAACTTTGAAATAAAGTGGTATGTTTTTTATTGGACCTTCTTAAATCCTTAAAATAAAAAGAGAGTTTGTCACTCAATTTTAATTTATTTTCATCGTATAATTTCATTATCGAAAACGTTGAAGCTAGTACTTTTGTCAGGGAAGCTAAATCATAAAGATGAGTATTTTTTACCGCTCTTATTGAATCGTATGTTTGATATCCATAGGATTTATTTATTACAATGGAATCTTTAATTTTAACAAAAAGCTGAGCCCCAGGAAAGTTTTGCTTTTTAATACTAGAGTTAATTAAACTATCAATTTTTTTATTAGTATCAAACTGTGCACTAGTTTGGTAACAAAATAAAATGAATATCCAGACAATACTATATTTTATTAATTTTAGGGACATTGGTTTCGGTGTCTTTTACAAGGATTTTAAGTTTAACTAACTCTTCTCTGAGTTTGATAATTTCGTCTCTGTATATTGGGTTATCAAATTCATTTTTTAATTCTTTTGGATCTTGTTCTAAATCATAAAATTCCCAGGTTTTTTTAGTTTTTATTTTTCCAGCATTTTTTTTGTTTAAACCGTCTCCATAAAAGTAAATTAGTTTTCTTTTTTTACTTCTTATGCCAAGGTGAGCAGGCCTAACTTCGCTATGTTCCCAATATCTGTAATAAATAAACTCTCTGGAATTGGATTCCTGATTTGTTTCTAATGCATTTCTAAAGCTTATACCTTGAAATGAAGCCGGGGCAGGTATTCCAGCGTAATCCAATATTAAAGATGGAATATCTAAATTTATTATAAGGTCGTCTATTCTTTTAGATTTAGGAATCTTATTAGGATAACTAATTACAAAAGGCATTCTGGAGGACTCTTCATACATGATTCTTTTATCAAAAAATCCATGTTCACCTAAAAAGTATCCCTGATCTGACGTGTATATAATTATTGTATTGTCTATTTGGTTTGAATTTTTTAAATATTGTATTATTTTTTCAAGATTGTCATCGATTGAAGCAGCACATCTTAAAAAATCTTTAACAAATTTTTGATACGATTTAGATCTAATTTGTTTTTTAGACAATCCCTCAACTGAAAATGGCATTCCAGGATATTTAACATCAGAATTAAAGTTTTCTTTTTTAGAGAAGTTTAACCATCTATTTGTTAAAATTTCAAGTTGTTGACCGCTGAAAGTTCTTCCAGATTTAGACGGCAAAAAATCATATAAAGATTCAGGCTCAGGCAAATTAATATTTTCAAGAAAATCATTATGTCTTTTTGGATAATCAAATGGTTCATGAGTAGCTTTAAAATGAGTCATTAAAAAAAATGGTTTTTCGGAATCATGATTTTTTAACCAATTAATAGAAGCATCTCCAATTAAATCCGATGAGAAACCAGATTCTTTAACTCCTCCTTTATGGCCATTCACCCAGTTTTCTTTAGTTTTGAAAATAGGGTTGTTGTATTTCCCCTGACCTGGAAGGACTTTATAATAATTAAACCCTGTCGGTTCTTTTTTTAAATGCCACTTCCCTACAAGTGCAGTTTCATATCCATTTTTTTGTAAAATTTTAGCAACATTTAAACTATCAGGGCTTAGGAAATCAGAAAGAGTATACACACCATTTACATGGCTGTATTGCCCTGTCAATATTGAAGCTCTACTTGGTACACAAATAGAATTTGTACAAAACATATTATTTAAAGTAGTGCCATTATTTGCCAAGTATTTAATAGCATTGTTTTTTACATAATTTTTTAACACACCACCGTATATGCCCCAGGCTTGTGAGGTATGATCGTCAGCCATAATAAATAATATATTCGGACTTTTTACTGACTTTTTTAAATCACAGGAATAAACAGCAAAAATTAATATTAAAATTTTTACTCTAGATGCAAAATTTTTAAAAAACATATTAAACATTTTATTTTAAAAAAACACTCAACAAAAAACTTTAATTATAAGCTCTTAATAGTTTGTAATTAAATTTTTAAAATTTTCTCTATAACTTCCTCCTATTTTGTATGGTTTTTTATTGATATAAATGCAGTTGCCATCAATGATGTCAATTTTATTAAAAGCGACCGTAGTTGAACGATGAACTCTAATGAATTTTGATTCAGGCAAAGAATCTGTAAAAGCAGTTAGAGTAGTATGGACAATGTAAGAAGAATTTTTAGTTAGTATTTTTATGTAATCCTTTAGGCTTTCTATTACTAAAATATCTTCTAAATTTATTTTTACAGTCACTTTATTGACTTTGGCAAACACAAATTCTTTTGAAATTTTGTTTTTTTTTGATTTTATTTTATCAAACAAATCATATACTTTACCTACTGCTTTTTCAAACCTTTCAAACGAGATAGGTTTTAATAAATAATCCGTTACATTCAAATCGTAGCTTTCCAAAGCATATTCTGAGTGTGCAGTTGTAATTATCGTTTTAGGCGGTGATTTTAATTTTTTCAGGAAGGTTATTCCATCTAAGAAAGGCATATTGATATCCAAAAACATTAAATTTACATTATACCTTTTTATAAATGGGATGGATTCGTTTGCATCAGAAAAAGTACCTACACAATTTAAATAATCTATTTTGCTAACAAAGTTTTCGATCACTTTAATTGCTAATGGTTCATCATCTAGAATAATACAATTTATCATGTTTTTAGTTTGACTTTGAGCCTTGCAATATATTTATTTTTTTCTTTAAAGTTTTCAAATTCATAATTTCCTTCTCCATAGTTGAGCTGTAATCTTTTTCTAATGTTTGATAGACCTATACCCCCAATTTGTTCTTTCAATTTTTTTTGGATTTTACTCATAGAATTTTCAATATAAAAAATTAGATTTTTATTATAAACCTGTAAATCTATTTTGATATAGCTTTTTTTTGAAGAACCTCTTGCGCCATGTTTGAATGCATTCTCAACTAGTGGAATTAAGAGAAGAGGTCTGATTTTTTTATTTTTAATTTCTCCACTAATATTAAATGAGATGGTAAGATTTTCATCATACCTTAGCTTTTCAATTTCAATGTAATCTTTGATATGGGTAATTTCTTTTTCTAGTTTTTGGAATTCTTTTCCTGTTTCGTATAAAAAATATTTCATTAAATCTGACAGTTTCAATATTAAGTCAGGTGCTTTTTCAGATTTATCAATTGTTAATGAGTACAGGTTATTTAAAGTATTAAAGAAAAAATGAGGCTGAATTTGAGAACGCAAGTATTTGAGTTCATTTTCAAGAAAAATTTTATTTGTTGTTGCAATTAATTCTTTTTGTTTTATCCAATCAATTATTAGTTTTATTGCTGTAACAAATGTAATAACATAAACTTCCCCCAAAATAGTTTGAATAGCATAATCGAACGTAATACTTGATGTTGTTCCAGCAAATTCGGGCAATACGTCTGTATTAACAAAATAGTATGTTAATTCAAATTTTAAGAATAATGTTATTGTTAAACTCAATGTAAGTAATCCGAAAAATTCAAAAATTTTTCCCTGGAATAATCTTGGAAGAAAAATAAAAATAAAGAGATAACAAAGTATTATGTGAATTGGAAAACCAATTAAATTTGATTTAAAAGAATAAATATAGTCTTGATAAAAATTACCCCATCTAAGAACGTTAAAAGAAAAATATAAAACCCAAAAATATATTTGTGTGCTTACAGCTATTGAAGAAATTTTGTAGTAAGCTGGATTTATAAACGATACCCTTTTAGAAATGTTCATATTTACTTTCCCCGTTTTTAAATTTGGTTGATTCCAAACAATATGGTTTACAAAAAAAACTTATGATTTTACTTTATTAATTACTAATTTAAAAAATCAATTTTAAAATTCTTTTAATGAAACTCTTTAAGTTCTCTTTTTTAATCCTGCTTGTTTGTTTTTCTTGTCAAATGCCAATAAAAAAAAATTCTCCAAATATTGTATTCATACTTACAGATGATTTAGGGTTTGGGGATTTAAGTTCCTATGGTTCAAAAATAACTCAAACACCTAATTTAGATAAATTAGCTCGAGAAGGAGCTTTGTTAAAGTCTTATTATTCCACCCAGGCTGTTTGTTCGGCATCAAGAGCCTCAATTTTAACAGGAGCCTATTCAAATAGAATTGGATTTAGTGGTGCATTAGGACCAAACTCTAAAAAGGGAATAAATCCAAACGAATTGTTATTGTCAGAAATGCTTAAAGAAAAAGATTATAATACTGCTATTTATGGGAAATGGCATTTGGGTGACAACAAGAAGTTCTTACCGACTAACCATGGGTTTGATCATTTTTTTGGAATTTTATATTCTAATGACATGTGGCCATATCATGCAGAATATCCAAATAGCTATCCCGATTTGATGCTTTATGAAAACGAAACACCTATTCAGATTCTTACGGATCAATCTGATTTGACAATGGATTTAACATTAAAAAGTTTGGATTTTATAAAAAAAAACAAAGACAATCCTTTTTTTCTTTATTTAGCTCACCCACAGCCTCATGTTCCTCTTTTCGCATCTTCTGATTTTAGTGGAAGATCTAAAAATGGCCTTTATTCTGATGTAATTGAAGAAATAGACAGTTCTGTCGGTATGATAATGAATGCTATTAAAGAAAATGGTTTAGAGGAAAATACCATTGTAGTTTTTACGTCCGACAATGGCCCTTGGCTTTCTTATGGAACACATTCGGGTTCTACTGGTATTTTTAGAGAAGGCAAGGGTACAACTTGGGAGGGTGGTCAAAGGGTACCATGTATAGTGTGGTATCCCCAAGAAATAAAAGCAAAAACAGAAATTTCGACTCCATTGATGGGAATAGATTGGGTTCCAACATTTGCTAGTTTAACAAATTCTAAACTTTCTGAAAATAAAATTGATGGTAAAAATATATGGTCTGTTTTGACAAATCAAAGTGAAGAGGACCCCCATGAAGCCCTTTTCTTTTACTATCATACAAACAGTTTACATGGGGTTAGATATGGGGATTGGAAAATGTATTTTCCTCATAGATATAGAACACTAAACGGCAGAAAAGGAAGAGACGATGGAAAGCCGATTAAATACGAATACGTTGATTTAAAAGAGATTGAGCTATACAATTTATTGAAAGATCCCTCAGAAAAAAATGAAATTTCAAGTGAAAACCCAGATATAGTAAGTAAAATACAAAAACTAGCAGATAAAAAAAGAGCAGAAATTGGAGACGATTTGACTGGAATTGTAGGCTCTGAAGTTAGGCCAATTGGAAAATCAGAATAAAAATTTTTAAAAATGATTAATAGAAGAAGTTTTATAAAAAAGTCAATATTAGGTGGGGTAGGAGCATCTGCCTTAGTAAATTGTGAAAATTCAAAAATCAAGCCAAAAAATATTAAGCCATCGTTTCCACGAATAATATCAACTTGGAATCATGGATTAGCTGCTAATAAGGAAGCATGGAAACAATTAACCAGTGGTGAAAATGGGATTAATGCCGTAGAGTCTGGAGTTAAAATTTCTGAAAGAGATCCAAAAATTAGATCTGTTGGTTATGGTGGATTTCCTGACAGAGAGGGCATTGTTACTTTAGACGCCTGCATTATGGATAAAAACAGTAATTGTGGGTCCGTTAGTTTTTTACAAAATATTAAACATCCCATCTCTGTTGCTAAATTAGTCATGCAAGAAACTCCCCATGTTATGCTTTCTGGAAGAGGAGCTTTAGATTTCGCTATTTCTAAAGGTTTTAAAGAAGAAAATTTATTAACCGCGGAATCTAAAAAAGATTGGTTGAATTGGAAAAAGAAATCAAAATATGAGCCTGTTATTAATATTGAAAACCACGATACAATTAGCATGCTTCTTATTGATCAAAAAGGGGATTTGTTTGGGGCATGTACAACTAGTGGCGCTGCTTGGAAAATGCATGGTAGGGTTGGCGATTCCCCTTTAATTGGAGCAGGACTTTTTTTAGATAATGATGTGGGTGCTGCAGCTGCTACTGGTTTGGGTGAAGCAATAATAAGAACATCTGGAAGCGCTATGGTTGTAGAATTAATGAGACAAGGTTATCCACCAAAAGAAGCTTGTAAGACCATTGTAGAAAGAATCTCAAAAATTCACAAATCAGGTCCAGACTGGGAATATCTTCAAGTTGGTTTTATTGCCATCAATAAAAATGGTGAATATGCAGGCTATAGTTTAAAAAAAGGGTTTAATTATGCGGTTTGTGATCAAAACAATCAAAATCTCCTTTTGGACGCAAGTTTTTCAGTTTCATAATTATAAAAAAACAAAGTAAAATAAATTTTTTGTAAATCACTCGTAACTAGTATATTACGTGCAATAATTTCCATGTTTATATCAAAATGTATTTTATTTGATTCTTAATTTTAATCGAATAAATCATCAATTTGGTCGAAATATCGAATTTTAATTATGAAGTTGTTAAAAAAGTGTTAAGAATTTATTAATTTAGTCGTGATTTAAACAAAAAAACAATAATTATATGAAAACAAAATTTTCAAGAATTCTTACCTCTATTTTGATGGTATTTGCATTTGGATTTTCCGTGCAATCGCAATCTATTAGTGGTACAGTAACAGATGATAACGGGGTGCCACTTCCTGGTGCTTCAGTTATAGTTCAAGGGACTTCAAATGGAGTTTCTACCGATTTTGATGGAAATTATTCAATAAATGCTTCAATGGGAGATGTCCTTGAGATTAGTTTTGTTGGATACACAACACAAACAGTCTCTGTTGGATCTTCCTCGACAATAAATGTCCAGTTATCTGCTGATAATGCCTTGGACGAAGTAGTTGTCACTTCATTGGGTATCAGTAGACAAAAAAAATCACTAGGTTACTCAATAACAGAAGTTTCAGGAGATCAAATTAATACTGTTAAAGATCACAACATTGCAAGTTCTTTAGTTGGTAAGGTTCCTGGATTAAATATCACAGGTGGTGGATCTATGGGTTCTGGTTCAAGAATTCTTATTAGAGGAAACAATTCTCTGTCTGGAAACACTCAAGCTCTTATTGTTGTAGATGGTGTCCCAATTAATGCTGATGGGATTAATAGTGGAGGTAGTGTGTACAACAACAGCGTATCAGGTGGAGGAATTTCAGATATTAACCCTGCTGATGTTGAGTCTATTTCGGTTCTTAAGGGGCCTAACTCTGCGGCACTATATGGTTCTAGAGCTGGTAATGGGGTTATTTTAATCACTACTAAAAAAGGTTCTAGCGAATCTAAGTTAGGGATTACTATTAACTCAAATGTTTCTATGGAAGATGCAATGATTTTACCAGATCTACAAAATACTTATGGCCAAGGAACACTAGCTGTGGCTCCAGCTACATTAGCTGATTTTACAAGCGGTTCTTGGGGGCAAAAAATGGATGGATCAAACCAACTTTATTACACTGGAAATCAAAAAGCATATTCTGCTCAGCCAGATAATGTTAAAAACTTTTTTAGAACAGGAGTTAAATCCATAAACTCTTTATCTCTTGAAAAAGGAGGTGAAAATTCAAGTGTTAGATTTTCTTATACAAATAACACAACGACTGGAATTTTACCTGTATCAAAATTAGAATCTCATAACTTTAATGTTAGAGGAACTTCTCAGTTGAGCGACAAGCTTTCTATTGATTTTAAAGCAACTTATTTCGCTCAGGAAGTTCTTGGAAGAGCTAGAACTGGTGGGGAAGGAGTTACTGCATTGGTCTATAACATGCCTAGAAATGTTGTTACAAGCGACCTAAAGAATTACCAAAAAGCTAATCCTTCAAGTCCTGCAGACTACGCTGTTATAAGCTATAATCCTGCTCAGTCAACCACTGGTAATCCTTATTGGATGTTAATGAATGACATAGACCAAGAAAAAAGAGGAAGGTTTTTTGGATTTACCTCAATAAATTATGAATTCAACGATTGGTTATCTGGACTAGTTAGAGTAGGTACAGACATTACAAGTGTTTATACGTTTAATGTTAGACAACCTGGACACCATTACTACTCTTCAGGTAGGATGAATAATGGTACAAGTAAAAGCGGGGAGCTCAATACAGATTTCTTATTGACCGCTACACAAGATATTACATCTGATTTGAATTTAGTATTTAATCTAGGTGGAAATTTGTCTAAAAGAACTTATGAAAGATTAAATGTCTTCGGTGAAGATTTTAAGATACCGAGTAAATATTTTTTAAACAATACTAACAATCAAATAATAAGTGAAACGCCTATACAAACTAAAAAGGTAAACTCTCTTTATGCAGCGGCTAATTTTGCTTATGATGGTTTTGTATATTTAGATTTAACAGCTAGAAACGATTGGTCTTCTACACTTGCTGCAGATAACAGATCGATATTTTATGGATCTGCAAATGTTGCTGTGCTTTTAGAGGATTTTATCAATGTAGACATAATTGATATGTTCAAATTGAGAGGAAGTATTGCTAACGTGGGTAACGATACAGATCCTTATCAGTTAGTGCAAACATTTAGTGTTCCAGGTGCAGGATATTTAGGTCTGACGACATTGAGCGCTCCTTCTACAAGGTTGAATCCAGATTTAAAACCTGAAAACGTTCAATCTACTGAGTTTGGATTAGAGTTAGCAATGTTTAACAACAAAGTTAATTTAGATCTTGCTGTTTATAATATCAAAACTACAGACTTAATATTTAGAGTTCCAGTACCCGCTGCAACTGGGTACAACTTCTTCTTAGAAAATGTTGGGGAAGTAACCAACAAGGGAGTTGAGGTAAGTCTTGGATTTCCTGTATGGGAAACAGCAGATTTTTCTTGGAACAGTTCTCTTTTCTACTCAGCTAACGAAAATAAATTGGTTAGTTTGATTGATGGAATTGACACACTTGTATACACAACAACTAATTCTGGAAATTTGAGTACTCAAGGTAAAGTTGGTGGAGGAATTGGTGATATTTATGGGACCGTTTGGTCAAAAGATGCAAATGGCAACTATTTAGTAAACGCAAATGGACGTCCAATTGCTTCTAACCCTGATCAATTACTTGGAAACGCGCAACCAGATTGGCTTGGAGGTATAACTAACACAATGACTTATAAAAATTGGAGTTTGAATGTATTGATTGATGGAAGATTTGGAGGAGAAATTTACTCTCAAGAAAATGCGTCATTAGATAGCCAGGGAGTTTCATCGAGAAGTTTACAATACAGAGAGTCTGGAGTTACTTTGACTGGTCTTGATCCTAATGGAGCTGCTAATGCTCAAGCATTGACAGGACAAGAATATTGGACTACAAATGCAGCAATTGCTGAAAATCACGTATACGATCAAACTAATATTAGACTTAGAGAAATTGCAGTGGGATATAACTTCCCAGACGTAAGCGCTATAGGTCTTGATGGTGCTAGCCTTCAGATTATTGGAAGAAATTTATTTTTCTTCGATAAAAGAATGGATAATTTTGACCCTGAAAACATGTTAGGTACCAACCTTCAAGGGCAAGGAATCTCCAGTGGTAGTTTACCAACTACTAGAAGTATTGGAATGAATTTAACTTTAAAATTTTAATATAAATAATTATGAAAAACAGAATACTACTTTTAATCTTTTCCGTATTTTTTGTTATCTCTTGTACGTCTGATTTCGACGAGATAAACGAAAGGACGGATGCTCTAACAGCTGCAGATGTTAGTGCTAAATATTTCGTAACCAACGTGCAGACTGGAGTATACGCTCCTAATAGATATCCCTATTGGAGAGGGCCAGTAATTCACGTGGACCGTTACTCTGGTCATACAACATTTGGATTTAAAGCATGTTGGTGGAATGACGGATTGGGATACACATACACTGCTGGTTATACTGGTGCTGTTTGGGGATGGCAAGCTGGAACTAATGGTTCTTTGAATGCCTTCACAAACTTTGTTAAGCCTGGTGGAACCTTAGAAAATCCTCAGTATTATGCCATTGCGCTTATTATGAAAGGATTGTATTATCAAAGGTTTACGGATCATTTTGGAATGGTTCCTTATACTGAGGCATCTGATCCTAATATTGTAACTCCTGTGTTTGACGACCAAAAAACTATTTATAAAGGAATTATTGCAGATCTAGATGCTGCGATGACTTTGATTGGATCTGAAACTACGACAGGTTCGGGCCCACAATTGCTCACAGATAATGACTTATTCTTTAATGGGAATATGCAGGACTGGAAAAAGTTAGCAAACAGTTTAAAACTTAAGATAGCTTTAAGAGCCCACGGCGCTACAGGTGAGGATTTCTCTGTTGCTGCTGCTACTCAAGCAATTGGTAATGTTCTTGGAGACAAGAATGCATTAGTTACAAGTGATAATGAAATTTCAACTTGGGGAAGCGCTTCCTACGGAGACATATGGCACCCATTCTATGGTGGAGGTCACTGGAATGTTGGATCAGTTTTAATAGATGTTTTAAGGGATAACAACGATCCTAGAATTTCTAAATTTGCTAAGCCAATTCAAGGAGGTACTTTTGAACTTACTCAACCACCAAGTGGACCAAATTTAGCTCTGTATGATAAGCATGTAAAATTCTTAACAGACCACTTAAAAGCAGGTGGTATGACTATTACTGAAACAACAGCTGCTGACGGAACAGTTACAATTACAGTTCCAGAAAACACACATTATGTTGGACAGCCTACAAGGTTAAATAGTAAGATTAAACCTTATCTTCACACTAAATTATTTTCCAAGCCTGCTGACTACATAACTCAAGCTAAAAATCAAGGGAAGCCAATTGCTCCAAAGCTTGTTATGACAGCTGCTGAATCACATCTAATGCTTGCAGAAGCTGCATTAAAGGGAATTGGAAGTAATGCTAATACACATTATCAAAATGGCATCAAAAAATCCATGGAAATGTGGGGAGTTTCAGCAAGTGATATTACTACATTCCTTACTAACGAATCAATAGCTACTTTAAGTGGAACTACTGAACAAAAGCTAGGAATGGTTGCTACGCAAAGATGGATAGCACATTATACCGATGGTCTTGAAGCGTGGGCAGTAGCTAGAGACACGGGCTTTCCTCAAGAACTTCCAGGAATATCAAGTACAATTACCGATCAGGATATATATGTATTGGGTGATCTTAACGGTGTTTATCCGCAAAGAATGAGATATGGAGGAGATGCTTACAATAAAAACGGTGTAAATGTGAATGCTGCAAATGCTACACAAGGAGCTGATTTACAAGCTACTAAACTATGGTGGGCTAAGTAATTAACAATTTTTATTTTAAAAAAAAGGGGAATTATTCCCCTTTTTTTGTGTTTATTTTTCTCATAATATTTTAAATTTTCATAATGTAATCTTCTGTTGTTAACTTAATTTGAAAATGATTATTTTTAGAAAGATGAAAAAAGAAAGATTTCGTTTAATCCTTTGGTTAGGGTTTGTTTTAATATTATTTGCATATTTTTTAAAAATTAAACAAACAATTAATGATTATGATGACAAAACTAATCATATAAATTCTGTTCAAAATATTATAGATTAATTCATTTAATATGGAAATAAGATTAGCAACAAGTCAAGATGTTGATAGAATTATTGAAATAACAAATGCATGTGCTAAGCACATGATCTCTCAAAATATTTTTCAATGGAATGATAAATATCCAAATAGAGAAATTTTTAGTGAAGATATTTTAAATGAATGTTTATACGTGATCATATCAAACAATGAAGTAATAGGTTGTTTGTGTATTTCTAATGAAATGGATGAAGTTTATAAAAAAGTCAAATGGTTAACCAAAAATGACAAAAATATTTACTTACACAGATTGGCTATCCATCCTAACTTTCAAAGCCAAGGTTTTGCATTAAAACTTATGGACTATGCTGAGAAATATGCATTAGAAAATGGATACGATTCTATTAGGTTAGACACATTTAGTGGAAACAAAAAAAACAACAGATTTTATTTTTTGCAAGGCTATAACAAATTAGAAAAAATATTTTTTAGACAACAAAGTGATTTGCCTTTTTATTGCTACGAAAAGATTTTATAAATAATAATATAATAATTGATAAAGAATTAAGGAAACATTAACTTTCCCTACTCAATGGACCTATAAATGAACAGTTTTTTAAATATTGAGATAGAAGACGGTAAAAAAATTTACTTTTCATCTGACAACCATCTTGGTGCCCCAAACCACAAAGATAGTTTAGAAAGAGAAAAAAGATTCGTTAAATGGCTTGACTCAATCAAAATGGATGCGTCTGTAATTTTTTTACTTGGGGATTTATTTGATTTTTGGTTTGAATATAAAAAAGTTGTCCCTAAAGGTTTTATAAGAGTGTTGGGAAAATTAGCAGAGTTGTCGGATTCAGGAATTACTATGTTTTTTTTTGTAGGAAATCATGACATGTGGATGAATGGATATTTTGAAAAAGAATTAAATATTAAAGTATTTCATAAACCACAAAAATTTATAATTAATAATAAAAGTTTTTTAATTGGACACGGAGATGGACTAGGGCCAGGGGATATTGGCTTCAAACGAATGAAGAAAATTTTTAAAAATTCTTTTTCAAAATTTTTGTTCAGATGGATCCATCCCGATCTTGGTGTGAGAGTTGCACAATACCTTTCTACAAAAAATAAATTGCTTTCAGGTAAAGAAGATGTAGTGTTCATGGGAGACGAAAACGAATGGCTTGCTCAATATTGTAAGAAAATACTACTAAAAGAAAATTTTGAATTTTTTATATTCGGACATAGGCACCTCCCTCTCGATATTAAAATTTCGGAATATTCTAGATATATCAACTTGGGAGACTGGATCTCTTATTTTTCCTTCGCTGTTTTTGATGGAAAGGATATTGAGTTAAAGTTTCATAAAAATGATATTTAGTATTTTATGCTAGAGAAATCATCTAAAAAATTAGAAAAGACTGTTCTTGTTGGAATAGTTACAAAAAATCAGTCGGAAAATATTTTAAAAGAATATTTAGAAGAACTAAGCTTTCTTACTTTCACTGCTGGAGGTATTGTTGTCAAAATAATCACTCAGAAAATGGAGTCTCCTGATCCAAAATTTTTTTTAGGAAAAGGTAAAATGGATGAGCTCTATGCTTATAATAAAAGCAATGATGTAAGTTCAGTAATTTTTGATGACGAATTAAGTCCAGCTCAGCAATTAAACATAGAAAAATTTTTAAAATGTAAAATTATTGATAGAACAGGCCTCATACTTGATATTTTTGCTCAAAGAGCTAAAACTAGCTACGCAAAAAACCAGGTTGAGCTGGCTCAATACCAGTATATTTTACCTCGCCTTAAAGGTCTTTGGACTCACTTAGAAAGACAGAAAGGTGGTATTGGCATGCGTGGCCCCGGTGAAACAGAGATCGAGACAGACAGAAGAATTGTTAGGAACAAAATAAATTTATTGAAAAAGAAATTAGTTTCAATTGATAAGCAAATGTCGACTCAAAGAGGCAACAGAGGATCCCTAGTAAGAGTATCACTTGTAGGATATACAAATGTTGGGAAATCTACTTTGATGAACTCGCTTTCAAAAGCTAATGTTTTTGCTGAAGATAAGCTGTTTGCTACATTAGATACGACTGTGCGAAAAGTAGTTGTCGAAAACATGCCTTTTTTACTCACTGATACGGTTGGATTTATAAGAAAATTACCAACTCAGTTAATAGACTCCTTTAAAGG
>Ga0315315_10003010_pt1 | contig 15415 bp, 8 predicted proteins | sample M140m3416metaG_FD_203699 | JGI IMG/M metagenome (GOLD analysis project Ga0315315, IMG submission 203699) | Ammonia-oxidizing marine archaeal communities from Monterey Bay, California, United States - M1 40m 3416 | ecosystem: Environmental > Aquatic > Marine > Intertidal zone | place: USA...
GCCCCAATGGTATCAAGCTACTCCATAGGAACTCCCGGTATCGCCTGGGGTGGGAAGGAGGTGTCAGAATGGCGCGCCTCGAGAGTCATCCAGCGGTCGTATCCGGAGGAGGTCGTCGCGAAGGTGGATGCGCTCAGGGAGCGCTTCGACGTGGACCGTTACGGCAGTCTGTCCCAGGATCCTGACAAGTACGTCATGTACTATGCTCGGACGAAGGACTGGTCCGACGACAAGCCGTGCGTTCTCATCACGGGCGGCGTGCACGGATACGAGACCTCGGGGGTTCAGGGGGCAATCCGCTTCCTCGAGACGAGGGCCGAGCACTACTCCGAGGACTTCAACATCCTCGTATGTCCGTGCGTCAGCCCTTGGGGATATGAGACTATCCAGAGGTGGAACTGCAACGCCGTAGATCCCAACCGAAGCTTCAATCCTGACGGCGAGGTAGTGCCCGGTCGGTCTTTCAATCCCGAGGCCGCTACGGAAGAGTCCAGCGCTGTCATCAAGCTCCTGACCGAAGTGGGCGCCGAGAGGTGGATCTGCCACATCGACCTTCACGAGACGACTGACACGGACGACACCGAATTCCGTCCTGCGAAGGCGGCCAGGGACGGAATCAAGGAACCGCCCAACGAAGAAATCCCCGACGGTTTCTACCTGGTGTCTGACTCCACCAAGTCCCAGGAGGGATGGAACACCGCTATGATAGACGCAGTGAAGGAGGTTACACACATTGCCCAGCCGGATTCGGACGGCAACATCATCGGGGAGAAGGTCGTGCAGGAAGGGGTCATTGCCATCCCATCCCCCCGAACCCTGGGCCTGTGCGCGGGGGTGACAAACGCTGAGTTTGCCACCACGACGGAGGTTTATCCCGATTCGCCCCGCGCCACCGATGACATTTGTAATGCGGCGCAGGTCACGTGCATCGAGGCAGCGCTCAAGTATATTATTGAGAATGCATTGCAAGGAAAATCTGCTGCCGATCGAACTCTAGAGGCGTCTGCTGGCAAGAAATGACACTGTAATATTCATTAGAGAACATGGATTTATTTTACAAATACCCCCAACCCCAACCCAGGCGATGAAGCGACATCTTACACGTCGACGATGCAGTAATCGGTACCACCCAGGGCAAAACCGTCGCAGCCTGGGACTGTCCTTGGGGACCGTCGTGTTCTAACTAGGCAAACGAGGCCAGCATCGCAGTCACTGTCAGTTTCACAGTCGCCTTGACATTGCCGTAACTTCCCGCCAGCGGTTCTGCCGCTCTTTCTAATTTTTTGAAGCGCATTGCTACTGAATCAGTCGTTAGAACTACCAAACGTGGGCGCACTTGCAGGAGTGCCAGGAAGTATGTATGAAGGACTGGGGGGTCTTGGTGTAGCAGTAACAGGAAATACATATGTAGAAGGACTGGGGGGTCTTGGTGCAGCAGTAACAGGAAATACATATGTAGAAGGGCTGGGTGGGTTCGGTTGAGTAATGGTATGAAAGTCAAAAATGTTGTTCTTCACAACATTCGGATTGCTGCTGATATATGGTTGAAGCACAGCAGGAAAGTCCCATTTGTCTACGCAGTAATCGGTACCACCTTGAGCGATTCCATCACACCCAGCGACTGTCCTTGTTGTCTTCCTATTTCGCAGAAAGCAAACTAAACCGTCAGCGCAGTCATCGTCTGTATCACAATCACCTTCACATTTGTTGCACATGTCCCCAGAGCACTTTTGGGCAAGGGTATATCCATCTTGGGGCGTTGGGGTCGCTTCACCGGTAGGCTGTGTCATCGTAGGCCTTACGTTAGGGGTCGGTGTCGGCGGTGGGGGGATTCGTGCGGTTGGACGAGAAGTCGAGCGTAGAGTTGGCCCTTTTGTAGGGCTCGGTGTCGACTGCGGTATTAGACTTGGAGTAGGTCGGATACCCGTGACAACTCCGGTCGACCCGGTGCTTAACAATTGGAATCCGTCTACTTCGACGGCTTCGGAAGTGAAGACCGGGTCAGCTATAAGGAATATAGAATTTCGTTCAGTTACATCGACTGACCTGACGTCAGCGATCCGTTGACCATTATTGAGTTGCATCGCCTGCCTCAGCTGAGGACGGTACTTGTCGGAAATGTTGCTTGCACCGCTTGGTTCCGACGCAGTGATACGCCGAAAGCCCCCTCGGCCAGGAAATAGCGCGTTGAGATCAAACGACTCATCCTCGAGGCTAGGATTCACGACAACGACACCTCGCTCAAATTCACAGGCAAGGGCATCAGTTGCTGCATGAACACTGAGAGCCTTGAAGCGAACAGGGCCTCCGTCATCAAAACGAAAGTCGATTGTCACGCTTCCTCCGGATGCACCTCGGACAAAGAAAGTAAGGGGTAAAAAATCTTTTGACGTGAATTTTCCTCTCAAAGGCTTCGTGTCAGTTTTTACGTTGACGCGTGGCAGCAGAATTCTCCGCTCAATCTGGTCGTCGTCTGACTTTATTTCCATAAGAACAGTGAAGTCACTCTTACTCGGGAGGAAGAAGTCCAGGTCAATCGTAACGTATCCTTTGAAACTTTTGCTTTGTGGAGTGAGGACCATTTCGTCCCCTTCAACCGAGAGGGACCCGCGTTTGACAGATATAGCTGGAATGATTCGACTCCAATCGGTTGGACTTCTCGCATTGCCGAGAATATTGGGCGTCATGAGCGCTGTGCGTTTCATGCCAATGACCCTGCCGAGCCAGTGCACCTCATTTGCATCGCCCTTGTAGAGCTCAATATTTTTTAGCGCATCGAGGGCATCAATATCTTTATCTTCGCCAGTGTCAATATCAGCCGACATACCCAGACAGACAGAATATCCATTTAACAGGCGCTGCAGCTGTATTTTAATAAGATCCTCGTCTCGTGACATGTGCTGCTGGAATGCGAGAGATACCATAGGGAGCGGGGAAAGCTTCCTCCACGCCAACACTTCGTTGACAGTCTCGGTGATTTCATCCCATGGGTCATCGGGCTCAGCCAAGCCCTCCTGGTTGACCCCATTTATGTATTCTAGATACCTCAAGTCAAGTGAAGTTGTTAGGATACGATCTGGTCCAAGGACGGATCGGATCCGCCTGTAGACGCTTTCCACACCATCGGTATATACCGAGCCTGGATCGGCCCTACCGTCTAAATCGTAGTCGGCATTATCCGGAATTACCGTGAGAGGTCCAGAGGCGAGGTCTAGCCCACTGATACGATCAAGCCCTCCTCCCGGTCTGAGCGGATCGAGCATATCCTCAGCTATAACATCCATAGCGGTCCGTCCTTGCGGATCCCTGGGACAGTACCCTGATATGTTGAAGAACCACACTACGTACTTTGTTCTGGACCGACTGTCCCACGGCATTGGCGCGACATAGGTGGATCTCGAGGGGAATGCTCTAGCAGCTGGGCTGCCGTTGAACTCACGGCGAACACTGATCGACGCACTACCTACGCTTGTTATCAGAACATATTCAAATCGATCCCATAATCGATTGCCCTTGCCATCCACCTCTACCAGTAGAGCCGGTCCCTTTATCATGTTCTGTGTTGAAACGACGGAAACAGTAGTGGAAGAAGCAGAAACAGCCTGCGAAAGCAGCGTCCCTGGTGATTGCACCCAGTGGCCAGGAAAGGATATTGTGGACGAGCCTAGGGGATCGCCAGGATTGTTGGCACCCTTCGGAAGACCACCTGCTGCTCTCCAAGTGGACAAGACAGTGGTTTCTGGATGCAACTTGGCGAAGCGATTAGCGAACTCATAGTTCCGGGGCTCGAGCCGAAGGACATTGGTCTGGACATCAACGGCATGTCCACCGGGCATCATCTGCTGCTCCACCCAGTCGTTGTAGTTCCTCTTTAAATTCCTCGGACCGCTTCGGAATTCCGCCGTCAGAGGGAACTCCTTAAGAGAAGCAGCTCTCCCCATACCAGCTTGCCCAAATACGACCTGCTTGGAACTAAGCGGCGGCGGTATACCGCCTTCGTTCTTCAAGCCACCGCCTCCCTCCAGACCCAGCGGAAGGGAAGGTGAGGAATTCGGGAGGAAAAAGAAGAGGAGTGCCGTCCCCCCCCCCCCAAGCGCAAGGGCTGCGATTAGTGCGAGTGAGACCTGTACGATTGAGCAGCCGCGGCTATCACCAACACCATCGCCTCCACGGTGAGATCGGCGGACTCGGGGATCGAACTCGACGCTCCGTGGAACGGAGGAACTCCCGCGGGATTCCATTCGAAAAAAGGCGACAGAGAGCGAGAGCGGATTGGTCTATTTGTCCGGGCCCGCCAACTCGGATCGGTAGCTGTTCTGCAATAATGTCGAACAGCAGTGGGTTGCACCCAGCACCCAAGTAGATCTACTAGGCACCCCTCATTCATTGTACATCTCTCAACTCCAAGAATCGATCTTGAACCAACCCCGTGAACGTTGTGTCCGAGTCGTAAGCGCCATATTGATGTGTCATGTTAAAACCGGGCTTAAGTATCATGTATCAAAGTGAGCGCCCGGAGAAACTTCTTACGTGCATGTACGTTATGCACGTGCGCGGTGGTGGTCCCTCACATGTAAAAACTAGGCAGGTTCTAAGTGATTTTTTGTATGTGTGAGTACAAGGCTAAGAAAATTATTCTGCAGCTGCATTTCTCTCGAGACGAGACTACAAAGCTGTTCTGAACGATCCTTAAGTGCATCTCAATCATTTCATTTACCAGGCGCCGTCGCCAACCTTCAGCTGTAGCTCAACTATCAGAGGAATCGTCTCGGTGCCGCCCTCTCTCTCTCCGCCGGGAAAACATCCGTGGCGTAGGCACGCCCCAGAGTACCGTCCATGATTAATACCAGTCTTTCCCCTGCTGCAGGGCGTCGGAAAGGGAGTTTGCGACCGCTAGGCTCAATCAAAGAATGGAGCAAGAAGTACGGTTTCTCTTACAATAGATGTGTGTAATTTACACAAATGCTTCATAAAGTAATGATTGCCGTGCCCTCGCTATCCTTCAGGCAGCGACGGTTTCGGCCCTGTTCCGCCTCCTCTCCTTCTCCTTCTTTAGCAAGCGAATGCGCTCCCTCATCTCAGCCTTCCTCTCCTCAACAGTCTGAGCGCTGTCCGAGTTGCTACTTGTTACACCTGCCCCGCGCCGATGGGTCCTCCCCTCCTCTGACGCATCCCGGTGGCGGCGGTACCAGGTGCCCGTCGTCTGGCCGCTCTTCCGTTCGGACCACTCGTCCTCGGTCAGAGAACCGCACCGTTCTCGCAGCTCTTCAAGGACAGAGCGGACGCTAGATAAAGATACGGTATCCCTATCCGCCAATCTGGCCCTTAGATCGGTTTGCTCTTCGAGGTAGCGGTAAAGCATCTTGAAGGCGTGGCTCCGCACGACGTTGAAGCTGCCCCCTACCTTACCGAGAGATCCAGGAACGGGGGGGTATATTTCGGCGAGGTCGAGGTACTCCTCCGTCAGCGTCATCTGCCGGGCGAAGATCTGCGCCGGGGTCATTGCGGCAGCATCCTCGTCCATTTCCGCAAACAGGGCTGGGTTTTCAAGAAGCGCCTCGGATGACATGACGGCCGACGCACCGGTGTGGGACAGGCAGCGGGATACGTCGGAGCCGTACTCGATGCCGCCGTTAGCGACGATAGGATAGCTCGGATCAGCCGCCCTCTCCCGCGCCCTTCGGACTGCCTCGGCGATGCCATCCCAGTCTGCCTGATTCACCCTGGTTTTGTTCTCCCGAAGTGTCCTCCCGTGAACGGCCAGAAGGTCCGCGCCTGAATCGACGAGGCCGTGTATCCGCGAGGAGAGCAAAGAGGGATCTCCCGGTAGCCGGATCTTGGCGCTGACCCCGACTTCGGCTGGCAGATGTCGGCGCAGTCTCGAGACGATCTCGCAAACCAGCCCCGGATCCTCCTCCATTAGGTGGGCTCCGTACCTGCCCTTCCGCGCGATGGTCTGGGGGCAGCCGCAGTTGAGGTCGATGCCGGCGAGGTTGCCCTCAGCGGCGTCGTAGATTCGCGCAGCGGCCTCCGCCACGACGTCGGGATCGTGCCCCGCCAACTGGACTACCACGGGGCCCTCGTCGGGGTACGCGGTGGGCGGGAGGCAAGGCGGGCTGCCGTCACCGCTGGACCGCCAGCCCCCCGGGCCAAAGCAGCGGCCTCCGCCGTCGATGCAGTTCATCTGCGCCCCTCCCCAGGTATCCTCGTCGAGCACGTGGCCGATCGGATACACGTCAAGGTGGTTCCTTCGGAAGTAGTCCCCCCCCACGCAGTTCTTGGCGTGGATCATCTGTGTGTAGGACAGATCCGCTCCGTAGCGGCGACATAGGAGGCGGAAGGGCAGATCGGACTGGGCGACCATGGGAGCAACGACAGTGCGCGGCCGGCCTATCCGGTCGTAGTAGGACCGCGGCTGGGTCGAAGGCAATGGATGGGGAGTGTCACGGCCGCGGCCTGACGCGTCATCCGGGACCGAGACGGAAGCGCAGAGCGGTCGACCGCCGCGCCCGGGGAGGAGGGCGCGCTCGGCCGCCAGCGGGACGGAGAAGGCCGCGACAGTATGCGACCGGCGGCCCAGGAGGGCCGCGGTAACCGACATGGCGAGGGCGCCGACGCTGACGCTGCTGGGCCTTCGACGGCGGCGTCCGCGTCTCTGGAGGGGGCGTTTGGTTCCTCCCAAGCTGCGACGATTGCGGTTGGAGCAGACGGAGAGACGGGTCGGGCTTCCCATGGTCTCCTCCGTCGCAGGAAAATATAAGTCGGCCATTGATTAACGGATTGCTGTTGACTGATTGATTAAAACCTTGAAGTACACGGATCTTTGTTTTTAACTCTTACGTCACATTTTGCACCAAACCGTAACTGACGCGTAACTGACAGGGCAATTTGGCCCCCCCATCAGCCTTCTTCCACACTTTGCATAGTAATAGTGGAGTAGTATGCATACTTAGCTACTCTTGTAGTATGTGCATAAATGTTTTTTGGTATGCATACTCTAGCTAGAGTATGCGTAAGACCTATCCTACTTATCCTATACTTAATTTTTTATCCATACTACTAGCTAGTATTATGATAGTATGCATTCTCTAGTACTACTAGAGTAGTAGTATTTTACTATTAGCTAGTACTAGCAAATAGTCTGAATGGCACGACTCGTGCCAGAATATAAAAATTACGAGGGTTCTTCTTCTTCGCTGCGGAACTGAGGAAGACTGACCCACGGACAACGGAATCTTATGCAAAGCAACCACCGCCATCACATCAGATTTCCTACATTATTCAACCTTAACTCCCAGTACCATGAAGCTCGCCCTAGCCTCCGTTGCCCTCTTCGGCTCTGCCGCTGCCTTCTCCCCCGCCTTCGCGCCCCGCACCAGCGGAACTGCTCTTTTCAACGGCCCCGCCAAGGGCGCCGGAGGCATGTTTGATACCCGCGATCCTGCGGCCTTCCAGCACGAGGATCCGCGCAAGTCCATCGGAGAGGCCCCCTCGTTCGAGGAGTACCTAAAGCAGCGCGGCAACGGACCCGCTGCCCCCGCTGCCGCCGCCCCAGCCGCCGCCCCAGCCGCTCCGCCCCCAGCCGCTCCGGTCGCCCCTGCCGCCCCTGCCGCCCCCGCCCCCGTGGAGGAGGAGAAGGAGGATACCATGGCCATGTCCGCTGCCTGGAAGGTCGACTACGACCCGAGCACAGATACCTTTCCCACCTTCCCCCCCGGCTACCCCACGTTCGACCAAATCTGGCAGGACTTCCAGGCCAAGAAGGCCCGCGGGGAGATCCGCTAAGCAGAAGATTCCATTGTGATCGCTAAGTTGGAAGTCGTTGTGCTGGTTGAGCGGAGGGTTCGAGGTTGTGGGAGGGAGTCCGGGTCGCTCATGCGACGCGTTGTTTTGATGCCGCCAATCTAGGAGTAGGAGTGTGTCTTTCAATTATCGCGGAAAGAAACAGGGGAACGGGGGAGCCCTTCGGCAGGCGTCCGGTCGAGAAATCGCGTCAAGGACAGGTGGAGAGAGTCATTGTCCTCTTGGAAGCCGTCTTCGTCCTTTCCGTTCGCGCCCCTTGCGAGTGGTGCCAGCGGGAGACGGAGGGGTGCGGTACGGTGGCTCACGAATATGTAAAGCCTTCGTATGGTGTAAAGTTGGCAATCGTATCTATACCGTTTGCGAGTGAATATACAGGAATTATATGGTAGCTACATGCAGATTACAAACATAATAAAATACATAAGTTCATTCTTGTTACATCGTTATCGCGTGAGGCGCTCAATAGTCGCAACGAGGCCCGTTCCCCATTGCAAAGTGCAGCCCGATAGCAGCTCTATTGTATACCTGGCTCGCGTTCCCTTCATATTACTTTATTCCAACAGCTCTATTTTTGTGTCGGCTCGCGCAATCGCACTCCACCGGTTTTTAATCATTTATGACCTACAGAATCAGGTTCTCCAGATCGTAATCGCTGTGCGGGTTTGTGAAAAACTCCTCGGGCAACTCGCACTCTCCTTTTGCGTACCACTTCAGTATCTTTTTGAATTTACTGAAAAGCCTGCGAGGAATTGGGCTCGCCTCTACCAGGCCATAGGTCTGGTGGTAGATTTGCCCATAGGGGGTGGCGGGGACGTCGAGACCGAACGGCACCAGCTCCATCCTGTCGGTGACGGAAACATCCACGAACTTGATCTTGCCTGCGTGTTTCCGGGCCAGGCGATCGTATGAGACCGCGATGGACTTGCACGCGGGGCAGTAACGGGCATGAAACCGTACAACGACAAGCTTATCGGTCTCCGACCGGACGTGGAGATCGAACTCCTCGGGGGTGGCGACGGTAATGATGTGGGGCGTCTTGCCCGGGTCAGCGGACCTCCGACTACGAATTGTCCGTACCCTCGGCTGCGGCGTAGTTGAGAGTGCCGAAGGCTTCGGTAATGCCACCGTCGTGAGGGTTGCTGCAAGGGTGGATGAAACCTTGCCCGCGGTTGCGACGGTGGAGTTGTCACCGAGGCGTGGTAGAGGAAGTTCTACAGTGTTGACACAGGGAAGTGCCGAGTCGGGGCAGTCGATGTACAGGCCACGGCCGGTCAGCCGGTCATGGCCGCGGGAGGAGGCGAAGCCAGGGCGAACGCGGGGCGGCCCAAAGCCACGCACCGAGGAAAGCAGCAAGACCACGGCCATCATTACCGCCAGCGGACGGGATGAGTCGTGGCGCCCACCCTGCGCTGGCATTATTCGTATTTTTCCGTAAGCTAAATGTATTTTATCCAAAAAGGATAAGCCGCAGTCGTACGCGACGACCCAATCGATGGGGACGGTCGTAAGGACCAACTCCGTTCACCTGGGATCCATGAAAGGAACCTTGGCATTCGGGTGCCAGTAACAGTCGCCAATAGTGTCAGGGCAATTGACAGAATTCGATGAATTTGTTCTGTTGATGAATTTGTTCTGTTCTCAAGGTATTTTCTTGAGATTTTGGTTGAACGTTGAACAGCACGGCGCGTATGTTTACTACTAGTACGTACTAGAGTAGGTATTCCATCTTCTCTCCCCGTGTCAGCTCTGTTTTTAGGTTTTTACGTCATCGCCAAAATACCGCGGAGTAATTTTTAGCCGATCCTAGCAATTATTCATTAATAGCTACTAGCTAGTAGTTTGGATAGGGATAGGTACTGTATGCATACAAGCTGCAGGCAGCCATCTGCACTGTCTGCTCGACCCTCACAGTACTTCAACGTCACGGCAATTTGATAATGGCGGTACGAGCGTATAATACTAATTCAAAAAATTCGCGTGAGTTTGTATTGGCAGACGAAACGGAAGAGGGATACGGATAGACGGACAGACGCAAATTATTGGCCGCGCCCGCGCATTTCTTCAAACCCCACCACAAATAAAGCACAGCTTGAAAAAAAAAAAGTATGTTCCCATTTTCATACGTCTCATACCCGCGCCGAATCCTACCCATCGCGCAGCGATGACCACGCAGCGGACAGATCCAGTGCCCAACCTCGATCGTGTAAAGTACAACCTCCTGGTAGAGTTCGCATGCCGGCACACGGGCTTCCACTGGCCTGAACTTGAGTCCGTCCTCGGGATCGCGGGCATAAAGATCGGAGTCGACGTCCATATTGTCCCTTTGCCATCGAACCCCGGCCACCAGCGACCGTTGCCGGTGACGGCTGGGAACGAGACGGATGTGACATGCGGTTCTTCGGAAACGGTCTCGGCGAAAAAGCGCCCCAGGGATGCATCGGGGCTGAATGCAGTCGCCGATTCGCAGGCGCGATCGTTCCTCGTCCTGTCGTTCCCTCACGAGGCGGTCGGTTCCCTCTTCCGGCACGACGTTATCGGCGCCGGAGGGAAGGAGGGGGATCTGCCCGACATCAAATCCCTCCTTTCGCGATGCGTCCTGATCAGGAGTGTGGTGGAACTTTGGGGCGGCGGAGTCGATCTAGCAGCGTGCGCTGACTCCGTCCGGGGCTTTGCGCAAGCCGACGCGGCCGGTCGGAGGGCGGGGGGCGCTCAGTCTGTCCTGGCGCCCCACATCGCCGACGACCGCTCGTGGAAGATCACCGTCCACACCCTTGGGTCGAAGTACACGCGTGAGGAGCAGAACGACATGCGATCGGCCTTCTCCTTCCTCAATCTGGGGGGGAGGGTCCAGATGGAGGATCCCGACGACGAGTTCATCCTGATCCAGGAGGTTGCGCTCGATCCCAAGGGCAGCCCACTGTACCCGAGACACAGCCATAAGCAGACGGTGATCGAGGAAAATGACTCCCTACCACCCCTGGCGGTGTACTTTGGTCGGATCCTGGGCGGGGAGAGGAACTGGAGGTCAGATTTGGAGAGGTTTTCGCTCAAGAAACGCGCGTACCTAGGCCCCACCAGCATGGACGCCGAGCTGAGCCTTGTTATGACCAACCTGGCCCAGGTCCGGGAGGGGGGGATAGCCTTCGATCCATTCGTCGGAACCGGATCGATCCTGCTCTCGTGTGGACTGAGAGGAGCCCAGTGCTTCGGAACCGACATCGACATCCGCGTCCTACGGGGTAAGGGGGACGGGGAGTCTGTCTTCTCCAACTTCCGCCAGTACGGCCTGCCCCGCCCGGACCTGGTCCGGTCAGACAACGCCCTGTACCACCGCCATTACCGTTGTGGCGCCAAGGGCGCGTCAGCGGGCGCCTCGGCAGGGGTGCGCTACGCGTCCATCGTCACCGACCCCCCCTACGGGATCCGGGCCGGCGCGCGCAAATCCGGCAGCAGCAGGGCCGAGGTCAGGCCCGTGGCCGACGAGCATAGGCACGACCATATCGCCCAGACCCAGCCGTACTGCGTGTCGGATGTCATGGCCGACCTGATGGACGTCGCGGCCCGGACCCTGGAGGTAGGGGGGAGGCTGGTGTACATAATCCCGAGCATGAGGGATTTTGACGAGGCGACCGACCTGCCCAGGCACGCGTGCCTGCGGCTCGTTTACACCTGCTTCCAGACGCTGTCCATGGAGTACGGGAGGCGGGTGGTGACCATGGAGAAGGTGGCCGAGTACGACCCGGCCAGGAGACGGGATTACCTCGCGGCGACGTGGGCGAACGGGCCGGAGAGCGCCGAGAAGTGCGCCAACATTCGCGCGAGGATCCTGGAGGCTGCCAAGAAGAAGCCGAAGTACGAGGAGAAGCTCGCTTTCCGGAAGCAGAAGAGGAGGGAGCACAGGCAGGCCAAGAAGCGAGAGAAGCGAGCGCAGCAGGCCGCGGATCATTGCTAGACTAATTTTAGTATAAAGAATAGGATGAATCATGAGGAATAGGAGGAACCGGGAGGCCGGATGCGCGCCATGCACTAGTAGCTCTCTGAACAGCTACTCGGTCCCCCTTGCGGACATCTTGCCCTATGCAGTACAACGGGATAATAAGAGTACTGGCATGTGAATAGAAGGGAGCGTTATCTCCATCTACAGATGACATTCAATCATAAATTTAAATATGCTCTAAGAGCTAATTTACCAAATTATCGTGTGTCGCTGCTGACCGCACGAGTGCATACGAGCATATCGCATGAGTCAGTCAGAAAATCGAAACATTGCGCGCGCGCACTTGGTCGAGCCATCCCGACGTACGAAGGACAGACTGGAGTTCCGCGCGCGCTAGCGGGAGGGAGGAGAGCTAGCGATAGCTATGCATATGTCCTTCTTGCTGTGACAGAACACGGTGGATGGACGATCATCGGATAATTCCCGCAGGATGTCAGGGACCTTTTTGTTCAGCCTCTGGTCGAATATGTACGGGTTCTTCCCCACGAATCCCTGACCTCATGGCATAAACCTCGAGATGGACGGCCCGGTAAGAAGCGTCAAACGCGTAAAATTGTAAATTTTATATAGGATCGAGAGAGACTACTATCTAAACGATAGACATTTGGTTCATGGAAGCAATCGCCTCAGCCTCCTCCTCGATCCGACAACGAGATCAGAAAGAAATCCAAAGTTCCGGGAGCGAGATTTTGAAATCAAGGGTCTAATAGAGCTACTAGTAGAGTATTAGGTTTGGACTATGCTGGCGATGGGTCCAAATGTATTAATAATAATGTTATACTCTCGTATATTATACCTAAAATCATGATGTTTAAACAACATGGATCCTACTAGCTAATAGCTATTATTCCCCGCGGCCGATTACATACCAACAACAACACAACAACATAATCGTAATACTCATAGATTAGTACATAATATAGCTAGATCTACCAGCTAGTACAGTAGAACTCTGGGGTATGCAATCCCATTTTTCCTTCAACCGCGAGCAGGAAATACATGACACAACACCTCCGTGTCTGTAACCCCACCGAATCTGCACCAAAATGTCAACCCAGCACTGGCTGAGATTTGCCAGATATAGCGCCGGCGCCGCGGCCACCGCCGCCTCCTGCGTCTGCGAGGCTCCGAAAGCGGAGGCAGAGTCTCCTTCGTCTCCTTACGGGCAGGGAAAGCCGCAGCGGCCGAACCGCCGCTGGACTCTGCAGCGCTCCCAGACGCTGCGCAAGCTCGACCTCGCCTCGACGAAGTCCCGAACTTTGCATTCGGTCTACCTTATTAAGGAGGCCCTAGGGGAGGGGGCGTTCGGGGCAGTCCACCTGGCGACGGACCGGGCCACCGGGGACGTCGCTGCTGTCAAGCGCATCCCCAAGTCGATGACCGACCGAGAGACCTTCATGAGGGAGGTCAACGCCCTGCTACGGATCCAGTCCCTGGGGGGGCATCCACACATCTGCTCTCTCCGGGAGAGCTTCGACGAGGGAGCGGACTACTACCTTGTCCTGGACTTTGTTGGGGGGGGAGAGATGTTCGACTCGCTCATCAGGAACGGGGCTTACTCCGAATTAGACGCCAGCCGCCTGGTGAGGGACACCGCCAGCGCCCTAGCCTTCCTGCATGGCATCGGCGTTGTCCACGCTGATCTCAAGCCCGAGAACCGTAAGTCGCTGGAGCAGCAGTTTGCATTGATTCCGCGTTAGTTTTTGCATCCCATTGGATACAACTTATTCTGCATGAATATAACTCATCCTGAAATATCTCTGCCCCGTTCGATACCAAACACTTTCATCTTCGCACAGTCATGCTGAGCACTGAGAGGGAGACCGACGCCGTTGTTAAGCTTGTCGATTTTGGATGCGCGGAGGTGGCGGACATCGACGGCGACTACGGGTCCGTCTCCGGCAGGGGCGCTGGCCTCACCTCGGCGTACCGTCCGCCCGAGTCCCTGGTCAAGGGATCCCAGGTGGATCCCCGGATAGATATGTGGGCGCTCGGCGTAATCTTATACATCATGCTGTGCGGCGTCCATCCCTTCGACCTGTCTGGGGATGCCCCCGATGATGTCGTCGAGCGCCGCATCAAAAAGGGCGACTTTCCCCTGCGCCGCTCGCGCATCACAAAGCACCTCAGTCCCAGTGCGATCGACCTCATCGAGAAGTTGATGCACCGCAACCCCAGGAAGCGCCTTACCGCTGCCGAGATGCTTGAACACCCATGGGTACGCGGCTTAAGCGCCTCAAAGGAGGTGATCGCTGGATCTGACGAGCGGCTGTCCAAGTACCGTGTCTTCAAAAGCCGCCTCCAGGCGAAGTTCTTCGAGGACGTCGTGAATTGGTCCGATGACGCCGCAGAGGGCGAGATGAGGAGGAAGCATAGTCTGATCGAGCGGTCCTTCCGCTCTCTGGACGGGGAGGAGAAGGGATTCCTAACGGCCAGTGATCTAGGGGATTTCGACGACAACACAGATGAAGGCGGCTCCGGGGGCATATCCATGAGCGACTTTGAAAACCTGCTGAGCGAAAACATGGTTCAAAAGCACTTTCCGTCGGGTCGGGTCATTTATAGGGAGGGAGACATTGGCAATGCAATGTATTTTATCGTGTCAGGCAAAATCATGGTTTCGACCGAAAGTGGTTCTCGTGCCACGCGCAAGCAGGGTGACTTCTTCGGCGAGGGTGCCCTCCTCGATCCAAAGAAGATACGGTCCGCAACAGTTACGTGCAAGACGCCCGTCCATGTCATGGAGGTCAGCCGCGAGTACTTCGAAAAGTATCTGGCTACGTCGGATGATCTTATTCTAACCCTGAAGGAGAAGGACAAGATTCGAAAGAGGAACCGTGCAAAGGCGATTTTGTCGATTCAGAAGACTCTGGAGGATGTTGAATTAAGGAAAGGAGATAGACTCTTTACATCTGGAGACAGTAGCGACTATTTGTTTATGGTGGAATCAGGGAAGGTTGATGTGTTTATTGACGATAAACTTGTCTTTTCGTCGCTACCAGGAAATCTGTGCGGGGAGCATGCCGTTCTTACTGGGCTAAGTCGAAATGCTACCGCAGTGTGCGGCGCAGATGTCTGCAGAGCGCAAAAACTGTCGGGGGACGATTTCCGAAAGCTTGCGGATATAACTCCGGGATTGGTGGAATCGCTGCAAGAGCTGAGGCTTCGCAGAGACTTCAAAAAGGCTGTCGTCTGCAGAGTGAACAAAGAGTTTCCCTATGATAACCCACGAGAAGCATTCGATGCTGTCAAGGGTAGGGAGGGTGAAAAGTTTCTGAACAAAAGCGATATTTCCAATTTGATGCGGGAGATGAATCCAGAGTACTCAGATGAAGATATTGTCGGGCTTATCAAGTGTATTGATTTGACCAAGACTGGCGACCTCTCATTTGACGAGTTCAAGAAAGTCTTCATTGCTGATATTAGGACATCGGCGTCGATTTGATTTTTCATGTGGATCACCTGAGCGATAGGCGGGGACTAATTTTTCAATTATTTCCAATCTTGTATATGTATCAACAGATGCATCTCATGGCTCCGGGGAAAACGCCAGTCAACCAGTTCTAAAACTGCAAATCACTCCCAATGACATACATGCGTTCCATTCCGTTCGCC
>Ga0315315_10003011_pt1 | contig 15415 bp, 17 predicted proteins | sample M140m3416metaG_FD_203699 | JGI IMG/M metagenome (GOLD analysis project Ga0315315, IMG submission 203699) | Ammonia-oxidizing marine archaeal communities from Monterey Bay, California, United States - M1 40m 3416 | ecosystem: Environmental > Aquatic > Marine > Intertidal zone | place: USA...
TGTTGGTTTAAATTATTTAACATTATCCAGGGAATCTGGAACTTTATCTGGTGGAGAAGCGCAAAGAATAAGGTTAGCTTCTCAAATTGGTTCAGGTCTAACGGGTGTCTTATATGTATTGGATGAACCCTCAATAGGTTTACATCAAAGAGATAATAAAAAATTAATAAAAGCTCTAAAAAAATTAAGAGATCTGGGTAATACCGTGATTGTTGTTGAGCATGATATTGAAACTATGGAAAATTCTGATCATATTATCGATATTGGGCCCGAAGCCGGATTAAATGGAGGGAAAATAGTAGCTAACGGAACTGTCAAAGAAATTATTTCTAATGAAAAAAGTATTACTGGCGATTATTTATCTGGAAAGAAATTTATAGCAATTCCAAAAAAAAGAAGATCCGCCAAAAATGGAAGATTTATTGAGATTAGTGGTGCGAGTGGAAATAATTTAAAAAAAGTAAATTTAAAAATTCCTGTTGGAACATTTACATGCGTTACAGGAGTATCAGGTAGTGGTAAGTCAACTTTAATATTACATACTTTATATAATGCTTTTAATTTAATGTTGAATAAAAATAAGAGTCGTAAAGTTCCTAAAGCTTTTACAGGATTTAAAGGAACAGAATTGATTGATAAAATTATTGATATAGATCAATCTCCTATTGGAAGAACACCAAGATCAAATCCTGCTACCTACACAGGGGCCTTTGGACCTATAAGAGAATGGTTTGCAGGTTTACCTGAGTCTAAAGCTAGAGGGTATAAAGTTGGAAGATATTCATTTAACGTAAAAGGCGGTAGATGTGAAACTTGTGAAGGTGATGGTGTAATAACTTATGAGATGCATTTTTTACCTGACGTATTTATACCTTGTGATACTTGTAAAGGAGCAAGATATAATAGAGAAACATTAGAAATTAGGTTTAAGAATAAAAATATTGCGGATGTACTTGATATGACTGTCGAGGAAGGTTGTGAATTTTTTGAAAATATACAAACTATTAGATCAAAATTAATAACTCTTAAACACGTAGGTCTTGGGTATATGAAAATAGGTCAGCAAGCTACGACATTATCTGGTGGTGAAGCTCAAAGAATAAAACTTGCAAAAGAATTATCAAAAAGACCAACGGGACGAACACTATACATATTAGATGAACCAACTACAGGTTTACATTCACACGATATAAAAAAATTACTAGAAATTCTTCAGGCTTTCGCAAATACTGGAAATACAGTGGTTGTGATTGAGCATAATTTAGATGTAATAAAAACCGCTGACCATATTATTGATATGGGTCCTGAAGGAGGTGTAAATGGCGGAAAAATTATTGCTGAAGGTACACCTGAAAAAGTCTCAACAGTAAAAGATAGTTATACAGGCAAATTTATCAAAGAAATTATGGGTGATAATTCTATGAAAAAAACTGCCTGATATCATTATTTATGCTATAAGGGAATCATGACAAGTATATTGCAATCATTATCAAAAACAGTTCACCTTTCGCTTGGAATAGCAATTTTGCTTTTTTTAGGCCTACACTTTTTTGGTGAAGGATTTGCTTTTGACACACTTTTTTGGAGTTGGTTATTTAGGTTTATTCATGTTGTAGTAGCAATTATGTGGATCGGATTGTTATGGTACTTTAATTTTGTTCAAATTCCAAACATGCCTAAAATTCCGGATGAGCAAAAACCAGCAATTGGTAAAGTTATCGCGCCTGCAGCTTTATTTTATTTTAGGTGGGCAGCAGCAATTACAGTTTTATCAGGATTAATTTTAGCTTGGATTAATGGTTACGTTCATAGCGCCATGATTCTTGGCTTAGACGGCTCTGGAGGAAAAAACACTGCAATCGGTATTGGCATGTGGTTGGGTTTGATAATGGCTTATAATGTATGGTTTGTAATTTGGCCAAACCAAAAAAAAGCTCTTGGTATTGTAGAATGCACACCTGAGGAAAAAACCTCATCAGCTAAGACTGCGATGTTATTTTCCAGAACAAATACTCTTCTATCTCTACCGATGTTGCTATCGATGGTAGCAGCTCAAAATCTTTACTAGTTTTAGGGAACTATTTTTTCTTCTTCTTTTTCTATGGTTTTATAACTTACTTTAAAATACTTAAGAATTGGTGATGCAACAAATATTGATGAATATGTTCCTATTATTACACCTAATATCATAGCAAAAGAAAAACCCCTTAAAATTTCTCCACCTAAAATATATATTGAAAAAAGTGCAAGTAGAGTGGTGATGGATGTTATAATTGTACGAGCTAAAGTTTCATTAATTGATAAATTTGCAATGTCACTAATATCTAATTTATGAAATTTGCCAAGATTTTCTCGAATCCTATCGTAAATTACTACCGTATCATTCATTGAATAACCAACAATAGTTAAAACCGCAGCAATTATTGAAAGATTTATTTCTAACGAAAGAAGTGAAAAAATACCAAGTGTAATTATTACATCGTGAAATAAAGCTACTATAGAACCTATACTAAATTGCCACTCAAACCTAACCCAAATATAAAAAAGCATCGCTGTTAAGGACAATGATATTGCAATTATACCTGATTGTAGTAGTTCAGCACTTACTTTGGGACCTACATTTTCTACTCGTCTAAAGTTCACGTCAGAATTTAAATTGTCTGATAGATTTTTTTTAATTTTTGGAATTAATTTATTATTATCTTCTTTTTGCTCAACCTTTATTAAGAAATCACCTTCTTTACCAAATTTTTTTACATTTATATCTCCTAAATTCATATTTTTAAGAACATCTCTAATTAAGGAAGCTTCTGTATTATTTGATCTCAACTCAATAAGTGTGCCTCCTTTAAAGTCTATTCCATAATTAAGTCCTTTAAATGTAATCAGAATAATGCTTATAAAAAAAAGAGTTACTGAAAGAATATTTGCGTGCTTAAATTTTGATGAAAAATTATAATTTGTCATTAAATACTAATCTCTTTATCTTTATTATTTAAAACTACTACTGAAGTAAGATGTCTAGCTAAGAAGTATGCTGTAAAAAGTGTCGTAATAATTCCAATGCCTAATGTAATAGCAAAACCTTTTACTGGGCCTGAACCAAAAGCAAATAAAATAATAGCAGCAATTAAAGTAGTAATGTTAGCATCTAGAACTGTAATTTTTGCTCTTGTATAACCCGAGTCGAATGCGTGAATAATTGATTTTTCTGTTTTTAATTCTTCTCTTATTCTCTCAAAAATTAATACATTAGCGTCTACAGCCATACCAACAGTTAAAATAATGCCGGCAATGCCAGGCAAAGTAAGTGTTGCCTCTAAAATTGTGAGCATACCTATTAACATTAATAAATTTGCAATTAAAGCTGTGTTAGCAATCAATCCAAAAATTTTGTATTTATATAACATGAATAAAATAACTAAAATGAATCCAACTATTAGAGATATAACTCCAGATTTTATTGAGTCTTCTCCTAAATCAGGTCCCACTGTTCTCTCCTCTACTACAATTAATGGAGTAGGTAAGGCTCCAGATCTAAGTAACAATGCTAAATCGGTTGCTTCTTGAAAAGTAAAATTTCCTGAAATCATTCCATTACCAGATGTAATAGGTTCATTAATATTTGGAGCACTTACTATTTCACCGTCTAAAACAATAGCTAATCTTTTTCCAACATTATCAGTAGTTGCTCTTCCAAATTTTTGTGCGCCTAACCTATCCAGCGTAAAAGATACTGTTGGTTCATTATTTTGATTTTGAATACTAGGTTGTGCATCAACTAAATTTTCACCACTCATAATTATTCTTTTACTTATATTAAGTTTTTCTCCCACTTCAGAGATTAATTCTTCTGTACCAAATTCATTATTATCAGAAACAAGTCTAAAATTTAATTGAGCTGTTTTACCCAATAGGGCTTTTATTCTTTCGGGATCTTTTAACCCAGGCAACTCTACAAGTATTCTTTTTTCACCTCTTTGAAGTATTGTTGGTTCTTTCGTTCCTACATCATCTATTCTACGTCTAACTATTTCTATAGATTGTTTTAACGCTGAATTATTTATAGTCAATAATCCAAATTTTGAGAAAAATATTTCGATTTGATTATTATTTATTTTTTTATATTCTAGTTCATAGGATCTATAATTATCTATATAAGGATTTACAACATTATCTTTTCTAGAATTAAATAGTAAATCAAATTTTTTAATGTTATCTATTGATAGAAACAAACTATTTTCATTAATTTTAAAATTATTATAATTTATTTCATTATCTTTTAGTAATTTTTTTATAGGTATCACTTTAGATTGGATCTTTTCCTTAACTAAACTGTCAGAATTAATTTCTAATAATAAATAAGATCCTCCTTGTAGATCTAAACCTAAGTTAATCTTCTTATTAATTAATTGATCATCTTCATCTTGAAAATTTAAGAATGTAAAAACGGCTATGAATAGAAATAATAAATAAATAATTAAAACGTTTATTTTAGAAAAATTTAACACGAAAAAGAATTATTTTTTAACTTCTTCTTTTTTTAGTAAACTTGTTATTGTGGATCGAATTATTTGAACTTTTGTATTTTCACCAATTGTAACTTCGATACGATCATCTTCCATTACTCGATCAACAATACCTATTATACCGCCAGATGTAATAACTTCATCACCTCTTTTTAAAGACTCCACCATAACTTTGTGATCTTTGACTCTTTTTTGTTGAGGTCTTATTAAAAAGAAATAAAAAATTATAAAAATTAATATTAATGGTATAAATTGTGCTATTCCCTGTCCGCTCATGAAAGAACAATTATATGAAAAGCTTTAGATTAACAAGTAAATTATAATTAGATTTTTTCTAGATTATTCATGTATTTTTTTAATACATTAGGGATATTAATGGAGCCATCTTCATTTTGATTGTTTTCCAATAAAGCAATCATCAGTCTTCCTACGGCTAGACCCGATCCATTTAGAGTTCCTACAAAATCATTTCCACTTTCGGACTTATATTTAGCTCCCATTCTTCTAGCTTGAAAGGAACCACAAGATGAACAACTTGAAATTTCTCTATATTTATTTTCTGAAGGGATCCAAGCCTCAATATCATAAGTTTTTTCAGCACTAAAACCCATGTCTCCTGAGGAAAGCAATACAACTTGGTAAGGTATCTCTAATTTTTCCAAAATGCTTTCAGCGCAACCTAACATCCTTTCCAGCTCTTCTAGGCACTTATTTGGTTCAACAATGCTTACCAGTTCAACTTTATAAAATTGATGCTGTCTAATCATCCCTTTTGTATCTTTTCCGTAACTTCCTGCTTCTTTTCTAAAACAAGGCGTTGAGGCAACAAATCTTTTTGGTAATAAGTTTTTTTCAATTGTCGATTTTCTTACTAAATTAGTCAATACTACTTCTGCTGTCGGTATTAAAAATTTTCTTTGATCAGAGTCATCAAATTTTATCTCAAATTGATCTTCTTCAAATTTTGGAAGTTGACCCGTTCCAAACATTACATCTTCGTTAACAATTAATGGAGGTGAAATTTCAGTATATTTAAATTCATTCACATGGGTATCTAGCATAAAATTTATTAATGATCTCTCAAGCATTGCAAATTTATCCTTTAATACTACAAATCTTGATCCAGATAATTTAATTGAAGTTTCAAAATCAATATTTTGATTTTTTGCACCTAATTCAACATGTGATTTAACTTTAAATGAAAATTTTTTAATATCACCTTTTTTTTTTATCAATTTATTTGATTTTTCATCTTTTCCAACTGGAACATCATCATGAGCTAAATTAGGTAGTGAGAAAATTATTTTATCTATTTCATTTTGACTTATAGATTGTTCTTTCTCTAAATTCGAGATTTCTTGAGAAATTTTTTTAGATTTCTCAAAATTAGATTTATCTTTTGATTTTGATAAAGATTTTTTTTCTTGTTCAAGTTTTTCTTTTTTACCAATTAAATTTCTATTTAAAGTATCTTTTTCTTTAAAATTACTTATATCAAAATTTATATTACGATTTTCTAATTTTTTTTTTAGATCATCTAAATTTTTTCTTAAATCTTTTAAATTATGCATCTTCTAAATTTTCTTTTTTATTTTTCTTTTCAGTGAATCGAACTGTTATTATAGATAATTCATAGAGTAATAGTAGAGGTATTGCTAGACCTACTTGAGTAATTGGATCAGGCGGAGTTAAAATTGCTGCTAAAGTAAAAATTATTACAATTACATATCTCCTAGTTTTCTTTAAATATTCTGAATTAACAACACCTATTCTAGCTAATAAATTTAATAAAATTGGTAATTGAAAACTAATACCAAATGCAAATATTAATCTCATAATTAAAGACAAATATTCATTTACTTTTGCTTCTAGTTGGATTGGTAAACTGGTGTTTGATCCCATTGACTCAAAAGATAAAAAAAATTTAATTGCAAGGGGCATAACTAAATAATAAACCAGCATTCCACCAAATAAAAAAAGAATAGGAGTAGAAATAAGATAAGGTAATAGAGCATTTTTTTCATTTTTGTACAATCCAGGTGCAATAAATTTGTATATTTGAATTAAAAAAAAGGGACTTCCTAAAAAAATAGCTGAAAAAAAAGCTACCTTTAAATAAGTGATAAAAGTTTCATGTAAAGCTGTAAAAATTAAACGTCTGGAAGTAGGATCATTTTTTACTGCTTCGGCATAGGGATTTACTAAAAAAGAGTAGATATATTCGGCAAAGGTATAAGAAATAATAAAAATTACAAAAATAAATATTATTGACTTTATTAATCTAGATCGTAGTTCTACAAAGTGACTCGTAAACGAATTATTATCACTCATTTTCTTTTTTTTTATTTTCTTTTTTTAAATTTTCTTTAGATATATCTTTTTCAAGATCTATATTTTCTGTGACCGAATTCACTTCTCTTTGGAAACTGCTAATTGTATTTTTTAATTTTCCAAAATAGACCCCAATTTTTTTTAAAGCAATAGGAAACTCTTTAGGTCCAAGTACTAAAATTGCAATTATAACTATTGCTAAAATCTCTAGCCAACCTATTTGAGGCATATAAGGTTACTTATTATCAGAATTTGAGTTATCTGAGTTATTGTTTGGATCCTCAGTTCCAGAAGAATTATCGTCTGACATTCCTTTTTTGAAACTTTTAATACCTTTGGCTAAATCGCCCATAATGCTAGAAATTTTTCCTTTACCAAAAAGTATCACTACCAAAATTGCAATAATAATAATACCTGTCCAACCAATATTTCCCATAAAAGCTTTATATACAATAAATCAACTTAAATAAACCAGTTTATTTCTCATCCTCAGGAGCTTTTTTAATGGCATCATCAATATCTTCATATATATTTTGTTTATCACTTATAGACTGTTCCTTAAAAAATTTTCCAGTTCCAAAAATAGATTTATCAATAGCAGCTGTATCGATTAAGCCCGCGGACCCCAACTCATCTATTGTAGGTAAATCAGTTAATTTTTGTATATTAAAGTGATTTAAAAAACTTTCAGTTGTCGCATATTGTATTGGTTTACCTGGAACGTCTTTTCTGCCTGCTGGCCTGACCCAATTTAACTCTAACAAAATTTCAAGGGTGTTGGATGCAAAAGTAACCCCTCTAATTTCCTCAATTTCTGATCTTGTGACAGGCTGATGATAAACTATAATAGCTAATGTTTCTATTGTAGCCTTCGATAATCTTTTTTGAGTAGACTTTTGTAAAGACATTAGTTTTGATAAATCATCTGCAGTTCTAAAAGACCACTTGTCTTTGATGCATACCAAATTAATACCTCTACTTTTGTAAAATTCTTTTAAAGTAATTAAGATTTTTTTAATATTTGTGTTTGTCTCAACTCTTTTTTCAATAGTTTCAATATCGAGCGGTTCTGAAGCTGCAAATAAAATTGCTTCAACTTGCCTCTCTAATTTTGATGGAGATGCAGGAAATTTAATTACGTTAGATTTTTTATTAGACATACTAGGATTTTTTTATCATTATTTTATCAAAGATTTTATCTTGTGAAACTTTAACGATACCTTCTTTTGTTAATTCTAAGCTAGCTGCAAATATACCAGCTATACCTGTTCGATTCATTTTATTTTTTAAATAAAAATCGGGAATCAATTCAATTAAATGTTTCCAGTCCTTTATTCTATTTAAATTTTGTTTTATTTGTTTAATCCCTTCCTCAGTAGTAAAAACGGGTAATTTAGGAATACTTATATTTTTAAATGTTTTTTGCATTTGAATTTCAGCATAACTTTTTAATAATTCATATAAAGAAACATCATAGACTGGTGTATTAATAGATCTTATACCGCCTTTCATTCCCCTAGTAAAAATATGCACCCCTAACCTTTTTTTTTTCAACATTTGATCTGATAAAATCCTGATAAGTTCAAGTTTTTTAAGTTGTAGTTTTAATTTTTCTGCTACCTCTAATGCTTTGAAATCATCATCTTCATCTTCAGGTAAAAGTAATTTTGATTTTAGATAAGCTAACCAGGTCGCCATAAGCAAGTATTCGGAGGCTGACTCTAAATCTAAATTTTTACTTTTTTTTATAAAATCTAAAAATTGATCCGCAAGTTTTGTTATTGAAATTTCAGCTAAATCAACTTTTTGTGATTTAGCTAAATCTAGTAAAACCTCTAGTGGACCGCTAAAGTTGGGAATATTTATAGAAATCTGATTTGTTTTATTCGACTCCATTAAATAATTTTACCTTAAAATCTTATAAATTTCTGAAGTTTTTTTTAAGGTAAATTTATCAATATATGGAACTGATTTAATCAATTTATAGTTGTCTTTAATATGTCCTGCGCAATATAAAACTAAATTACAGCCTGCAGCTAATGATTTTTTTGCGTTTGTAACAAGATCATATTTTAAAGCTTTCATTGAAATATCATCGGACATCAAAATTCCTTTAAAACCTATTTTTTTTCTTATAATTAGCTTAATTATCTTATTTGAAAAAGTTGAAATATTTTTGGAGTCAATCTTTGAATAAAGTATGTGAGCGGTCATAGCTAATTTTGCAGAAGATCCTTTGAATGGATAAAAATCAATTTCATTTAAAATTTTTTCCTCTAAATTAACTTTAGGCATGCTTAAATGACTGTCTATTGATGAGCATCCATGACCAGGGATATGTTTGATTACAGTAGCAATTTTTTGAGAATGACACTCTTTAATTGTTATTTCACCTAATTTTTTTACAATTTCTTTTTTTTTTGAAAAACTTCTTTTGCCAATAACTTTGTTGGTGTGATTTCTTAAAACATCAAGTACTGGTATTGTATTGATATTTATTCCAATTTCTTTTAAATTTTTACAAAGAGATCTTAAGTAATGTTTATATAAATTTAATGCTATTTTCTCATCATATTTGTAAAGATTTCCGAAGAAATAAGGGTCGATGTTATGTTTAAAAATATTTCTCAATCTTGAAACGGTAGAGCCCTCTTCATCAATTAAAATTGGAAAGTTTTTATTTTTTGTACTTTTTTTTATACTATTTACTAAGTTTTTAATTTGGGTAAATGATTTAATGTTTCTTTTGAATAAAATTAATCCCCATGGTTTTTCTTTTGATAATAATATTTTTTCTTTACTGCTTAATTTTATTCCTTTTATACTTATTATTATTGCTTTTTTTTTCATTCAAATTTTAATAATTTCCAAAAACTCCTAGGATTTTCATTTTTAATTTCATTGGAGTAACCATCATTAAATTCTATTACGTTATCAGTATCGTTATTAATAATTGGTAAATTAGAAATCTTATTACTAATAATTTTATCTATGTTTTTTCTGTTATAATTTTTAACTTCAATATTTTTATTAGAAGAATAATATTTATATGTGCTAAACAAAAAAATAATGACTAACGCAAAAAGTAAAATATTAAAATATTTGCCCATTACATTTTTTTAGGTAATGATACTCCAAGAATACCCATTCCATTTTGCAGCACAATAGCAACAAGATTAATTACAGTTAATATCTCTTTTCTTCTAATCTCACCATTTTCTATAAATTTAAAATCTTTATCATCATTTCCTTTACTCCAGTAAGCATGAAATAACGTAGAAAGCTCGTATAAATAAAATGGAATTTTATGCAAATCAAATTTTCTTGATGCTGACTCTATAATTTTTGGCCATTCAAAAATCTTTCTTATAATTTTTATTTCAATTTCATTAAAATTAATATTATTTTCAATAAAATTTAATTTTTCTAATAAATTTAAATTTAATGTCCTTAAAAGAGAATTGATTCTTGCGTATGCGTACTGGACATAAAAAACCGGGTTATCTTTCGTTTTTTCTTTTACTTTATCAAAATCAAAATCTAGCTCAACATCGTTACTCCTATTAAGCATCATAAATCTTATTTGATCTTTTTCTACCTCATTTAAAAGATCTTGGGCTGAAATAAATTCACCTGCTCTTTTTGACATTTTAAATGGTTCGCCATTTTTAAAAAGTTTTACTAATTGACATACTTTACAATTTAGCTTTATTCTATTTTCAGATAAAGCTGAAACAGCTGCAGTAATTCTCTTAATATAACCTGTATGGTCTGCGCCTAAAATATTGATTAAATTTTTATAATTTCTATTTACTTTATCCATATGATAGGCAACGTCATTTGCAAAATAAGTCCAAGATCCATCATTTTTTTGAAGCGCTCTATCAGAGTCATCGCCAAACATTGTTGACTTAAAAATTAATCTTTTAATTTTTTTCCAATCTTTATTGGGTTCACCTTTTGGAGGTTGGAGAAAACCTTCTTCTACAAACTTTTTATCTTTAAGTTTGTTTACGGCTTTATTTACTAAATCTTTACTTACTATTTCTGTTTCTGAAAAAAAATTATCGTGTGAGATACCTAAGAGTTTCAAATCTTTTTTTATTAATTCCATTGATAATTTTAAAGACTCTTTCTTTAAAAATTCAAAATTTGTTTCAAAATCTTCAAAATCTGATTTTTTATTCATATTAATTATTTTTTCAGCAATATCTTTTATATAAGAACCTGGATATAAATTTTCCTTTTTTGGAAATTCTTTTTTATACTTAATTTCTATTATTCTATAATGCACAGACTCAACAAAGTTTCTAATTTGTCCACCATAATCATTAATGTAGTATTCTTTGGTAACTATATTTCCATTAAATATTAATAAATTAGCAAGTACGTCTCCATAAATTGCTCCTCTGCAATGACCAACATGCATCGGTCCGGTTGGGTTAGCTGAAACAAATTCAATATTATAAGTTTCATTATTATTAGAAGAACCATAATTATCATTTTTTAAGATTAAATTTATATTTTTAAATAAAGCAGATTTCGATAATTTAATATTTAAAAAGCCGGGACCAGCAATATCAATCTCTGAAAAATTTTTAATTTTTTCTAAAAAAATATCTTTCAATCTTAATGCTAAATTTTTCGGATTAATCTTATTTTTTTTTCCAAGGACCATCGCAATATTACATGATAAATCAAAATTAAATTGCTCAGGCGGAATTTCTAAATTTATACCCTTTAGATTATCTAAATTATTTAATTTAAGAGAGTCTTTTTCAGAGAGAATTGTTTTCTTTATTTCGGATAAATGGTGTTCAAAAATATTCATTTTATTTGTTTGTACAAATTTATTGCATATCTGTCAGTCATACCAGCTATATAATCACAAATTGCACGCTCAGTATTAGAATTGCTGTATTTTTTTACATTTATAAATTTTTTTGGATTTTTTTTTATTTTTCTAAAAAGTATATTAATTACTTTTCTTCCAAAACTAGTTTTAGAATTCACTTCTTTGTGAAAATACATTTTATGTTTCAAGAAACTTTTTATTTTCTTATCAAATTTTTGCATTTTTTGAGAGAATGAAACTAGTTGTTTTTTTGATCGATAAATATCGTTCAAATTTTTTATATTATAAATTCTTATATTTTTTTTGGTAGTGCTAATAACATCGCTTACCATTTCATTAATTATTTCTCTTATAATTTGCCTTATAACTAAATCAATGGAATATCTTTTTAATTTTTTTTTATGTTTTGATATAATTTTATTAAGCACTGGAATATCTGTTAAATGGTTTAAATCAAATAAATCGGATTTCAATCCATCTTCAAGATCATGACTATTGTAAGCTATATCATCTGATATAGAGGCAATTTGAGCTTCGAGAGATGAATTTAGAGTAAAATTAATCCTCTTTTTAAAAAAATTATTTCCTAAAATCGTATTTAATTTAGTCAAATTTTTAACTGGACCATTGTGTTTAATTAAGCCGTCTAATGTTTCAATTGAAAGATTGAGACCTTTAAAATCATAATATCTATTTTCTAGAATTGTTATAATTCTCAGAGTTTGTATGTTGTGATCAAATCCACCATAGTTTTTCATACAATCATTTAGAGCTTCTTCTCCAGCATGGCCAAATGGAGTATGACCTAAGTCATGTGCCAAACTTAAAGTTTCTGACAAATCTTCATTCAAATTAAAATATTTAGAAAGCGTTCTAGCTATTTGAGATACTTCAAGTGAATGTGTAATTCTTGTCCTAAAGTGATCACCAGATGTGTTTACAAAAACTTGAGTCTTGTGCTTCAACCTTCTAAATGCAGTAGAATGTATAATTCTGTCTCTATCTCGTTGAAAATCATTCCTTAAATTAGTTTTTTTTTCCCTAAAAAATCTTCCTTTAGACGCTAAGGGAACGGCAAATTTAGATAATTTTACAATTGATTTTTTTTGCATGCTTACTACATAGATTATATACTAAATATATGTCGTATATGGAAAAGAAATTAAATTTCACTGATCAAGCCCTAAATCAAATAAATTTGATAACTAAAGGTGATAATAAAAAATATTTTAGAATCACCGTCCAAGGTGGTGGATGCTCTGGCTTTAAATATAATTTTGGTTTCGACTCAAAAACGAATGAAGATGATATAATATTTGGAAAAGCAATTATTGATAACTCTTCTCTAGAGATAATTTCTGGATCCGTGGTTGATTTTAAGAAAGAGATGATTGGAGAGTCATTTGTAATTGATAATCCTAAAGCGACTGCTTCGTGCGGTTGCGGCCTTTCTTTTTCTGTTTAATGAAAATTATTTCTTGGAACGTCAACTCTGTAAGAGCAAGAATAGAAAATATTAAAAATTATATTAAAGACTCAACTCCTGATGTACTCTTACTACAGGAAATTAAAACACAAAATGAAAATTTTCCAAACGATGAGTTTAAGAATTTAGGTTACTCATCATATGTATTTGGTCAAAAAAGTTATAATGGCGTTGCTATTATTTCCAAACATAAATTACATAATACTAATAATAACTTTATTAAAGATGATCTAAATCAATCTCGAATAATCAGCGCAGAATTAAAATTAAAAAAAAAGAAGATAGAACTTATAAATATTTATGTTCCTAATGGAAATCCTGTTGATACAAAAAAATATGAATATAAAAAAAGTTGGTTAAAAAAATTTATAACAAGTGTTAAAAAAAAAATTCAAAAAAATTCAAATATTCTTATTGCTGGTGATTTTAATATCATTCCTGAAGAAATAGATGTACACGATTTTAAAAGATATGAAAACGATGCTTTGGGCAGATTAGAAATAAGAAAAAAATATAGAGAACTAATTAATTTAGGTTTTAAAGATGTGTATCGTTTTAAAAATAAAACAAAACAAGAATATACCTTTTGGGATTACTTTGCTGGCTCGTGGCAAAAAAATTATGGTATGAGAATAGACCATTTTTTACTTTCAAATAGTTTAATTGAAAATATAAAATCAATTAACATAAATAAAAAACCAAGATCTAAAGAAAAACCATCTGATCACACGCCAATTGAACTAGAAATTATTTAACTCTACCATATATATCTTGGTATCTAACTATATCAGTTTCTTTTAAAATCGAACCTAATTGAGCTTCAATGATCTTTACTGGTTTTTTAAAAGGATTTTCAATTCTGTGTATAGATTTTGCAGGAATATAAATGGTTTCATTAGGTTTTAAAATAAATTTATTTTTATTTAATGTAATTTTTGGAGTTCCTTGAGTAATAACCCAATGTTCAGAACGATGAAAATGTTTTTGAAGACTTAAAACCCCTTTAGGTTTTACATAAAGTTCTTTAATTAAAAAATTTTTACCATTATATAAATTTGTATACCTGCCCCAAGGTCTATAAAAAATATTTTTCTTTTTCTGATATTTAGTTTTTAATTTATCATAGACTTTACAAATTTCTTTCCAGCTACCTAGATCAGACCAAGGTATATTCAAGTTTATAGAATTTATATCTTTCGATTTTTCCAAAATTGCGTAATCAAAAGAAATTGTCTTACATTTTAAAAAGTCTTTTTTATTAAGATGATAAATATTATTTCTAAATTTTGATTTATTTACAGAATTTAAACAATGATTAAAGTTTTTATTTTGATGTTTTTTGAAATTATTAATTATTGATTTTTTAGTTAGAAAAAACATTCCTGAATTCCAATAAGCATTCTTCTTAATGATTTTTTTTGCCTTTTCTAAATTTGGTTTTTCAATAAATTTGATAACCTTGTATTTATCTCTCATTCGTTTTGATAAAAAATAACCAAACTCAGATGAGGGATTAGAGGGCTTAATGCCAAATATGAAGATATTTTTATCTGTCAAGTATTTTTGGTGTTGTTTAATAGATTTATTAAACAGTTTTGTTTTTTCAATTAAATGATCTGATGTTAAAAAAATTAAGGGCTGGTTTTCAGGTATTTCTTTTATTAATGCTGAACTGAGTATGGCAGGAGCAGTATTTCTTTTAGCTGGTTCAAGAATAATTTTATACCTTTTGAAGCCTTTTGACCTCAAGTGTTTTTTAATTTCAATTATATATTTTTTATTAGTGCTTATTATTGGATAATCAAATATTGAATTTTTTATCCTCTCTAAAGTTTTTCCGAATAACGTCCAATTTCCAAAATCAATAAACTGTTTTGGTTGATGATGTTTTTGATCAGACCAAAGTCTTGTACCAGAACCGCCACATAAAATTACTGGTCGTATTTTCATTAAATTTTTGAATATTCTTTAACTTCTTTTTTCTTACCTGGGTGTGTTGGAGCCCCGAGATAAGCAGGTCCTACTGTTTGAGCATATTTCCAAATCGTTCCAGATCCAAAACTTGATTTTTTTTCTTTCCACTTTTTTCTTCTAGCTTTTAATTGTGCACTAGTAAGCCTAACATTAATAGAACCTTTTTTTGCGTCTATATCTATTACATCGCCATTTTTAAGGAGTGCAATTGGGCCGCCCATTGCAGCTTCTGGACCAACG
>Ga0315315_10003013_pt1 | contig 15411 bp, 14 predicted proteins | sample M140m3416metaG_FD_203699 | JGI IMG/M metagenome (GOLD analysis project Ga0315315, IMG submission 203699) | Ammonia-oxidizing marine archaeal communities from Monterey Bay, California, United States - M1 40m 3416 | ecosystem: Environmental > Aquatic > Marine > Intertidal zone | place: USA...
AACACCAAACCTGGGTCTTATCTCGTCTCTAAACTTCCATTGTATGTGATAAAGAATTTGTGGAAGTGATTTATAAGATTTTACACTTGATCTAAATACATCTGTAATCAGTTCCTCATTTGTTGGTCCGTAAAGCATTTCTCTGCCTTGACGATCTTTAATTCTTAGCATCTCCTCTCCATAATCATCATACCTTCCACTCTCTTTCCAAATTTCAGATGATTGAATAGTAGGCATTAACATCTCTTGAGCTCCTATAGAATTTTGTTCTTCTCTAACTATTTGTTCTATTTTTTTCATTACTTTAAATCCTAATGGTAGCCACGAATAAATACCTGCCGAGGATTGTTTAATCATTCCGATTTGTAACATTAATTGATGAGACTTTATTTTTGCTTCAGTTGGTAAATCTTTAGTTATTGGGATAAATAATTTTGAAAGGTACATTTTATTGCAAATATTCTCTTAAATTTAGTAAATCAATTTCAACTAGATAATATATTACAATAAATATTAATGAAGTAATTATCGTAGTAATTAAAAATTTTTTTGCTATTTTAGGATTATTTGGGGCTCCTGGATCAACTCCCTCTATCTTTTCCCTAAATTTTTGTTTATTAGATTGGATTCCAACAGGTAGGACAGAAAAAAAAATTATCCACCAAATTAATACATAGACTATTATTGAGCCAGTTATACCCACTAAATTCTCGCTATATTAATATTTGTAAAAGGTTTTTTTCCTGTTTTTTCTCTAACGATTCTTCTGCAATTTTGTTTAATAGTTTCTATTAAATTTTTTTGTTGGTTTTTATTATCTAAAGAGAAAGTTCTACAAATATTAAAAATTTCATCCTCCATATCGAATAGAAAAGGTTCTGCATTTTCATTTTCAGGTATACCTTTAAAAGAAATAATTGGTTTTTTTATTTTACCGTTATTTGATACTAAGAGAGTAATTTCTAAGTACCCGTTAATAGAAAGGTTTCTTCTATCTTTTATGGATTGAGCATCTGTTTCAACATTAATACTTCCATCTAGATAGACTCTTCCTGATGGAGCTTTATCAATTACTTTAGGAGATTCTCCAGGTAAAAGTTTTATGATATCTCCATTTTCAATTAATAATGTTTTTGGAACTTGCATTTCTTTAGCAAAATTTACATGTTCTTGCATATGTCTATGCTCTCCATGGACCGGGATAACACTTTTTGGTTTTACCCATTTATACATATCTTTAAGGTCATCTCTATTAGGATGACCGGACACGTGAACAAATGCATTTTCCTCGCTTATAATTTCAATATTATTTCTAACTATTAGATTTTGTAAGTAATAAAGTTTTTTTTCATTTCCTGGAATTATTTTTGATGAAAAAATTACACAATCTCCTTCCTCTAAAAAAACTTCTGGGTGTGAACCATTTATTATTCTATTCATTGCGCCCATAGGTTCGCCTTGACTTCCAGTTGCTAAGTATAAAATTTTATTTTTTGCTATTTTTTTGGCTTCTCTTGGGTCAAGTGGATTAATCAATCCTTTTAAATAACCACACTTTTTAGCAGCTTTAAATATTCTGTGCATTGATCTGCCCACTAAACAAATAGCTCTACCTGTTTTTTTTGCACAATAAAATATGGACTCCATTCGAGCTACATTTGAAGCAAAAGAAGTAACTAAAATTCTTTTATTTTTTGTTTCCATTATTCTTAACAAACTATCTCTTACATCAGACTCTGACCCAGCTCTTCCTGGGCTGAAAATATTAGTTGAGTCACAAATCATTGCAGATACACCTTTATCACCGATTTTTTTTAATTTTTCTTGATCGATTTTATTTCCAATTAATGGATTGGGGTCTATTTTCCAATCTCCTGTATGTAAGATCGTTCCAAGAGGTGTCTTTATACTCAACCCATTCGGCTCCAAAATTGAATGAGTTAAAGTAACAAAATCAATCTCAAAATCACCAAGTTTAATTTTACTATTTAAAGGCACAATGTTTAAAAAGGAAGAAATATCAATTTTTTTTTCTTTAAATTTTTCTGTAATCAATGCTGCTGTGAAAGGTGTAGCATATAATTTACATTTTAATTCTGGCCAGATATGAGCAACGGCTCCAATGTGATCTTCATGAGCGTGGGTTAAAACTATGCCGAGCAGATCTTTTTTTTTGTCAATAATAAAACCGGGATCTGGCATGATTAAATCGATACCAGGGATAGAGTCGTCTGCAAAAGTCACTCCAAGATCAACAATAATCCACTTTTGATTTTCTTCTTTTCCATAAGCATAAAGGTTCATGTTCATGCCAATTTCTCCTGATCCACCTAAGGGACAAAAAAGCAATTCTTCTTTACTCATATTAGTTCTTTATAAACATTTGCTATACCTTTAACAGTTATATCTTGATCAATTGATACATTTTTTTTAATCATTTTTTTAAAAAAATTTGCGTAACCACCGGTAAATATAATTTTATACTTTATCTTATTTTTAGAAATTATTTTATTAATTATATTTTTTATTAAACCTTCGTACCCCCAAACAAACCCAGCATTTAATGCTTCCTTAGTATTTTTTCCATAATTTTTCTGGTTAGAACTCAGATTTATTTCGGGAAGTAATGCGGTAGCTTTACTTAAATTTTTAATAGAAAGTTTAATACCAGGGGCAATTACACCGCCTTCATATACACCATTTTTAATAACATCAAATGTTGTTGCAGTTCCAAAATCTAAAACTAGACAATTTTTGAATTTTTTTGCTCCAATCGCATTCGCTATTCGGTCTGAACCTAGCTGTTTTTTATTTTTTACATTAATTTTTATTACTTTGTTTAAATTCAAATTTTTTAATTCTAAAATTTTGTATTTTTTTAACTTAGATTTTTTTTTTATATTTTCAAATAACTTGGGAACAACACTTGAAAATAAAAAAACTGGATTTAAGTCTTTGTAAATTTTTTTTCTAGTAATCATATTTAAAAAATTATCTTTATACATCTTATTAGTTTCAAAATTATATGATTTTAATATTTTAAACTTACTATTTAAAATACATATTTTTGTAGAAGTATTGCCTATATCACCAATTAAAAATTTCATATTTTTTGTGTAAATTTTTTTAGCTCTGAAAAAGAATTTTGATTAGCTTTAAATAAGAGTCTTTCATAATTTTTTTTAATCATAATAAATAGTTTTTTATTATCTATTTTTTTATTCGTAATATCTTTCAAAGAAGTAGATGAAAAACTACGATTTTTCGGATCAAAATTTGTATTAATCCCTATTCCAACTATTAAAAATTTTTTTCCTGCATCAATAACGGTCTCTTGTAAAATGCCACAAATTTTTTTCCCTTCAAATAATAAATCGTTTGGCCACTTGATTTTTATTTTATTAGAGAATTTTTTAATAAGAATACTTTTCAATAAATATGCATTTAAAACTGCAAATTTTTTAAAATCTATTTTCTTTTTACTCATATCAAAGAAAATTGTTAAAAATAGGTTTCCTTTTTTAGAAATCCATTTTTTCCCCATTGTGCCTCTTCCTTTAGTTTGTTTTTTGGATATAATTATTGTGGGTTTAATATTTTTTTTCTTAATAAGCTTATGTGCTATATCATTTGTACTACCAACACTTTTAAATTTAATAGATCTTAATTTCATTAATTCAAAAATAATGTATCTACTACATTATTCAAAACTGAAGGATATAGAAAGAAAGTTAATAGAATACTGCAGCTTATAAAAATTGATAATTGCGCAAATTTATTTTTTGTAACATCAAAACTTATAACGCTATCATCAAAATAAATAGTCTTTATGATCTTTAAATAGTAAAAAGCTGATATCACTGTAGTTAACAATCCTATTATCGCTAGAGCATACATTTTTTGTTCGACCACAGCAGAGAAAACATAAAATTTTGCAAAAAATCCTCCTAACGGCGGAATACCTGCTAAGGAAAATAAAATTACTAAAAACGAAATTGCTAACATTGGATGTTTTTTTGAAATCCCTGATAAGTCAGAAATATTTTCTTTATATTCTCCGTCTTTTTTTAACAAATACAAACATGAAAAAGCCCCAAGATTCATTACAACGTAAATAGCAATATAAACTATTGAGCTTTCATAACCTGAAATCGCTCCAGTTGCCACACCTGCCAAAGAGTAACCTATGTGTCCTATTGAACTATATGCTAATAATCTCTTAATATTTTTTTGACCAATAGCAGCTACCGCACCTAAAATCATAGAAGCAATTGATATAAAAATAATTATGGTCTGCCATTCCATTAAAATTTTTGAAAACGGAATAAGCATAAATTTAATCAAAACTGCAAGTCCAGCTACTTTTGGAACTACTGCAAAATAACTTGTTATTGATGTAGGTGCTCCCTCATACACATCTGGTGTCCACATATGAAAAGGAACTGCTGATACTTTAAATGCAAGACCAACCAAAATAAATACCATAGCAAAAACTGCTCCAGTATTTTCTTTAATAAGTTCGTTTGCAATTAAATCAAAATTTGTTGAACCCGTGAAACCGTATAATAAAGAACAACCATACAATAATAAACCTGATGATAAAGCACTTAATACAAAATATTTTATTCCTGACTCAGATGACTTTAAATTATCTCTATCAATTGAGGCTAATATATATAGCGATAATGATTGTAACTCTAAGCCCAAATAAAATAAAATTATATCGTTAGAACTTACCATGAAGAACATTCCTAAAATTGAAAGCAATATTATTATTGGATACTCAAATTTTGCTAATTTTTTATCTAGGATAAAATTTTTTGATGAATTAAGCACAAATAAGCTTGAGATAAGTATCAAAATTTTGAAAAAGTTAGAAAAAGCATCTCGTGTAAAACTCTCTAAAAAAATTTTTTCTACGTTATTTGAACTGTTTAAAATTATACCTATTGTCAGTAAAATTATTAAAGAACTTAAATTAAAGATTAAATTAAAACTATTTTTTACGAATACTCCAATCATCAAAATAGAAAAAATAGAAAAAGTTAAAAAAATTTCTGGAAGTAATATATATAAGTTATTTACCATATTAATTTAAATTATTAGTTTTTAAAGCAATCTCATAATTATTCATCAAATTATCTACTGAAACGTTAAAAGTTTCCATTAAAGGAGCTGGATAAAAACCAAACAAAATAACTAGTAGAACCAATATAATTAACATTGTCATCTCTAATTTATTTATATCTTTTAAATTTTTAATTTGATCATTTTTAGTGACACCAAAAATAAATCTCTTTGTGAGCCAAAGCATGTATGCGGCTCCTAAAACAACACCGAATGTAGCTAACATTGCAACTAAATAATTTTTTTGAAAAGCTCCTGTTAAAACCAAAAATTCTCCAAGGAAACCTGACGTTCCTGGGAGGCCTAATCCAGCTAAAGCAAAAACTATAAATAAAAAAGAATATTTTGGTAAATAATTTACTAACCCACCATACGTGCTTATCATTCTAGAATGTAATCTGTCATAAACAACTCCTACACAAAGAAATAGTGCCGCCGAAATTAATCCGTGACTAATCATCTGAAAAATACTTCCTTCAATTCCCTGTTTTGTAAATGTAAAAATTCCTAGAGTTACATAACCCATATGAGCAACTGAAGAATATGCAATTAATTTTTTCATATCCTCTTGCATTAAAGCGACTAAAGAAGTGTAAATAATAGCAATGATACTCAGGGTAAATATTAATGGTGTAAAATATTCTGAAGCTATAGGAAACATTGGCAGTGAAAATCTCAAAAAACCATATCCAGCCATTTTTAAAAGTATAGCAGCTAATATTACTGACCCAGCAGTAGGCGCCTCAACATGGGCATCGGGTAACCAGGTATGTACTGGCCACATGGGCATTTTAACCGCAAAAGAACTGAAAAAAGCTAACCATAATAAGTTTTGATACTCTTTAGGTATTTTAAGTTCATAAATTTGAGTAACATCAGTTGTTCCTGTTATCCAATAAATTGCAATAATGGCGACAAGCATTAAAACTGATCCCACAAGAGTGAAAAGAAAAAATTTAAAAGCTGAGTATACTTTTCTTGGTCCGCCCCAAACTCCTATGATTAAAAACATTGGTATCAATCCAGCCTCAAAAAATAGGTAAAAAACAACTAAATCTAAAGAGCAAAAAACTCCGATCATGAAAGTTTCTAGTATTAAAATTGCTATTAAAAACTCTTTAACTCTTTCTTTAACGCTATTAATGCAAGAAATGATGCAAATAGGAGTTATTAATGTTGTAAGTACAATAAAAAGTATTGAAATTCCGTCCACTCCTAATTTAAATTTAATAAAATCATTTATCCAAGATTGTTCCTCTAAAAATTGAAAATCTGCTGACGTATAATCCATTGAATACCAAACAAATAAAGATAATATAAACGTGGCTAAACTACTAAATAAAGAAATATAAATTGCGCCATTATTATTTTTCTGTCCCCTGGATAGAAATATGAAAAGAGAACTTACTAATGGTAAAAATATTAGTGTAGATAAAATAGGAAAGTTCATGTTTTAATTTAAAATTAAATAAGTAAGTAAAATTGATAAGCCTATTAACATTACAAAAGCATAATCGTATATAAAACCTGTTTGAAAAATACCAGCTTTATCAGAAAGCTTTTTTATTAATTTAGAAATACCATCAGGCCCAAATCTATCAATGAATCCTAAGTCACCTTGTTTCCAGAAGAAAGAGCCAATTTTTTTAGCGGGCTTAACAAATAAAAATTCGTATAATTCATCTATATACCATTTATTAAGCAAAAAATTATAAAGCGGTGAGTTAGTATTTTTAAATTCTTCTAAAATTTTAGTATTAGAAATAAAATAGTAATATGAAATTGGTATAGATATTACTACTAAAACTGGTGTTAAAATTAAAAACCATGTAGGTATAGGATCATGTTTTATTTCATTTAAGAAAAATATTGATGACTTCCAAAAGTCATTACTAAGATGACCAATAAATGTCTCTTTAAAAAAATAGCCTGCAAAAATTGCTCCGATAGCTAAAAATAATAGAGGACCTAACATCACAAGGGGAGACTCATGAGTTTCATTAATTGGAATTTTCGTATTATTGTATGGACCGTGAAATGTTTTAAAGAATAGTCTCCAAGAATAAATTGAAGTTAGAAAAGCTGTAAAAATTCCAATGGTAGCTGCATAATTCCCCAAGGAAGAATTTTTTAAATAAGCAAACTCAATAATTGCATCTTTTGAGTAAAAACCCGATAAAAAAGGAAATCCTGTTAAAGCCAAAGTTCCTATCAACATAAAAACATATGTATAGGGAAGTTGTTTTCTTACTCCGCCCATATTTCGTATATCTTGTTCATCCTTGAATGCATGAATAACAGAGCCCGAACCCAGAAATAATAATGCTTTAAAAAAAGCGTGGGTGAATAAATGAAACATTGCTACATGATATGCGCCTATACCTGCAGCAAAAAACATGTAACCTAACTGACTACATGTCGAGTAAGCTACAATTTTTTTAATATCATTCTGAACAAGAGCAACTGAAGCTGCAAAAATTGCTGTTATCATGCCTACTAATGTAACAAGATTTAGCGCCGTCTGAGACAATTCAAACAAAGGAGAACATCTAACGACCAAAAAAACACCAGCTGTTACCATTGTTGCGGCATGAATTAATGCTGAAACTGGCGTTGGACCTTCCATCGCATCTGGTAACCAAGTATGTAATAAAAATTGAGCTGACTTCCCCATAGCTCCAATAAATAAAAATAAACAAATTAATGTAATTAAAGTTGTTTCAAATCCAAAAAAAACTAATTTTTCTTCTAGAAATTGAGGTGCTATGTTAAAAACTTCTTGAAAATTTATTGTGCCAAAATAAAAAAAGATTAAAAAAATCCCAATCGCTAAACCAAAATCTCCTACCCTATTAACAATAAAAGCTTTGATTGCTGCATTATTTGCACTTTCTTTTTTATACCAAAAACCAATTAATAAATAAGAACAAAGACCAACTCCCTCCCATCCAAAAAATAATTGCAGAAAGTTATCGGATACAACAAGAACCAACATGGAAAATGTGAATAATGACAAATACGACATAAATCTTGGTTTATGTGGATCGTGGCTCATATACCCTATTGAATAAATATGTACCAAAGCTGAAACAAAAGTAACAACTACAAGCATCACTGAACTTAAAGGATCAATATTTATTGACCAATTTGCAACAAAACTACCTGAACTAATCCATTCAAATATTTTAAAATTTCCATAAATATTATTTTGAATTCCATTCCAAAACAAAATAATTGAAAGCACCGCAGAAATGCTCACAAATAAGCTAGTGATAATTTCGGAAAAATATTTAATTAAGGATCTACCTAAAAATCCTAATATTGAACCGATCAAGGGTAGAAAAATAATAGCGTGCTCCATTTATCCTTTCATACCATGGATGTCTTCAACTCTTATCGAGCCTCTATTTCTATAATAAATTACAATAATTGCTAATCCTATAGCTGCTTCTGCTGCAGCCACAGTCAAAATTAACATTGTGAAAATTTGTCCAAGTATATCTCCAGAAAAAATTGAGAATGATATAAGGTTTATATTTACCGCTAATAATATTAATTCAATAGACATTAAGATTACAATTACATTTTTTCTATTTAAAAAAATTCCAATCACACCTAAAAAAAATATAATTGCACCTAGAGATAAATAATGACCTAGTCCAATCTCAATCATCAATTTTAACCCCCTTATTACTCTCTACATCTTTAAGTTCAATCGATGAAGATGGATTTCTAGAAATTTGATTGAAATAACTTTGTTTTTTTACTCCTTTTCTTTGCCTAAATGTTAAAAGTATAGCTCCTATCATCGATAATAAAAGTATAATTCCAGCTAATTGAAAATATAAAATATAATCAGTGTACATAACCAAACCTAACTGATGTGTATTTGAAACATTTGATAAATTTAAAGTGCTGCTTGACATAAGATCATCTTTGTACTTCCAGCCACCGACGACCACTAATAGTTCTAAAAGAATTAAAACACTCACTATTAACCCTATTGGTATGTGTGTTGATTTTTTTCCAATGAACCAAGATTGCTTTTGCTCTGCTACGTTTAGCATCATTACTACAAATAAAAATAACACTGCTACAGCGCCAACATAAACAATTAGAATAATCATACCTAAAAATTCAGCGCCAACCATTATGAAAAGGCATCCAACCGAAATAAAATCTAAGATTAAAAAGAAAACTGAGTTAACAGTATTTCTTGATGTGATTACCATTAAAGATGAAAAAATTGCTATTACAGAAAAAAAATAAAAAAATATGGAGTGTGCTAACATTTATCTATAGGGCTTATCTAGCTTAATATTCTTTGCTAAGACTGACTCCCATCTGTCGCCGTTGTCTAATAGTTTTTGTTTATTATAATAGAGTTCTTCTCTTGTTTCTGTTGCAAATTCAAAATTTGGTCCTTGTACTATTGCTTCTACAGGGCATGACTCTTGGCATAAACCGCAATAAATACATTTCAACATATCGATGTCATATCTTGTGGTCTTTCTGCTTCCGTCTGCTCTTTCAGTTGACTCAATGGTAATCGCTTGGGCAGGACAAACTGCTTCACATAGTTTACAAGCTATGCATCTTTCCTCTCCATTTGGATATCTTCTTAAAGCATGTTCTCCTCGCATACGAGGACTAATTGGACCTTTTTCAAATGGATAATTTACAGTTTTAGACTTTTTAAACATTTCTTTAATAGCCATCAATAAACCTTTAATAAATTCCACCAGAAAAATAGTTTTTAAAATTCTACTTAAAGTCATTAAAAGTTTCCTTTCGGTAATTTGTCAAAGTAAAACAGAAAACTTGCAGTTAATACTAAATAAATTAAGGAGAACGGAAGAAAGATTTTCCATCCTAATCTCATCAATTGATCATATCTGTATCTTGGTACTATTGCTTTTATTAAAGCGAATAAAAAAAATAAAAATAAAATTTTTAAAATCATCCAGATTGGAGCAGGAATTAAATTAATTGGGTAAATATCGATTACTGGTAACCAACCACCTAAGAAAAGTATGGAACCCATTGCACACATTAAAAGAATGTTGGCATACTCTCCGAGCCAAAACATAGCATACATCATTCCAGAATACTCGGTTTGATATCCGGCCACTAACTCGGCTTCGGCCTCTGGTAAATCAAAAGGAGGTCTATTAGTTTCTGCTAATGCAGAAATAAAAAAAATCACAAACATTGGAAACAAAGGAATTACGTACCATAGTTCTTTTTGTGCTAAAACAATGTCTTTTAAGTTTAGTGATCCAACACACAGTAATACGTTAATAATAATTATTCCGATAGAAACTTCATAAGAAACCATTTGAGCTGCTGACCTAATGGCGCCTAAAAATGGATACTTAGAATTTGATGCCCATCCACCCATAATAATTCCATAAACTCCAAGTGATGAAACAGCAAATAAATACAAAACACCTACATTGATATCTGATAACACCAATTCTTCACTCATTGGAATTACGGCCCAGGCAACTAAAGCTAGTGTCATGGTTACGATTGGTGCAAGTATAAATACTGCTTTATTAGCGCTTGCTGGAATAATTATTTCTTTAAAAATATATTTTAATGCATCAGCTAATGTTTGCAATAAACCAAATGGACCAACAACGTTTGGTCCTTTCCTTTTTTGTACTAAACCCCATACTCTTCTATCTAGCCAAACAATCATGGCTACTGAAACTAGTATAGGGACTAATAAAAATAAAATTTTATAAACCTCATTTCCTAAAATCTGTACGTATTCAAACATTAATTATTTGTCCCATCTTTTTTTATTTTTTGGCGAATTTGTCGGCACTCACTCATTGTTTTTGAAGAACGAGAAATAGAATTTGTGTAGTAATAATCAAGTTCTCTTACAAGGATCTTTTCGCTAAAAAAATTTGTTTCGATATTATCTTTTTTTAATTTAGATTTTTTTGGTAATGCGTTTAATTCAGAAAAATTAGAAATAGTCTCAAAAACTTCTTTTCTAAGATCGTCAAATTTAGATATTTTATTTTGAAAACCTAATTTTTTAATAATTCGGTTTAAAATCTTCCAATCTTCTAAGGCTTCTCCTATCGGATAGGATGCTTTTTTACATTCCTGTATTCTTCCCTCTAAATTTTCGTATAAACCATTTTGTTCAGTGTAAGTTGCACTTGGAAATATAATATCCGCGATTTCAGCGCCTCTATCCCCGTGGCTTCCCTGATAAACAACAAACTCATTATTTTTTTTAAAATCTAAATTATCTGAGCCTAATAAATATAAAAGTTTAAATTTTTTGTTATTTAAATTATCAAAAAAGGAGGAATTTGTTTCTTTAAGCCCTTGTAAAATTTTCAAGTCTAAAAGACCTACCGTCGATGCATTCTGAACAAGTATGTTTAATCCATTCCAGTTTTCGTTTATAAAATTATTATTTATTAAAAATTTTTTAAATTCTTCAAAAATATATCCTCCGCTTTTTAGCTCCAAAGCAGACTCTCCGATGATTATTATTGGTTTTTTTGCTGCCAAAAGCTTCTGGGAAAAGTTATTTTCTTTGCTAAGAATTTTTTTTATATCGTCAGTGCTATCGCCAACAATTTCATATTCATAAGTTAAATCACCAGGGTTTCCTATTGAAAAAATTGGAATCTTTTTTTGTACATATGTTTTTCTTATTCTTGCATTTAGCATTGATGCTTCATGCCTAGGATTAGTTCCGATTAGTAGAATTAAATCTGATTCTTCAATTCCTGCTATTGAGGAGTTAAAGATATAATTGATTTTTTCTTCAGAGTTAATGTAAAGTTTTTTTTCTCTAAACTCTAAATTATTACTTTTTAGTGTCTGAAAAAATTTCTTGAAACTTAAAGCGTTTTCCATATTCACCATATCGCCAATATGGCCAGCTATTTCATCTGGTTGGACTGATTGTATTTTTTCAACTAAAAGATTGATAGCTTCGTCCCAAGTAGATTTTACTAATTTATTATTTTTTTTTATATAAGGAACGTCTAGTCTTTGTTTTAATAAACCATCACATGAGTATCTTGTTTTATCAGAAATCCATTCTTCATTTATTTCATTGTTTAGTCTTGGCAAAATTCTTTTTACTTCCCAATTATACGTATCGACTCTTATATTTGAGCCTACTGCATCCATTACGTCCACGCTTTCTGTTTTTTTGAGCTCCCAAGGCCTTGCTTCAAAAGCGTAGGGTTTTGATGTTAATGCTCCGACAGGACATAGATCAATTACGTTAGCCGACAATTCAGATTCCATAGATTTTTCTAAATATGTTGTGATTTGCATATTCTCACCTCTGCCGATAGCTCCTATTTCTGGAACTCCAGCAACTTCTGTTGCAAATCTTACGCACCTTGTACAATGTATACACCTCGTCATTTGAGTCTTGATCAAAGGACCCATGTACTTTTCTTTTACATCTCTTTTATTTTCTACAAATCTAGATTTATCTACTCCATAATAAAGTGACTGATCCTGTAAATCACATTCTCCACCTTGATCGCACACAGGGCAGTCTAACGGGTGATTAGCTAATAAAAATTCCATTACACCCTTTCTAGCTTTCTCTACTAAAACAGTATTTGTTTTTATATTCATTCCTTCAGCAGCTGGCATAGCGCAAGATGCAATTGGTTTAGGTGATTTTTCCATTTCAACTAAACACATTCTACAATTTCCAGCTATTGAAAGTTTTTCGTGATAACAAAATCTAGGAATTTCAACATCCGCAAGCTCGCATGCCTGAAGAACAGTCATTCCTTTTTCAAACTCAATTTCTTTACCATTTATTATAATTTTAGGCATTTTTATTCTCTAATAAATGTTGATCAACTAAATAAGGGTTGTTAAGTTTTTTCTTAATTAACGGTTCTTCTCTACAACGACTCTCAACTTCTTTTCTAAAATGCCTTAATAGACCTTGGACCGGCCAAGCTGATCCTTCGCCAAAAGCACAAATAGTATGACCTTCAATTTGTTTAGTCACATCAGAAAGTAATTCTACATCACTAAAAGTTGCTTTTCTTTTCACAACTCTGTCTAAAATTCTCCACATCCATCCTGATCCTTCTCTACAAGGTGTACATTGACCACAACTTTCATGTTTGTAGAACCTTGCTATTCTAGCCATGCACTCAACAATATCTTGGTCATTATTTATAACTACTATCCCTGCTGTGCCCAATCCACTTTTATTCTGAATCAAAGAGTCAAAATCCATGGTTATCGTGTCACAAACTTTTTTAGGCAACAAAGGCATTGATGATCCACCTGGAATAATTGCCTGAAGGTTATCCCAACCACCAACTACTCCTCCCGCATGTTTTTCAATTAATTCTTTTAACGGAATTCCCATTTCTTCCTCAACGTTACATGGTGAATTCACATTTCCTGAAATACAAAATATTTTAGTTCCAGTGTTTTTTGGTTTACCAATCGACGCGAACCACTTTCCACCTCTTCTCAAAATTGTAGGTACTACAGCTACAGTCTCAACATTGTTTACTATAGTTGGACATCCATATAATCCTACTAATGCAGGGAAAGGTGGTTTTAACCTTGGTTGTCCTTTATTTCCTTCAATACTTTCTAATAAAGCAGTTTCCTCACCACAAATATATGCTCCCGCGCCATAATGAATATGAATGTCAAAATCCCAACCAGTACCACATGCATTTTTTCCTAAAAAATTTTTTTCATACGCCTGGTCAATTGCGTCTTGTAATCTTTTTCCTTCGTTGAAATATTCTCCTCTTATATAAATATAGCAAACATGGGCATTAACCGCATAACCTGCAATTAAACATCCTTCTATTAATTTTTGAGGTTCAAATCTAAGAATATCTCTGTCCTTACATGTTCCAGGTTCAGACTCATCTGCATTAATTACTAAATAGTGGGGTCGTGATCCAACCTCCTTAGGTGCGAATGACCATTTTAGACCAGTTGAAAAACCCGCTCCTCCTCTTCCTCTTAGCTCAGAGGTTTTAACCTCATTTATTATCCATTCACGTCCTTTAGAAATTATATCTTTAGTATTCTTCCAGTCATCACGTTTTATTGAATTTTCAATATCCCAACCAAGTTCATTATACAAATTATTAAATATTTTATTCTCTTTCTTAAGCATGTTTTTCTCCATTGTTAGATAAAATTTTTTCTGGAGCAGTATTTTCTCTGCCACGATATGAACCAGGTTTTAAAGGTTTATCGTTTATTAAAGAAATAAGTATTTCTTTTGTACTTTTCTCATCTAGGTCTTCATAGTAATTATCATTTATTTGAATCATAGGTGCACTAACACATGCTCCAAGACACTCAACTTCCATCCAAGAACAGCTTCCTTTTTTGGAAATCTCATTTTCATTAGGAGAAATATTCTCTTTACATAATTTTACTATTTTATCAGCCCCTCTTAACAAACAAGGTGTTGTCGTGCATACCTGTATAAAATGTTTCCCCACAGGTGCTAGATTATACATTGAATAGAAAGTAGCTACTTCATAAACTGAAATATATGGCATAGCTAGATAGTTAGCTATATATTTCATTGCAGCTAAAGGTATCCAATTCTCATTTTGTCTCTGAGCTAAATAAAGTAGAGGCATCACCGCACTTTTTTTATTTGTATCTGGATACCTTCTCAAAATTTGTTCCACCTTTTTTAAATTTTGTTCAGAAAATTTAAATTCTTTTGGTTGATTATCGTGAACTTTTTTTACGCTCATCTGTCTACCTCTCCAAAAACAATATCTAATGAACCGAGCACAGCAGGCACATCTGCTAACATATGGCCACGAATTAGATAATCCATTGCTTGAAGATGAGAAAAACCTGGAGCTCTTATTTTGCACCTATAAGGTTTATTGCTGCCATCTGATATTAAATAAACACCGAATTCACCTTTAGGTGCTTCAACTGCTGTATAGACATCTCCTTTTGGAACCCTGTAACCTTCTGTAAACAATTTGAAGTGATGAATTAAAGCCTCCATTGATTGTTTGATATCATCTCTGTTAGGAGGGGTAATTTTATTATCGATAGATTTGACCGGTCCTTTAGGTAATTTCTCAATACATTGTAGAATAATTTTAACGCTTTCTCTCATCTCCTCTATCCTACAAAGATATCTATCGTAACAATCGCCATTTTTTCCAACCGGAATTTTGAAATCTAACTCTTTATATATTTCGTAGGGTTGTGACCGTCTTAAGTCCCAAGCGATGCCTGATCCTCTTAGCATAACTCCTG
>Ga0315315_10003017_pt1 | contig 15398 bp, 13 predicted proteins | sample M140m3416metaG_FD_203699 | JGI IMG/M metagenome (GOLD analysis project Ga0315315, IMG submission 203699) | Ammonia-oxidizing marine archaeal communities from Monterey Bay, California, United States - M1 40m 3416 | ecosystem: Environmental > Aquatic > Marine > Intertidal zone | place: USA...
TCTGAGTTTCTAGGGGAATCTTTAACTTCACGCGGCCATCCAGGGTCGGGACCTCAAGCTCACCTCCTATTGCAGCATCGGAAAAACTAATAGGAATTTCGCAATGTAAATCTTTACCATCTCGCTGGAAAATCTGGTGCGGCATAACATGCATTTCAACGTAAAGGTCTCCTGAAGGACCACCCTGAACTCCGGCTTGACCTTCACCAGTTAGCCGGATACGGTCACCAGTATCGACGCCAGCGGGCACCTTAACCGAGAGAGTTTTCGTTTCCTCGACACTTCCTTGTCCGCGACAACTCTTGCAAGGATCTTTTATTTGCTTGCCAGCCCCATGGCAGCTAGGGCAGGTTTGCTGTACCGAAAAGAACCCTTGCTGCATCCTAACCTGGCCATGTCCGTTACACGTTGCGCAATCAACTGACTGAGTTCCTGGCTTGGCACCACTCCCATTACAAGTATCACAGCGCACTGTAGTGGGAATCCTAATCTTTGTAGTTTTACCTTTGACCGCGTCTTCTAAATCGAGTTCCAGATTATACCGAAGGTCTGCTCCCTTACTTACACGGCTGCGACCTCCACCCCGGCCGCCACCAAAAATATCACCAAATATATCGCCAAATATATCGCCAAAATCAGCGTGTCCTTGGCTAGTTTGACCCTCTACCCCTGAGTGGCCAAATTGATCATAGCGAGCGCGCTTTTCTGAGTCAGAAAGCACCTCAAAAGCCTCATTAGCTTCCTTAAACAATTCCTCAGCTTTCTCGTTGTCAGGATTACGATCAGGGTGGTGCTTCATAGCTACACGCCGGTAAGCTTTCTTTATTTCAGCTTCCGAGGCGTCCCGGGACACACTTAAAACTTCGTAATAGTCTCTTTTCGACACCTGATTGACTCTTAATTTACGTTAAAAATCGAGGTTAATAAATAAAAAAACTAAGCCATCAACATGACTTAGTTTTTACACCGCGCAATACACTAGAATATTGTTCATAACGAAGTCTTCTCCGTTATTTATCCTCTTCCTTTACTTCTTCAAATTCTGCGTCCACTGCATCTTCATCCGCAGCGTTGGCCGAACCTTCCGAATCAGAAGCCTCAGCACCGGCACCTTCGGCAGCTCCTGCTTGCTCAGAGTACATTTTCTGTGCCAGCGAAGTTGAAGCATCTGTTAAGTCTTTGGTTTTAGCCTCAATCTCAGGTAGATCATCGCCCTTAATTGCTTCCTCTAACGCAGTGATAGCGGCGTTGATAGAGCCCTTTTCTTCTTCCGTTGCTTTGTCTCCGGCTTCTTCCAAAGTTTTCTTGGTAGCATGCACTAGACCATCTGCAGTGTTTCGAGCTGTGATCAATTCTTCAAACTTCTTATCGTCAGCGGAATGCGCTTCCGCATCCTTAACCATTTGATCAATTTCTTCATCAGACAAGCCACTAGACGCTTTAATAACAATTGACTGCTCTTTGCCAGTTGCTTTGTCCGTCGCAGAAACATTAAGAATACCATTCGCATCCAAATCAAAGGCGACCTCAACCTGAGGCATTCCCCGCGGCGCCGGAGGTATATCCTTTAAATCAAACCTTCCTAAAGATTTGTTTTGAGCCGCTTGCTTTCGTTCTCCTTGAACAACATGAATGGTAACCGCCGTCTGATTATCATCAGCTGTAGAAAAAACCTGAGTCTTTTTCGTGGGAATAGTAGTGTTCTTTTCGATTAGCGCACTAGAAACTCCGCCCAGGGTTTCAATGCCGAGAGACAGAGGCGTAACATCAAGCAGAAGCACATCATTCACATCTCCGGATAACACCGCTGCCTGAATAGACGCACCCACTGCAACAGCTTCATCAGGGTTTACGTCCTTACGCGACTCCTTCCCAAAGAAATCGGTGACTTTTTGTTGAACCAAGGGCATGCGCGTCTGACCACCAACCAAGATGATGTCATCAATTTTCGATACATCTAGATCCGCGTCCTGAATAGCAACTTTCAAAGGATCTAAAGTCCTTTCTACTAAATCTTCAACTAACGATTCAAACTTCGCGCGAGTGAGCTTTTGAACCAAGTGCTTGGGTCCAGAAGCGTCGGCTGTTATGTAAGGGAGATTCACTTCTGTTTGCTGAGCAGACGACAATTCAATTTTTGCTTTCTCCGCCGCTTCTTTCAAGCGTTGCAATGCCAGCGGATCATTGTGCAGATCCATCCCTGATTCTTTCTTAAATTGATCTGCCAAATAATCGATTAACCGCAAATCAAAATCTTCACCACCGAGAAAAGTGTCTCCGTTCGTAGAGAGTACCTCGAACGTATGCTCACCATCCGTTTCCGCGATTTCGATGATAGAAATATCAAACGTACCCCCACCCAAATCATAAACGGCGACGGTAGAGTCACCACCCTTCTTATCCATTCCATAGGCCAAGGCAGCAGCGGTGGGCTCATTAATTATTCGCTTCACATCCAGCCCAGCAATTTTCCCCGCATCCTTCGTCGCCTGTCGCTGAGAATCATTAAAATAAGCTGGGACAGTTACCACAGCTTCCTTGATCTCCTCACCCAGAAAATCTTCTGCAGTTTTTTTCATTTTTTGCAGTACTTGAGCCGAAATTTGCGGTGGAGACATTTTGTCCCCATTTACCTCTACCCAAGCATCACCATTGTCCGCCTTCTCAATTTTATAGGGCACCATTTTGATGTCTTTTTGTACAACATCGTCTCCAAACTGACGGCCAATTAGACGCTTAATAGCAAATAAGGTGTTATCTGGGTTTGTCACGGCCTGTCTTTTCGCTGGCTGCCCCACAAGGGTCTCGCCATCGCTGCTATAAGCGATAATAGAAGGCGTAGTTCGGTCTCCCTCAGCATTTTCGATGACTTTGGCTTCACCGCCATCCATGACTGCGACGCAGGAATTTGTTGTTCCCAAATCGATACCAATTATCTTTCCCATTCGCCCTTTCTCCACTTATGTTCTAGCGTAAATATTCTTTTGAGCAACCAGCCGCTCTTTCTCTAAACCTCTAATATTGGCCCTATTCCAAGTATTTCAACCATTCTCGATCAAATTACTTGATCAAATGAGACTCATGCTTCGAGAAATTCAGCAAGTTTTGTGTATCTTCCCTGCTTATCACTCCTTTGACACCATAACCATCGCTGGCCGGATTACACGCCCATGCAACGTATAGCCTTTCTGCAAAACCGAGATCACCGTATTCGGTTCCGCTTCAGGGCTTTCTTGTATCGACATTGCCTGGTGCTTCTGAGGGTCAAAAGGCTCGCCTATGGGATCAATGACCTCAATTTTGAACTTTGCGAAACAATCCATAAAACTCTTAAGAGTTAAATTGACCCCGTCATAAATTGCCTTGACAGTTTCATCATCGTGCTGAGAGGCAGCATCTAACGCGCGCTCTAAATTATCCATCACCGAAAGCAGTTCTAAACTAAACTTTTCTTGACCATATTTGTGCGCCTTCTCCACATCTTGTTCCGTGCGACGGCGAAGGTTCTGCATCTCAGCCTGCACCCGCAGTACGTCATCCTTCGCTTTGTCCGCTGCAAGCTCAGCTTCTTCAATCTTTTCCAAGGCTTGCTCAAGACTGAGAATATCCTCGTTTTCATTTTGTTCGTTCTCAGACAATTTCTCATCTGAAATTATATCCTTAAGCTTTTCCTTTATATCACTGACATCATTAGCGTCAGCGCCAGTCTTATTTTCCGGAGTCGGTTTGCTCATGCCTTCCTCTGAGAAACTCAATTTATTAGTCTATGGGGCCTTAAAAATTATCATTGATTTTTAACGCATTTATTGTCTTGCGATCAATATGGGGGGCTAACTCGACTTTTCAAGGTTTTCGATCTTATTTTCGGGAAATTGCCTAATCATGAATTAAGCCAATTTAAGCTGCCAGCGGTAGTTCTTTACAATATAATTCGGAGCAATGTTATTCCAACTATCCATTAAGAATTATGCAACTGTCGATCGGCTTGATATCGATTTTAGAGCGGGTATGACTTCGATTACGGGGGAAACTGGAGCGGGAAAATCCATTATCCTTGGAGCTCTTGGGCTTGCCATAGGGGATCGGGCAGAAAGAGCCGTGGTTCGTAAGGGAACGGAAAAAACAGAGATTTTCGCCGAATTCAACACCACAAAGCTCGACATGGCTAAGAAATGGATGGAGAGCAAAGATCTCGCCCCAGACAATTCCGGTACCTGTATTTTGCGCCGCATTGTGACTCATGACGGTCGCTCGAAAGGTTATATAAACGGGACCGCGGTAACAATGTCCAACCTCAGAGATTTAGGGGAAATGCTGATAGATATTCATAACCAGCACGAGCACCAATCTTTAATGCAAAAATCAACGCATCAGCGGCTACTCGATGAATTTTGCTTAGAGAATACACTGCGAGATAAGTTACTTTTTGCTTGGAGGCAATGGCATCAAAATTTTAAGGCCATGGAAGAATTGCGGCACCAATCCGGAGAAAATTCGGCACAAACCCAATTATTAAATTATCAGTTATCTGAACTAAAAGAATTAGACATCCAAGACAATGAGGTAGAGGAATTAGAACGCGAATTCAAAAAATTAAACAATGCTGAGGAAATTATGTCGGCAGCAGCTGAAGCCTTATCGATTAGTCAGGGTGATGGATCCGCAAATGTTCTCGCTTTAATCCATTCTGCCTTGAATGCTTTAAATGAAATAGCGACCAAACCTAACCAAATAAGAGATGTAATAAAGCTTATGGAATCGGCCCAAATCCAAATTGAAGAATCGGTATCGGACTTAAGATCATTTCATGAGGGGTTCGAGGCTAACCCTGAGCGACTAAACCAAATTAATGGGCGGTTAAGCCAGTTACATGGCGTCTCACGAAAACACAAAATTAAGCCAAATGATTTATCGTCGTTAATTAATAGCCTAGAGTTGCAGCTGGATAGATTCGAAAAACCCGACGAGGAATTAAGTATGCTAGCAGCGAACGACAAGTTGCTGAGAACAGAATACGACTCAATCGCGAAAAAAGTTAGTGAAAAAAGAATAGCGGGCGGTATTAAGCTCGCCAAAGAAATTAACTCGCAACTTTCAAGCCTAGGCATGCCCCACGCACAACTTGAGATCCTCCTCAAAATCAAAAATGACGATGAACCAAATGAGGGCGGCCAAGAATCAGTGGAATTCGTTGTTAGCACAAATCCCGGGCAGAGCCCTGAGAGCTTAAATAAAATTGCATCAGGAGGTGAACTTTCCAGAATAAGTTTAGCGATTCAAGTAAGCACCGCTCAAACCTCTCAGATTCCTTCCCTAGTATTCGACGAAGTAGACGTTGGTATTGGCGGAGGTATCGCAAAGCTAGTAGGTGATTTGATGCGATCGTTAGGCGAAAAAACCCAAATACTGTGTGTAACACATCAGGCGCAAGTCGCTAGTCAAAGCCACAACCATTTATTCGTCAGTAAAGTTAACCGGGGGAACTCCGCTTCGACTCGAATAGAAGAGTTGACTGGAGAATCGGCGGTAAAGGAGATTGCAAGAATGTTGGGGGGAGATAAATTTAGCGACGAATCTCTCGCACATGCGAAACAAATGACCATGTCCAATTAACCAAGGAGAGGGACTAAAGCGACAAGTCAATCATAGGTATCTCGCCATTTTGAACAAGCGCCATGATAACAAAAGCTATGTTCAACGATCTCGCGCCAAGCTCTGAAAAAGTCTCGCGTTTTCTCTAAGACTTTGGTTTGCCGTATAGCACGAGGTTATGATCAACGAGCTCATAGCCTAGTTTCTCAGCGATCTGCTCCTGCAGACTCTCGATTGTGTCGTTCTGAAATTCAATAACGGCGCCCGTCTCCATGCAAACCAAATGATCATGGTGGTCACCACTGTCGACCTCAAATACCGAGTGCCCTCCTTCAAAATGGTGCCTGGTAACCAAGCCAGCGGCCTCGAATTGAGTTAATACACGATAAACCGTCGCAAGACCGACATCCTGATCACTCTCGATTAAAGCCTTGTAAACATCTTCTGCACTCATGTGCTTATTTTCGGAGCTTTCTAGGATCTGAAGAATCTTTACTCTAGGTAAAGTTACTTTTAAACCTACTTTACGCAATTCCTTATTTTCGGAGCTCATCGTTTCTCTCCCTGTAACTTCGTTATAATAATGTATCAAAGCTAAAAGCTCTTGATCTCAGCCTAATCTAAACGCGAAAAGCACACCATATAAAGCGGATAATAGATAATGATGTATTTTCCTAGAATTTTACTTGAGGTATTATGCCCCGACGACGCCCACAGGGAAAGAAAAAGGGATCCAGCTTTGCTTAGCCTGCAGGGCAAAAGCCTCATGCCTATCGATACCAAAAGGTTCTTATGAAGAAATGGTTTAAATTATTTCTGCTTCTTGTCGTCTCAAGCAGCCTGTTCGCATGCAACCTTAACCTCGGGTCGATCGACTTTCCGGGCGTATATAAGATCTCCATCCCTCAGGGAAATATCATAACTCAGGACATGGTAGACCAACTCAGGCCGGGAATGTCTAAACGGCAGGTTGTCTTCGTGATGGGAACACCTTTAGTTCGCGACCCTTATTTTCAAGACCGGTGGGACTACGTCTATAATTTCCAGCCTGGCGGCGGGGAGCGTGGTCAAGAACGCCTTTCCATTTTCTTTGTTGATGACCAAATGGTGAGTTTTGAGGGGGACTTCGTCCCGACCGAGGTCACTGAGGCGACCCCGAGCCAAGACGAAGCAAGGATTGACTAAAACTCGTAGCGTAGTCCTAGCGTTATTCCTCTGCCAGCTTCTGGTGCGTAGTTTTTAAGAAGAGAAGTGTGATTTCTAACTTCTTCGTCGAGTAAATTAGTCCCTCTAACAAAAAGCTTCACCTCGCTATCACCACCAACTTGCAGATGATAATCAGCATATATTGAGAGAAGAGTATAACCGTCCGTCTCAAGCTCTAACCGACCAACATCATCCTGCTTTCCATGACGCGTCACATGGACATGCGCACTCCAATCACTACCGAAGTACCGAAACTGTGCGCCTAATTTCGAGGAAGGTATCCTTGGAACGTTCCCCCCTTTGTCAAATTCCGCCTCTACCATGTCACCAAAAACAGTAAACTCAGCACTACCCTCGGAAGACTCGAATAAGCTATAGGTAAATTTACCCTCAATGCCCTTAAAAGTTGCATCTCTCGCCGTATAACGAGCAACGGCCTGCTCTTCTATCTCTTCGCCCGTAATATCCAAAAAGATGTAGTCATCTATTTCGTTATAATAAGCACCGAGCTCTCCAGTCCAAGATCCTGAGTGCTTTCGATAACTTACCTCAAAATTATTAGACGTTTCCGAGTCAAGATTCGCATTACCGATCTCTAGCAAATTAGTCGCCGCATGCAGAACCAACTCTTCTCCGTGATCGTCGTGATCGTCGTGATCGTCGTGATCGTCGTGATCGTCGTGATCGTCGTGATCGTCGTGATCGTCGTGATCAACTGATCCACAGCCATCTTCAATATTTACCGCATTTGAAAAAAGCTCTTCAACCCTCGGTGCTCTTTCAGAGCGGGAAATGCCAAACATAAAATTTGACTCGTCATTCAGATCATAGAGCAGGCTACTGCTGATGCTAGATGACGAATCGTCATAGTCACATGCCAAGCCGGAATCAATCTCGTTATCTTCAAAGCGTGCGCCAAACTCAAAAGTGTAATTCGCGCCAGTGTAACGCTCTAGGGCGAATAGGCCGACTGAATTTATGTCTGATTTCGGAATAAATGCTTCCTCTCCAGTGGCACTAAATTCAGTGTCTGACAGTTGCAGTCCCCAGGCCCCAGTCCAGTTTCCGATAGGTGCATGGTTGAGCGTGAACCTACTATCGTAGCCCTCATTTTCGTAGAGCGTACCGACCTCGCTACCACCGTCTTCAAAGTATTCAACTTCTCCGTGTTGATAATCAACAAATCCGATATCGGCACTAATGCTCTCGATCCACCCACTGGTAAAACTCAATCCACTCTTAAAGTCATAACGAGTCTGCTCAAGATCAAGTCGGACAAATTCTACTTCTTCATGACCTGCTTCATGATCATCATGGTCTTCATCATGATCGTCGTCATGATCGTCGTCATGATCGTCGTCATGATCGTCGTCATGATCGTCGTCATCGTGGCCCGCATGGGAGTGGGTGCCAGGAGGGAGACCATACTCGTTATCTGATTCACTTACCGAAAAACCGATAAATCCTCGATCAGTAACATATGAGAAACCTCCGGTTACGCTAGATGCCTCAGAATCCGAATTACCAATGAATCCGTTTGTATTTGTAAACTCTTCGTCACCATGGTCATCGTGGTCGTCATGATCATCGTGGTCGTCATGATCATCGTGGTCGTCATGATCATCGTGGTCATCATGAGCCATCCCAAGAGCTTCTTCGATATGCTCCTCCAACTCTTCCATAGCAAATTCGTCAACAGCGAAACCATCTATCTCTACGTTGTTGCTTTTTCGTTTGTAGCCGTCAAGGTGAAAACCAAAAGACCCACTTGCCGCATCCAAACTAAAGGCTGTCTTATTTTCATCATTAACCGAGTTATGAGACTGCTCAATTTGAAACTCAGTTTCTTCAACAAGCCGGCGGGGAACTCGATTATCAATTACGTTAACGACGCCGCCAATCGCACCGCTACCATAGAGAAGTGTTGCAGGCCCGCGAACTACTTCAATTCGTTCCGCAACTAATGAATCAGCCCCATTGGCATGATCGGGGCTTTGGGCTGCCGCATCGATTACTCCAATACTATTTTGAAGAACTCTAACCCGGTTTCCGCCCTGACCTCGGATAAGAGGTTGACCAACGCCGGGGCCAAAATTAGCGATGGCGACCCCAAGTTCGTTTTTTAATGTCTCTCCGAGAGTGTTAGCCGACTGTTCTCTTAGCGCTTCGCCCGCTAGGATACCAATAGGCATAGCCGTATCAGCTTCGCTCGTTCGGAATGCTGAAGTAATAACAATTTCTTCTAACATGTCTTCATTGTGCGCTCGGTCCTCAGCAGCATTCGCTTGATAATTTGCAGACAATACCAGACCAATACAGATCGATAATTTCGACCGCTTAAAGGGTAAATTCATTACTGTCACCTATAGATAGTAGTTTTGTACTAAATTGCAATAATCTTATTGCACATTGCTCAAACACCTTCGGCATTGTTTTAGGGCCGAAACGTTTAGCACTTGAAATTCAGGAATAACTTCGAGATTAATCGAGCGGGGGAGCTCGCGAATGTGGGGCTATCGGAGAAACAAAATAGTCACCGATAGTAAAGGTCGTTAGTATTTCAGCAACATTGCCAAAGTTTATTTCAACTCCGGCTAATACCGAATCATCATCATCCGATGCAGCTTGTAAGCAAGTCTCACATTCAAATTGACTAAGAAAGTCGCCGTCATGACTGTGAGTTAGGTCAGCGGTCTGGGCTGACAGGAACAGAGCACAGAGAATTCCTAACAACGCTCGTCGCTTTGCACTATACGAGACACTTCTCTGGTTTTCGATTTCTTCCACTCTCTCCCACCCTAGCAGACATACGGTGAGGCAGTATCTAGAAACATCGAACCCTAGTCAAGGCTTTGTTTTTTCAACAGTGTAGCAATACGCTCAACCGCAGCGAGCCCCACAATGTCATGAGCCCTCAGCAAAATTTCTTGCGTCGGCAACAAAGGCAGTGCATCACGTAACGTCAACAGGTGAGTCTCTTCCTGCTCTCGACGCTCCCGAAGGAAATCACCGTCACCGGGCGGTGAACGCTTATTGATGACCAAGCAATCAACGGAGATATTCGCCTGTTTTAATTGCTCATGAAGTTCGATCGTCTCTAGGACTGGCAGCCTCTCAGCGGCAAGCACTATAACAAAGGAAGTCAGGCCGGTGTCCGCAATTCTGTCCCTGAGATGAGTAAATTTGCGACGACGCCTCAGCAAAATTTGACGAATATGGCTCTCTCTCACCTGCTCCGAATCATCTTTGTTACCAATAGTCTTGTCCTGCATAGAGGTATCTTCCCCAAGCTCTCGCACAAATTCGGCAAATCGGTCTGCCTTTTCTCGACGCTTAATCAGTCCCTCAGTCCACGCTGACATCATTTCCGGCAAGACCATAAGCCTCGCCGTGTGCCCAGATGGCGCCGTATCAAAAACTATGTGGTCATAATCACTGAATCCGTCATCAACAACGTCCGCAATTCTCTCAAGTAAAGCCGCCTCATGCATTCCGGGAGCATCCTTGGATAAGGTCATGTGCTTATCGACCTCAGCATATAGGTTTGGGGGCATTAATTGGTGGAGTGCCGAGGCAATCTCCTTGAGATGCACGTTGACAGTTTCCGCAGGGTCCAGTTCCAAGGCATCAAGTCCAGCTGTTATTTTTATTGGATGACCGCCGATTTTTCGAGCAAATAGGTGGCCCAGGTTATGAGCCGGGTCAGTAGAAACGAGCAACACCCGAGCCCCTGCGTTAGCGCAAGCGGTCGCGGTTGCGGCCGAGACAGTAGTTTTACCCACGCCCCCTTTGCCCCCGAAAAACAATATCTTTTTTGATTTCGCGAGATCTAACAGCACCCGATGTGATCCAGTGGAGACCGCTCCATCCCCATTCTTTGGTGCCAATCATGAAAGCGATCGTAAACAAGAGGCAACAACTCCAGAGTATAGAAAGCTGCTGGATTTGGAACACCCATTGTCTCTGCGAAAACTAAGAGCATAAACAAGTCATCTTCGTCCCGCTGAGCTCGAGCGAAGGACCGTCTATATGGGGCAACGTAATACTCATGCAAACCTTTTTCGATGCGCTTAAGCAGCGATTCTTTCTGTTTTTTGGTCACGATTAGTCTTTTTTATATAGATTAGGGTCGACCATTATGCGGGAACTCGAATATGAGTGAAAGTTAAACAAATTAGGAGTTAGCGATTATTCTTGCTTTTTCGAGCGGCCCGCTTTAAGCGCGCCTGCTTAGGATCGATAATTAGTGACCTATATATTTCCACCCGATCCTTATCTTGCAACTTATACTCTCTCGGGCTGGGGTTAGATTTTCCGTCTAGTATCTTCGAAAAGATACCGATCGGGTCTTCATCGATATTAATTTCTGCAAACTCACTCTCAATCTTAGAGAGCTCGATCGCTTCATAGGCAGTTGTTCCAGCATTGACTTGCAGGGGAATAATTAACTGTCTTGCTTCCGCTCCGTATGCTACTTCGATAGAGAGTAACGAGGATTCTTTATTACTTTTCACGGAATCTAACCATAAGTCAGTTTCGCTCTAGACACTAACGAATCAACCAGACCATTCGCGGACGAGCTTAACAATTTTTCAGCAGCGAAATCGGCCAGACTATAATCAAACTCAAATTCCATATGGAGAGAAACCTTACACGCATTTTCCTGCAACGCCTCAAAACACCAGCGCGAACTAAATGTTTTAAATTTCCCCTCTACCAACTGCATCTCAATCGAATGGGGGCGATTTAACAAATTTTTAGTCGTGAAAACTTGCCTTATTCCCGCCTTACTGAGACAGAGCCTTCCAACGATCTCTTTATCATTTTTGCTTACGACCTCAGCCTCTACGCAGCCTCGCATGAATTCTGGATACTTTTCAATATCATTAACTAGATCAAACATTTGATCAACCGAATACTCAACTAGGGCGCTCCGCTGTATTAAAGCCATGATATAAACTACTGAAAGTAGATCTGAGAGATAGTGCTGATAAAAACGAGTAGAAGTACAAAAGGTATGATTGAAGCCAGAGAAAAGTTTACGTACTTTTCAAGCTTAGACCCAATGTAACTTGAATCACCTCGCGCCAGCTCCGAACTTAAACCCGCCACCTCCCAACGATAAACACAAAAAATACAAACGGTAAATCCTACAAAAGGTAAAATTGTTTCGTAGAAAACGTCAGAAACCAGGTCAAAGAAAGATTTTGTTAAACCCCCGTAGCTGGTGAAGTTCGTGAAAAAATCGGATATCCCTAAAGAGACTACAGCAGGAATAGTAAATAACGTTAACAACACCGCTTGGAACATTACTGCACGTTTCCTCGAAAGCTTCAACTCATCGACCCAGCAAGAGATGGGAATTTCAATTATCGACACCAAAGACGTGAGCGCTGCAAAGAATACTAGTGAGAAAAATATTAAAGCGACAATGCTTGCTCCAACATAACCAACTGCCGCTTGCATAGACAAGAATATCTGAGGCAGAAAACTAAATATCAAACCGACACTGCTCGTAGAAAGATCGTCGGTATTTGTATTAGAGTCAAAAGCAAATATTGCTGGAAGTATTAGCAGGCCTGCAAAGAAGGCGATACTAGTATCAGCTACGGCAACCATGCGAGTTGATTGAGGAATATTGTCATCACTATTAAAATACGAGCCATAGGTAATTAAGATCCCCATGCCCAATGATAGCGAAAAAAATGCTTGGCTCAGAGCGCCATTGATTACAGACAAATCAACTCTGCTAAAATCTGGCACTAAGTAATAGCGGATCCCTGCGAATGCGTTGTCCAGAGTTAAGACAAACAAAGTCAAAGAGATGAGCATAACCGCCAGCGTAGGCATGAGCACCCGCGCTAGGCGTTCAATTCCACCCTTGACTCCACCCAACAAAATGAAAAAAATTACGCAAAGCAGGCCCAACAGGTAGACAAACAACGACGGTCTAGCAACTATTTCTCCAAAGGCACTCTCCGCTGAGAGCATCTCTAAACCACCGCCAGCAATTTCTTTCATGTAAACGACTAACCAAACCGTAATCACCGTGTAAAAAACAGCGATCATAAAAGGTGTAATAATCGCCAACTTTCCAGCAAGCCGCCAAACTTTGTCCCCACCCGAAAGATCAGAAAATGCTCCAACCGGATTACGATTCGTCCGACGACCCATAGCAATTTCAGCCATCATCACCGGATAACATATAAACGCTATGAAAAATAAATAAATGATAAGAAAGGCGGCCCCACCGTTTTTCGATGCCATCACTGGAAAGGCAACCAAGTTCCCTAATCCTACCGCCGAACCAGCAGCTGCGAGAATAAAACCTAATCTCGAACTAAACTTCCCCCTTGCCTCTGCCATTAAAACTCCAATATTTTCAGCGTATTAGGATATTTTTACTGAGTGTGCTCGCTCGATTCTATCAGTGCCCATAGTCCTAAACAACGCTATACCTTGATTAATATCTATCAACCTCTCTTCATTATTTATCACCCAATGACCATTCGCATCAACTTAAGCGTTATAATCCCGCACATGGCAAAATCCAAAAATACAAAAAGAAAACCAAAAGCGCCCGACACAACTATTGTGCTTAATAAAAAAGCTCGTCACGACTACTTCATTGAAGACAGTTTTGAGACAGGGATTGCGCTCCAGGGATGGGAAGTAAAGAGTCTACGATTAAAAAAAGTACAGTTAGCCGACAGTTATGTGTTAATTAAGGATGGCGAAGCTTTTTTACTTGGCTGCAATATTAATCCACTGAACACGACCAATACGCATACCATTGCCGACCCTTCTCGAACAAAAAAATTATTGCTCCATAAGAAAGAACTCGCCAAGCTGTTTTCAGCAACCCAACAGAAGGGACACACCTGTGTGTGCATAAAATTGTACTGGAAAAACCATCTCGTTAAATGCCAGATTGCACTAGCAAAAGGTAAACAAGCCCACGACAAAAGAGCAACCGAGAAAGACCGAGAGTGGAATATTGATAAACAACGAATAGTACGACAAGTTAATCGCTAGATAAGCGCATCAACAAAAGGATATTTTTTATGAGCCAAATAGTAAATTACCAATTTGATAACGATATATCACTCATTACCATGGACGATGGCAAAGCTAACGCCATGTCGGTAAAGATGCTGACTGGTTTGAACGACGCTTTAGACAAGGCTGAGCAAGCGGGAGGAGTTGTAATTCTTACCGGAAGGAGCAACGTACTCTCTGGTGGCTTTGATCTCGGTGTTTTTAAAAGCGGCGATAGTGCTCAAATTTTAGAAATGCTGACCCTTGGAGCAGAACTTTCACACCGTATGCTCAGCTTCCCTTCTCCGATTATTGCAGCGTGCTCAGGACACGCTGTTGCTATGGGGACATTTTTATTGCTTTCCTGTGATTATAGAATAGGCGCTGAAGGCAATTCGAAATTTGCTGCTAACGAAGTCGCGATCGGGTTAACAGTTCCATACTTTGCAATCGAAGTTATCAAACAGCGGATAATTAACAAGCACAGAAGCAAAGCAGTAGGTCTCGCGCATTTCTTTGAGGTTGACGAGGCGCTCGAGGCTGGCTTCCTTGATCAAGCCGTGGAACCCGATCAAGTGTTGCCGGAGGCGACTAGAAAGGCAAAAGAGTTCCTTAAACTGGACTTAAAAGCGCATAAGAACAGTAAGCTTAGATTACGAGAACCGATGCTGTCATCTCTAAAAACCGCTATTGCCAAGGATATTGAAGTCTGGAAGCAGCGAGAACTCTAGCCACCGGGATAAATTTGGGAAGAATCGCAATATTAGGTTTCATGGTTTTCAGTTGAGGCTAATCCCCCTGAGTGTGATAGTATGAGAGTCACAAGGGGGCGATTCGGATTCGACGCCGGTATCAACACCTGAGGTGCATGTCGAGAGGGTAGTAACTCTCGTTAAAAAATTGCTGCAATTATATAGTTGCCAACGACGACAACTACGCTCTAGCTGCTTAATATAGCGGGCTAGCGATTGCCACGGGGATGCCCGTAAACCAGTGATTGCAATCGTCATATAGAACGGGACCGCCACTTAAGGCGTCTGGACTTAAGCGGTCAAACTTTCCAGGCTCGCCCATACTCACCCTGCCCGTCGGGTCGAGAAGGGTTAACTTAATAGACGAAGCTAAGCATGTAGATCTTTAGGCCGCGAGCTGACGGACGGGAGTTCAACTCTCCCCGCCTCCACCAAACAAATGTTCGGGGATGGTAAGTTATAGAACAGTACCTTTTAAATCCAACAGGAATTTATTTGATTAACTTAATGCTTAACTTCGACAGATTTGTAACCCAGGTTTTCTCAAGAGGGCGTATAGTCTTACTATGTTCTTTGCTGCTGGGCGCTCAGGTCTTGGAGGCAGGGCATGCCGAAGAACCAGACTGCAACGAACTAACCTGTCTGTTCTGCCATGCTAACGCAGAAGAAGATAGCGCTACTCCCAACCAATTCCTCCGAACCGCTTTTTTTCACGAGGAAGAAAATCGAACCTTCCCAGAATCATCGCTATCTAAAGCACCGGATAGCACTCTCTCCATCAGAGCGCCCCCGAAACATTTTAGGTAAGCG
>Ga0315315_10003018_pt1 | contig 15395 bp, 9 predicted proteins | sample M140m3416metaG_FD_203699 | JGI IMG/M metagenome (GOLD analysis project Ga0315315, IMG submission 203699) | Ammonia-oxidizing marine archaeal communities from Monterey Bay, California, United States - M1 40m 3416 | ecosystem: Environmental > Aquatic > Marine > Intertidal zone | place: USA...
GGTGAGCGACGGCAAGCACGTCTTCCAGCCGTGTCATGTAACTGCCCTTAATGGCAGCTCGCGAACGGGCTCCCAGAATCAGGTACTGCACAGCTCGAGGACCGGCCCCCCAGGAAACCAGTGGCTGTAGCCATTCCGGTGATTCATCAAGGGAAGGGCGAGTGCGGCGTACAAGGTCGACTGCGAATTCATAAATATGCTGCGGGACAGGAACTCGACGAACCAGTTGTTGAAAACGCAGTACGTCAGCGCCTGCAATAATGGTGTCCAGTTCGGGCAGGTCACCGGCGGTCGTTGTGCGAGCGATATTGAGTTCTTCGTGGCGTGATGGATAATCAACGTTGATTAGAAACATGAAGCGGTCGAGTTGAGCTTCAGGCAACGGATATGTGCCTTCCTGTTCCACCGGGTTTTGAGTCGCCAGAACGAAGAATGGCGGATCGAGTTCATAGGTTCGTCCTACGACAGTGACTCGATGTTCCTGCATGGCTTCCAGCATCGCAGCCTGAGTCTTAGCGGGAGCACGGTTGATTTCGTCGGCAAGCACGATGTTGGCAAACACGGGCCCCCTGGCAAATTCAAACTCACGGCGACCCTCGGGTGTTTCCTGCAGAATGTCTGTGCCAGTGATGTCCATCGGCATCAGATCCGGAGTGAACTGGATCCGGCTGAAACCCAACGACATCGTTTCCGCCAAACGACTTACCAATAGGGTCTTGGCCAGGCCAGGCACACCCATGAGTAAGGCGTGGCCGCGAGCGAATAAACAAATGGCCAGTTGCTCAACAACTTCGTCCTGGCCAACAATGACCTTGCCGAGTTCGCTGCGCAGGCGCTGCCAGATGTCGCCAAGTTCATCAATTGCGGCAACATCATCAGAATGCAGATCAGCAGGAGCATTTACTGTAGTGGACATAAGCCGTTTCTTTTGTCTTCGTAGGAGGTGTGAATCGTTTTATGCGACAGCAAATGATTGTCAATAGTAACAGTGCTGTCGTGAGTCACGGGACTGTGAACCGTAAATTCCATGTAGGACTGCTTTGTTGTGTTTTCACGAATTGTCTCTTCTGGTCCTGCCGCAACCCTGTTTTGATGCGGGCCACTCATTCAGCAACTGTGGCAGCGCCAGGAAACCCTAAATCCGATGCCATTGCATTGTCGGTTTTCAGAGGCTTATAAGATGACGGTTCATTACGCCGTGTTGAGGTGTGATGTGGATCTGTCTGTTGAACGAGCGAACGCGGGTTCTGGACCTGATCATCATCGAGAATCAACTCCCGGTCCAGCGTTGCCATCACAAATGCCGCGGCTCTGTCCAGCAATAGGTTGTTTGTGAGCCTGATGCACGGTTGTTTAAGCTTTGCTGAATACCTTCGGAACAGTGGTTTTCCATACATGATCTTTGCTGGCTGAAAACATATTCCCGCTCCAGTTGCAGGCTGGCTACAGGCGATGGGAAAAGTGTTTAGGGACAATACTGCAATTGGGATCAACATCGCTCGCCGGATGATTCGGCAAAAAAAGAATTCCGGGTGGCGTGGCCGCGTTTGAGTGTTCCGGTTTATCGTGGCAATCTGCCTCGATACACGGCAACACGAAGGTGAAATGACCGAGATATCAAAACCTCACGGCTGAGTCGCCTTGTAGCGGACGTCCCTGTCTCACACATTGGATGTGCATTATCGATGCTGTTCATAAGTTTGAACTTTCGTTTCAACGTCATCAGCGAACAGCACAAGTCACTTTTTTGGTCCTGTCGGGTTGGATTCATGATTCAACAGGCAACTGAACATATCGAGCAATTCTCTAATTTCGTGGATGAGTGTTAAAGCGGGAGATCGAGCCTCGCCCGGGAGGTGAGTGCGCATATACTAAGCTACGATTTTAAATCCTCGATTGTTATCCACTGCTTCTCCGTGGAGTGCCTGGGAATGTCAACGCAGGAAATCTGCCTTCCCGAAACAACTCAATCCAAACTTAACGAATTCCAGCAGCAGGTGCGCCGAATTAAGGTGGCCGAAGGAATCTTCGCAGGATTCTTTGGGCTGCTGCTGTCATGGGCAGTCGTGTTTGGTATCGATCGATTTGTTGATACCGTAGCTGTTGTTCGGGCAATCATACTGGCTGCTGGCGCTTCAGGCTTTGGGATTTTCTTTCCGATGAAGTGTCATCGCTGGGTGTGGAAGACGCGCACCATGCACCAGGTCGCTCGACTTCTGAGCAATCGCTATCCAGCTTTGGGAGACCAACTGTTGGGAGTCATTGAACTCACGGCGGCTAAACGAAATCCCGATGAAAGCCGTGCGCTCGCGACAGCAGCTATTGAACAAGTCGATGCCGCTGTGAGAAATCGCAGCTTCGCCGACGCAATCCCTAAGCCGCGTAATCGTCAATGGGCAACGGCAGCAGTTGTACCGATGTTACTGCTGTTGATTGCGGTCGTTGTCGTACCTGATGCCGCCTGGAATGCTGTCGGTCGCTGGTTGACTCCATGGCGCGAGATCGATCGCTATACGTTCGCTCAAATTGAATCACTGCCTGCTGTTATCATTGTTCCACACGGCGAAGAGTTTCAGGTAGTTGCGAAGCTCAGGGAGAATACTGCGTGGGTACCGAACTCGGGTGAGATTCGGCTGGACGGACAGCCTAGCGTGACAGCGACGCAACTCGATCAAAGGTTCGAATTTTCTCTTCCGCCTCAAACATCAGTCAGTGCGTTGAATGTGCGGATCGGTGACGTCCGCGAATCCGTTGCGGTCCGACCGGTCACTCGCCCTGAACTCACTGCCATAACGGCCAGTATTACTTTGCCGAGTTATCTGGAATACACAAAACGCTTGACTCAAGATGTGCGTGGTGGAGCCATTTCCGTTGTCAAGGGAGCGAGTGTTGCCTTCGATGCTGAAGTCTCGCGCAATCTCTCAGAAGCAACTGTCTCTGCCGGGAATGCCGACATTGCCGGATGCACGATTCGTACACCAGGTCTGGATGTAGTGGACTCTTCGGTCTTTCAGTTCGAATGGATCGACACTCTTGGTTTATCATCGCGTAAGCCGTTTCCTCTGAACATTCGAGCTGTCGACGACACAGCTCCTCAGGTGTCCTGCATTCAGGACGAACCGTTACCGGTGATCCTGTCTACCGATGTGATTACGTTTTCTGTTAGCGCTGGCGATGATTATGGTTTGCGTTCGATGGGACTGGAATGGAGCGGCGTCGAACATCCACTCTACAATCCCGGTCCCGAAACCGCAGAGAAAGTCGTGCAGGCTGGTGGTCCTGAAGAACGATTCTTAAGTACTCAGGCGACGTTCTGTGCTGAATCGGACAGAGTCCGGCCGCAATTTCTGAGAATGCGAGCGTGGACTGAAGACTATCTGCCGGAACGAGGCCGTGTGTACTCACCGGCTGTCATGCTGCATGTGCTGACACCCGAAGACCATGCTGTTTGGATGAGCCATCAGCTGCGGCGATGGGCCAGCCGGGCGGACGACGTCTACGAACAGGAAATGCGTTTGCATGATGCAAACTGTAAAATGCGTCGAATGGATGCAGACAGGTTACTGACGCACGACAATCAACGCCGTCTTCAACAACAGGTTTCATCGGAACGGACGAACGCACAACGACTTTCTGCTGTCACAGGTCAGGGAGACAAGCTCATTCGCCAGGCAATGCGAAATCCGGAGATGCTGGTCGGGCATCTGGAGACATTCGCTCAGGCACTCAAACAGCTCCGCGGCATCGCTGAAAATAAGATGCCTTCGGTGGCCGATTTGCTGGCCGAAGCAACTCAGGCTAAACGATCGAAGCCGTTGCCGGTAAATACATCATCTTCGAATGAAGCAAAGTCCAGCTCAATGGCCGGCAACGACCGGTCGACTGCAGGGGCTGCCAACAAACCACGCAGCAAGCTGAAAAAGAAGAAGAGTCGCGCGGTTCCGTCACTCGTCGACAGGGAACAGGGATTTAACGCAGCACATCAAGAAGGCGAAGATAAGCAAACAAAGAACACACCTCCGAATTTCCCTGAATTTGGCCTGCCGATCACACAGTTGCAGGGTGGGCCAATAGACGAACAGCAGAAGCAGCATGATAAGAAGTCGGATTCCAGTGTGGATCAGGCAGTGGAAAAGCAGATCGATCTGTTAGCCGATTTCAAAATAGTGCGTGATGATCTGCAAAAAATCATGGATGATCTGGACAGCAGTACGTTCGTAAAACGACTGAAGTCAGCGTCGCGACGACAACTGGAAGTGGCGACCGATTTGAATCGGACATTATTGAAAGGATTCGGGATCAGCAGTATCCGGCTGGAAGACCGCGAGCGAGAATGGACAGGACGGATTGCCGTACGGGAAGAGGAAGAAAGCAGGTCGGTGTGGCTGATCAAGTCTGATCTGGAAGCCTACTACAGCCGTTGCAAGGAAGACAAATTTCGTCGTATTACTGAGGAAATGGCAGAACTCGAGATCGTTTCCAAGCTGGGAATGCTGGGTCATCGAGTTCGTAGCAATTTCAGTGGTGATTCGATTTCGCGAGTAGAATTTTGGGCAGACACTCTTGATCGCTGGGCAGAAGAACTGGTTTCTGCTTCCAAGTGCAGTGCCGGCACTGGAGCCAATGGCGAGAGCTTATCTCCAGCCATTGTGCTGGAACTGATGAGAATTCTTGAGGGTGAAATTGACCTGCGAGACGAAACACGAGCCGTCGAGACCGCGAAACCGGCTGTCGAGATTAAAGAGTACGAAGCATTGGCTGCTCGGCTGTTTCAGACTCAGAGTTCGATTCATGAACGCACGTTGGCGGTGATGGATGATATTCGAGCCATCCCCAATGGAGAGAGCAAGTTTGGAAAGGAATTGGAAATCATCGGTATGGTCGTTACAGCTATGGGTGAGGCTGCCGATCTGCTGTTTCGACCAACAACAGACTCCGGTGTCATAGCGGCGGAGACCGAAGCCATTGAAATGTTGCTGCAGGCAAAACGTAGCAACCCGAAGGGTGGCGGTGGTGGAGGGGCGTCTCCAGGGGGAGGGGGAGGAGGAGGAAATACCGACACGGTCGCACTGGCAATGCACGGTCCAGGAGCAGATGCTAACGCTCACATCGAATCTCGAGATATTCAGCAGGTGACAGGAACGACTAACAGTGAACTGCCCACCGAATTTCGAGATGGCCTGGAAGAGTTTTTCAACGCTGTTGAGATCGGAAACTAAACCAGATGCTTATGCTAAGACTCCTCGGATTATTTCTTTTGCTGAACTTGCTCTCTGCGGGGCCCGTGGTTCACGCTCAGGATCCACAGCTTCGTTTTGGAACACAGGTTGCCGCTGAGGTTGAGTCAATCTATTCACGCGGACTGGAATGGTTGACAGACAATCAAACTGATCAAGGCAACTGGGAAACCGGTCATTCCGGACATGGCGTTGGTGATACCGGTATCTGCGGAATGGCGGTGATGGCATTTCTGGCCAGCGGAGAAGACCCTAACTTTGGGCGTTACACTGAAAATATCCATACAGCCATTCGTTACATGATTGGTCAGCAAAAGGAAATCACCGGTTATCTCCCGGGTAGCATGTATCAGCACGGATTTGCAATGCTCGGCCTGGCAGAAGCCTACGGAGCTGTCGACGAAGTCCGGCTCTGGGAAGGTCACGATGTGTCGAATCAAAGAGGCATAGGAGAAACGCTGGAACTCGCCGTGCGTTGTGCTGTGACTGCTCAGGGTAAGAATCGCTGGGGCGGATGGAGATATACTCCCGATTCTTCTGATGCCGATACATCCGTTTCGGGAGCTGTCCTCATGGGATTGTTAGCTGCTCGCAACGCCGGCATCAAAGTTCCGGATGATTGCATCGACAAAGCCCTCGGTTACTTTCAAAAAATGACATCGAAGCAAGGGGGAGTCGGATACTCCGGTGGAGTCGGAGGTCAGGGAGGATCCAAAAATCTACAGGCAATTTCGTCACTCGTGATGTCAATTGGTCGCCGCAAGAATTTCAAAGAATACGAAGCGGTATCCGCTCAGGTGACTCGTAATATTGAATACAATGAAGCGAGTTACCCATTCTATTTTCGCTATTACATGGCTCAGGCCTTGTTCCAGTCTGACTTTGAATCGTGGCAACGCTGGAATACGAAAACCATGGGGCAACTGAAAGGTCTGCAAAATCAGGATGGTAGTTTTCAGAGCAATCATGGTCAGGCCTATGGAACAGCCATGTCCATGCTGGCCTTAGCGTTGAATTACCGGTTTCTTCCGATTTACGAACGCTGATTCCGGAACGATCAACCCACGGTGAGCAGTAAACACAGGGAAAATGTGTCAATGACCGATAACTGGATTTGCAAAGTTTCGGCATGCTCGGTCGTTATGGTCCGGACTTTAGGTTCCTCTTGTCCTGTTCTGATATCTGCACTTCACTATACGATGTTGACTCTGCTGGTTACGTGTGGATCGATATGTGTTTCTGTTGCAGACGGTGACTCCGTGCTGCACTGGAAATCCGGCGATTCTCTGCCTGGCCAGTTGCTCGAAATTACCGATGAAGAACTGGTTTGGAAATCCGGCATTTTCAAGCAGCCCCTCGAGCTCAAACGGCCGGTGTTGTCATCCATTCAGTTTGTGCAGCAACCGGCAGAACGCAACGCAGCTGATGTATTTCGGGTGGCACTGCATACCGGTGATGTACTGTTCGGTCAGTTGGACTTCCTCGATGCAGATTTCCTTGGCCTCAATGCCTCAAGACACGGTCGTATCCGGATACCACGCAGCCAGCTCGGAGGTATTGAACGTGTCAATCATCAGGGAATGCTGTTTCTTGGTCCGTCGGGACTGCTCGGTTGGTCGGGATCAGGGCTCGAATCGAAATGGACAGAAACAACAGACGGTTCACTCACAACGCGTTCGTCTGCTGCTGACCTCTACCGACAATTGCGAAAGGAAGATCGTCTTGCGATTGAGGTCATCCTCAGCTTTGATCGTCGTGCGGACTTCATTATGGCGTTGGGAAAAGAAGAAGATGTCAGTTTAAGACTTGAGACATGGGATGACATGCTTGTGGCTTTGAGCGGTTTTGATTTTCAGGAAGTGATAACACTCGATCGAAAACGGAAAACAATCCATCTGTTGCTTTATGTAGATTTTGCAGATAGTCGTTTGCTTGTCTGTTCGCCGGAAGGCAAGACACTGGCTGAACTGCACGATGTCAGCGTTAAAGGAATCTCACCGAGGCTCAGCTTCCGCAATGGCAGTGGAACCATGACGATCGAACATCTGCGAATCGAACGCTGGAATGGAACCTCGGTTGGTAGTCTTGTTCGAGGCAAGACAGGACTCCAGCAAACGAATGGAATTGTTCGATATGGAACTCTCGACTCTTTGTCGAATGGCCTCGTGACTTTGGTGGGCGATGCAGGCGCAGAAGCAGTTAGACTCAGTGAGATTGGGGCCATCGAAGTTTCGGTGCCGCGGTCGGATCATGTCTTTACAGAGAAAGCTGAAGAAGGCAGTGTTGAGACTCCGGGCGAACCTTCTGAAACGCAAAAAGAATTTGTAAAAACAGTGACCAGCGACACTAAAGATCAGGTCCGTATGAAATGGCGAGATGGCGAAATACTGACGGGTCAGCTCCTGAACATGAAAGATGGCGTGGCCTTCGTCTGGCCGCCCTGGTCAGAAGAACCATTCAAGGCAACGCTCAATGGAATGCAGAATATTCAGTTCTTCAAAGCTCAGTCGAGTTCCCATGGTCCGGATGAATTGATCATTGATGGACAGCTGATGCATGGAAAGCTGCTGGTCGATGAGGGGGATCAACCGGTGTTATGGAAACCCACCGGGTCAACAAACGCCCTGGAACTGCGGTCCGGAGGCAACGCGGTGGTCATACGCAGTGCGATATCCACAGCTGTTTCAGTGGATGCAGAAAAATATCCGGACACGATTTACCTGCAGAACAACGATATCCTTCCGTGTCACCTGGAGAGCATCTCAGAAGAGGTGGTGCGTTTGTCAACTCCGTTTGCTTTAGCAAAAGAATTTCCGTCAGCGGAAATAAAAGCACTCGAGCTTTCATCAACTCAACAGCACAGTGACGGAGGGTTTGCAGCTCCGGAATGGCGGCGTGTGCGTGGTCGCTCGCAGAAGGATGGCAGCTCTGTTGTGCTTAAGAGCGGCAGTTTCGGCTGTGCTGATGGCATGGTGAGTGATCGCCTGAGTTTTCGTGTCGATTGGCCCGCAGGGCACTGGTCGTTTATGACAGTGCATCTGTATGCCGATGACCTCCATGACCCTAAAACATCGTCGCCATGTACGTTTATGTTCAGCGACAATAATGTTGTGGTGACCGAAAAATTCGATCGACAGAATCCGTTTACTGCGATTCAAAAGCAACAGGGGAAAATACAGGTAAACGGCCGGACGGCGTCGATTGAACTCGTCACAGGACAGGACCAACTGGCGATTCACGTGAACGGGAATCTCGCCAAACAGGTTCCACTAAAACACGAGGGTATCGGAAACGCAGGTGTGCTGTTTGAGCTAACGCAAACCGGCAATGGACAGATCTTTAGCCGTCCTAACCATGGCCTTCAAGCTGATGTCAAAACAAAGAAAGTCGCACACCTGACAATCTCCGGCCTCGAAACCGGCTTGCCGTCCGGCGCTTCCATACGGCAGTTCATTAACGAGGAAACGAGACGCCACACGCTTACAATTCCTCGTTTTCGTCGAGATGATCCTGCGACGCATGCTCTGATTGCTCCCAACGGTGATGTCCTGCGAGGCCGACTGATCGGGATTCATGCCGACCACGTGGAGTTTGAAGCCCGCTTTGAAGTCTTCGAATTTCCCAAAGAGCGAGTGGCCGCTGTTGTGTGGATCCAGAATCCACCAATGCCAAAGAAGAAGAGAGATGATGGCGTACCAACGGTAGGACCTGAAGAAAACATTGTCACTGCAGAAACATCAGTGTTGCAGACCGTGCTGAATGGAGGATTTCTGGTTTCGATGACTCCTGTGAGTCTTAACGACGGGTTGCTTTATGGCAAATCGTCGGTACTGGGAGAATGCAATGTTCCTGCCACTGCGATTTCCAGACTGTATCTGGGCAACCCTGTCGAACGGGAACATAAAGCCGCCTACAGTCAGTGGAAAGCGCGGCACGCGATGGAACCCTACTGGGACATTGCCGGTAGCGACAGTGGCAATTCCGCCGGATCAGAACTCGTTGGGCACGCGGCTCCGGATTTTGAATTGCCTCAGCTGGACGGAAAGACGTTTCGCTTGTCGGAACACGCCGGCAAAATTGTTGTGCTTGATTTTTGGGCGACGTGGTGTGGCCCCTGTGTCACGGCATTGTCGAACTACGTCGAATCAACCAAACACTTCCGCGAGTCTGAGCTTGTGTTTGTTGCGGTGAACATCGAAGAAGCTCCTCAGCAAATACGTCAGTTTCTCAGCAAGCATGAACTGGACGTTCGTGTGGCTGTTGATGGAGAATCAGAGGTCGCTTCTGCCTATCAGGTCAACGGTATTCCGCACTCGCTTATCATCAGCCCGGTAGGCACGATTGAGTACGTGCATGTGGGCTATGATCCAGACGTCGGAGCAAAAATCCGACGCATTGCCGAAGCTATTCTGTCGGGACTCTGGGTCCGCGAAGTCATTGTCACCCCCGAAACAGCTACAACTTCCGACTGACAGATTGGCTGGACAGGAAGAACGGATGCCATAAAATTGCGTCTGTCCGCTTGTCCGTAGAGAGCTGTACGTGATAACCTGAGTATCCGATCTCCTATTCCTCGTGAATTTTTTCAGGCGAGTCACTTTCATGCATCGTAACCTTGTCTGCATTTTGTTCATGGCCTACGTCTGTGAACTCAACGCCGCCGACGTCCCCACTCCTGAATTGTTTGGTACAACCAAAACCGGAGATGAAGTGGAACTCTACACACTACGCAGCGACGCCGGCCTCATGGCTCGAGTGATGACTTACGGAGCGACACTGGTTGAACTGCATGTGCCGGACAGAAGCGGATCCACCAGAGACGTAATTCTTGGATTTGACGATGTTGCAGGATACCAGTCAGCAGCCAATGCATATTTCGGATGCACCACCGGACGTGTTTGCAATCGAATTGGCAAAGCTACTTTTACCCTGAACGGAACGTCCTACAACCTGGCAGCCAATGACGGTCCGAACCACTTGCACGGCGGAACGGAACGCAGCCTTGATAAGGTAATATGGTCAGCAGAACCTTTCGTTGATGACAGTCACCAGGGAGTCATCTTTCGCTACATCAGTCCTGATGGCGAAGAAGGATATCCGGGAACTCTGCACGCACAGGTCACATATTCGATCGCGGCAGGCAGCAATGTTCTGACGATTAAATACAAGGCCACGACCGACCAGTCGACTCCCGTCAACCTCACCAATCATGCCTACTTCAATCTGTCGGGAGCCGGCAGCGAAAGCGTGCTGGACCACGTTCTGCAGTTGAATGCCGACCGTTATACACCTGTTGATACCACGCTGATTCCTACAGGGGCGATCGCGGCTGTCGAGGGGACCCCTCTCGATTTTCGTGAGCCACATGTGATTGGTGAACGTATCAGCGAGCTCACCGAAACCGATACGCTGGGCTACGACCACAATTTTGTGCTCAACCGTGTCTCTGCCGGAGAACTCAACACAGCCGCCATCCTGACCGACAAGGAATCCGGTCGACGTCTGCATATTCGGACAACGGAACCTGCAGTGCAGTTCTATTCGGGCAACTTCCTGAACGGGCAAAAGGGCAAGGCAAAACAAACCTATGCCCTAAGAAGTGCTCTTTGTCTCGAAACTCAGCACTATCCGGACTCCGTCAATCATCCCCAGTTCCCGACCACAATTTTGGAACCCGGACAGCAGTTTCAGTCAATGACAGTAATGGAATTTAGCAATGTCCGATAGTGTATTGCAGGGATGAAGCACGCAAGCAGTGCGAGCGACATTGCATTTGCACCACCCTCACTGACGGAGGTGGTAGCAATGTCCATTCGCAACCAGCGAAGCACTTGTCAACAATGACAAGCATTTACCGATACCATACGGGAGGATCCATTGGCTGGGATTGTCCTGTCGGCTGAGTGAAGTTCGTGTTACGAACTGTTACTCGGGATTGAGAGGATTTCTTCCACTGCGATTGACTCGGTCCCGGGCCTGACCATTGCGGTGGGGCTGCCGCAGCGTAACGGGCAACTTCCGTGGCCTGAATCGGTTTAACAGCCGAAGGAGTAGAGCTTCGTGCTGCAGCGTATGTTCCAGTCGTTACGGCTGGCTGAATCGGCAAGGGAGGTTCAACAGATGGGCTTTCCTGTCGAGCGACACTGAAGCGAGTAGATGCTGCATGAATTCGAGATTCTGTAGCTTGTTCTCGCCGTTTTTTGGATGCCACAGCCGTCTCTGAAAACGGCAGCGTTGATGGGCGACTGACGCGAAGTTTAGTCAGCAATTCCCCTGCAACATTCTGAGTTCGTTCGTCGGGGTGAGCATTCATGGCACGTTCAATCCACTTGACTGCTTCAGCCGAACGGTCATGCTCATGCAGCAAGTATCCAATGTTGTAATACGCGGCAGCGTCTCCCACGGCAAACTTCAGGTGTGGCAGTGCTTCTGACAAACGATTTGCACCAGCCAGTGCGACTCCCAGTTCGTATCGAGTGGTCTGATCGTCAGGAGCAAGATCAACTGCCTTCCTAAACGCTTCAATGGAACTGTCCCATTCTTCACGTTCGCTGTAGGCTCTCCCAAGCTCGAGCATCACGGTGGCATCTTTGGGATGGTGCTTTTGAGCGGCCTGCAGAATCTCACGACACTGATCAAACCGTCCGGTTTCACGTTCAATTCGGGCAATCCCCAGACGAGCAGCCAGACAATCCGGATTGGCGGTCAAAATCTCGTGATAGCGTCGCTTAGATTCAACGTATTGCCCCATATCTTCCTTCCAGCGAGCAAACGCAAGATTGGTACGTTCAGGATTCTGCAGCCCTTTGGTCGTGAATCCGCCCCGACTTTTCTGGAAGCCTTCGGAAAGAGCTTCCTGGTCCAGGACCAATGTATCGGACTCCGCTTTGTGTTTGCCAAAGTGGTTGGCTATGTCAGACATCCCATCCCACGATCGTGTCGATCTACAACCTGTTGAAAGCAAGCAAGCAAGGAGTCCGGTAAGGATGGGTAATCGTTTCATAGTGCGATCCATTTGAGATAGCCCGGTGGAATTCGGGAATCGCAATTTCAATTATTCAGTGTGCTTGAAAAAACAGCAGACTGAGTCTTTTCAAGAATCGTCGATACCGTGAGCGTGCCGCAGTAGAATATGCTGACTGTGACGAATTTGTGGTAAGAGTGTGTTGTATGGCTTGTCGTGTCCGACAATGGTCGGCCAACTGCGGCAGAATTTGCTGAACGGCTATATTGCGCTAATAAGCCGGCGAGTGATCAAAGGGGCAGCATGTTGGGGAAGGGCAAGGATGAAGAGAAAACTGATTAGGCCTCCAAACCCTGCAGTGTTTGCGTTCATCTTCGTGATTGGTCTGGTGATGTGGAGACTCGTCGCTATCGTTGTTACCCCGGCAGCTATCGAACAGGCTGTTACCGCCACGGTCGTTCGAGTCATCGACGGCGATACTGTGGAGTTGGGTGACGGGCGTAGAGTTCGCTTGTTGGGTATTGATGCGAACGAACTGGGCTACAACGGTGATCCCTCAGAATACGGAGCCGAAGCAGCTCGCGACTGGCTCAAAGGTCGACTGAACGGCAAACACGTCGAATTACGCTACGGACCGGACCGATTTGACCGTTACGGACGAACCCTTGCCTGGATTTTTCTGCCTACGGGAGAACTGATCAACAAGGAACTTCTGGCAGAAGGACAAGCCCGGCTTGTTACGCAATTCGGCCTTCCTGGCGACTTGTCTGCAGAACTGCATCAGGCAACAGCTCAGGCTCAGATTCAGCGCAAGGGAATCTGGAACAATAATTAATCGGCCCCTTGTCAGATCGCACTGCAGGCAACGTACCGGGCAGCCGTATTTAATCCGTTCTCGAGTCTGTTTTCAGGATCTGTGGTTGAATTGATTCTCGATTTCTATGAATAGCTGACATTTTATTGTCGCTCAATAATCGGTTTCAGGAAGAATGTTTGACTTTTTCCGCCAGCATTTCGTTGAAGACAGCATCGAGAAATCAATGCTTGTGATTTGCGATGAAGTCGGTTCCAATTAGACTCCCACCCGTGCCGCGTGGTCTTTATTTAATGACCCTGCGCAACTGAACTCCATTCTCAAGCAAAGACTTTTTTATGAGCGATATTGAATCGCCGGGCCCCTCCGCGCCGCAGTCGTCATCGGCTGCTGTTTCAAGCGAAGGCCGCCGCCATATACTGGTAGAATTACTGACCGGTTTTCTTAGTTTTCTGCTGGTCGCCGTGCCATCGACAATTGGAGGGGTCTTCTTCCTTGACCCCCTCATCCGTAGCAGAAAATCTAGAGACTCTGCTGGAGACGGCGGACTGACTGGTTACATCAAGCTACCTGTGACGGCGGACTCGATTCCCGCTGACGGAACACCAGTCGCCGTTTCCGTTCGCACGGATCAGGACGACGCCTGGAATCGCTTCAAGGATGTTCCTGTCGGCAGTATCTGGCTCCGGAAAAATGCAACGGGTGAAATCATCGTGTTCAACTCGATTTGTCCACATCTCGGATGTTCAGTCGACTATCGCCGAAGCGAAAACGACTTCTTTTGTCCGTGCCACGCCAGTGGATTTGATCTCGATGGTAACAAGACCAACGACATCCCTCCCCGTGATTTAGACAAGCTTGCGATTGCAGCGGTGACAGATGGCCAGAAAAGAGCTGACGGCAACGAGCTATGGGTGAAGTTCCAAAACTTCCGCCGAGCAACCGCTGAAAAGACTCCGATTTAAGAAACAGCCTGACGTTAACGATTACCCTTCGTTGCGACAGGCGATTGTTAATGCACAAGTACCATCCTGATAGTCTCCGAACTGAAATATCAACTGAATAATTGTCATCGAAAGCAACCACGATGAAGGCCCTGATCGAATGGCTGGACAGTCGCACCGGCGTCAAAGATTTGATGCATGAAGCTCTCTACGAGCGCGTTCCTGGTGGAGCACGCTGGCGATACGTTTGGGGCAGCACACTGGTGTTTACGTTCACACTGCAGGTGATCACCGGCTTTATGTTGTGGTCGGCCTACAGCCCAAGTACACGCACAGCGTGGGAAAGTGTTTTCTACATTCAGAACGTCATGACCTGGGGCTGGATAGTACGTGGCGTTCATCACTTTGCTGCACAGGCGATGGTTGTGCTGATGGCGATCCATCTGGTGCAGGTTGTCATTGACGGAGCCTACAAAGCTCCTCGCGAAATGAACTTCTGGCTTGGCATTGTATTGTTGCAAATCGTGCTGGGACTTTCACTGACAGGTTATCTGCTTCCGTGGGACCAGAAGGGCTACTACGCTACGCAGGTGACGACAAATATTATGAGTGCTACGCCGGTTGTCGGCGCGGAAGTTCAAACGATGGCGCAGGGAGGTACCGAATACGGACATCTGACACTGACGCGATTTTTTGCGATGCATGCCGGAATTCTGCCAGCACTACTGGTTGCATTTCTGGCTCTTCATATTTACGTATTCCGGCGTCATGGTTTGACAGTGCATGACGCCAGGCACGCTCCGGATACGAATTTCTGGCCGGATCAGGTGCTAAAAGATGCGGTTGCATGCCTTGCCGTTCTCGCAGTCGTTCTGTTGTTTGCGTTATTCAAAGGGGCAGAATTGAGTGCCCCCGCCGATGCCGCAACCAAGTTCGATGCTGCCCGACCCGAGTGGTATTTCCTTTTTCTGTTTGAGTTTCTGCACTTTCCTGCGGTGAACAAACTGGGTGTTACGTTTGGAGCGATCATCGTTCCGGGTATCATCATGGCCGTCATCGCAGCTATGCCACTCACGCACAAATTTCTCGGTGACGTTGGTCACCGGTTCAATACAGCATTTATTTGGGGACTGGGTTTTGTGATTGTTGTGCTGACCGCCATAGCACTTATCAAAGACAGCAACGACCCAACATATCAGGCTGCTCTTGCGGAATCTCATCGCGACGGCCAGCGTGCTCGTGAACTGGCTCTGGGGCCAGACCGTATTCCTGTGGAAGGTGCGATTTCGTTGTTGAGGCAGGACCCATTCACACAAGGACCACGTTTATTCATGAAGCATTGCGCCAGTTGTCATCGTTACGATGGGCATGATGGTCGCGGCAGCCTTGTGACGGAGATTGCCAAAGAGATGAAGGACGGGAAAGAGGCTGAAACG
>Ga0315315_10003021_pt1 | contig 15391 bp, 15 predicted proteins | sample M140m3416metaG_FD_203699 | JGI IMG/M metagenome (GOLD analysis project Ga0315315, IMG submission 203699) | Ammonia-oxidizing marine archaeal communities from Monterey Bay, California, United States - M1 40m 3416 | ecosystem: Environmental > Aquatic > Marine > Intertidal zone | place: USA...
AACAGAAAGATAGATAATAATCAAGAAACCCTACAAAACCAAAAGGACACTATATCGTATGTAATTGATAATTCGAAATTGGAGGATTTAGAAACTCCAGTTGTGGGAAATATATCAGAAAGTACGAGGAATGTTATAGACGATGAATCTAATATTTCAAAAAATGACCATTTCGAAAAAAGTTCGAAATTAGAATCAATCCATGAATCAAAATCAGAGGATCAAAATTCTGATTCTTTTTCGAAAAACGAGTTCGAAAAAACACAAGTTCGAAATAATCAAGAAGTTATAGACAATATTTCTATAATTTCACAACAAAATAAGACAAATGTCCCAGAAGATGAAATAAATAAATTTCGAAATGACGAAATTCAAAATACTGAGCCGGTAGTTAGAGAAGTTGATGGAGCACCTATAGAGTTAGTTATAGAAGATCCAAATATACTTGAGAATTTAGCCACACAAGGCGATAATAATTTCCCGACAAATAACCAAGAAATCAATTGGACTAATGTAAAATCATTAGATTTCAGTGGGAAAAGTGGCGTGAATATGCCGCAAAACAGTGCGACTTATGTGAATCAACCTGCAATAGATGAGCATGTCAATGAGCAGGTGAATGAATTAGATGCTGAACAAGACGCAGAATATACTGATAATTTTGATGAAAATATTAAAATCATAGAATTCTCAAAACAAACGACTAAAACAACTACTAAAACACCTAAAGAATCTCAAAGAACGGAGAGTGAAATAATGGAAAATGCCTTAAAACACATTCCTACTGATGTTCTTGGGCAATTAGTTCAAGAAACCAAAGATATTATGAATAAAAAAGAAGAAGTTGACATTGATATGTTATCCACATCTGAAGAACCACGTATTAAGAAAAATTCCCATAGTATTAAACAACTTCTTGATGAAAGTCAACAATATTCTACAACAACCTCTAAACGTAAGAAAAAATATAGCACCTTTATGCTTCGTGATTAAGTTAATTTAAATCTTGCCTTATAATATAGCTATTTTGTAAATTTAACTAATATTGATATATTACAATAAAAATGGATACTTATCTTATGCTTGCTATTGGTGCTGCTATTGTAGGTTATGTTCTATCATATGTAGCATACAACTATATCGAAACCCGTGACTCTGATAAAGACGACTCTGTTAAAGAAGCTATTGGAAATATACACCTTCGCACTGGATTAATTGCTGGATTAGCTGCATTTGTTACCATGTATTTTATCAACCGTAATAATGCTGGAGGTGGCAATAGTGGAATCCGTGTCCAAAAGATGGACGTTGGTCAACCAGGATTCTAAACATTCCCAATGTAAACAATGTATGTTGTGATACATTCACCTAATTAGTTATATATTTTTTTTACAAATATAATGAATGCTAATATATGATCCATATTAAAAGTATGTAAAAAAATAGCTTTAAACGTAAGCGAAAAAAGTACTTTAACGCACGCGGAAAAAAAACATAACACTTTTGAAGTATGAAAATACCACGTAATATACAAATGATAATATTTGACATGGCAGGAACTGTTGTCAATGAAAAAGGGTTAGTTTACGATACTCTTTATAACACAATGAAAACAGTCGGTTTAAATGTTACAGAAGAAAATGTCCATAATTGGCATGGTCATAATATACATGGAGTTTTAGATGAAGAATTAAAAAGTACATTTCCTGATTATAGTGAAAATGAATTTAATACTTTACAACTAAAATTGCATACTAATTTCGAACGGAATTTGTTACAAAATTATGTGAAACCTGGAAATCTATCTTTAATAGATGAAGGTATAATAGATATGTTTAATGATATGAGAAAAAATTACTATAAAATATGTTTAAATACTGGATATCCACATTATATACAAAAATTCATTATTAGTAAATTAGGTCTTGATAAATGTATTGATTCATATATCGCAAGTGATGAAGTTAAAGGAGGTAGACCATTTCCTTATATGATACATACTTTAATGGATAGACATCACATTCGGTGTTCTGAAAACGTAATTAAAGTTGGTGATACACCAATTGATATGCGTGAAGGTATAACATCAAGATGTGGAAAAACAGTTGGTGTACTAACAGGTGTTGGTACTGAAGATGAACTATATAAAAGTGGAGCATCATATGTAATTGACTCTGTTATGGATCTTGAATATATGGAAGCATAACGACTTTCTAAATAAAACAAATAAATAATAAAAATTACAATAGAATTAACTTACCTTTAATGTTATATTACATATCACAGTTACTTTGAACCACCTCCACCACCACTTCCATCATCTTTATCTGTTGATTCGATTGCGTCTTCATCTCCCTCACAAGTGCTGTTTTCACCCTCTACAATTAGAGGTGATTGTCCACCAATTCGATGATAGAATAGAATATATGCATCCGCTGAAAATAATTCTTTTTTGTTCATAACATCTTTTTTAACTTCTCTGTAACGACTATCATTATACAAAATCCAACTATGATCATTATCAGTTTCGCCTCCATCGGTAATATTCTTAACATATGCATAATAATGACCTCCGCGAATACCTCCTGTGTGATTACAAATTGCATTGAGACTATATGTTGTATGCTTGTTTTCATATCCAACACAATATGGTGCCATATCTAGATATGTAGGAATTGACAATACAGTGTTAACCTTTGAAGGACTTCCGGTGCGCATATCAAAACTAAATCGTTTTAATACTACAATTAGATTTTCGGGAAGACTGATAAAGCTAATCTTTTTGTGGAATTCGGTTGCAGATGGTTTTGGGTTATCTTCACTCTTATAGCCATCAAGTTTCTCCGGTTTTGTAAATTGTTCAAATGCATTTAGTATAGATTCTTTCTTTTTAAGACCATCAATTACCAAATTTACATACACAAAAGGATCAAAGGAATTTGACGTATCGTCATCATATGAATTTGTGATCGTACTACAATACATACCGCCATATTGTTGTTTTATTGGACTAACTCCTTCGGTAGTTTGGTATTTACTATAATATTCACAATAATCTCGCATCAATTTATCTGTAGGGGTTATAACATCTCCTTTTACAATGATACTACTTTCCGGGATCTTAATCCTAACTGCTTCATGCAGACTATCAATAAAGAATTGCATAAACTCCTCTGCATCGTTTTGACGAAACCCAATCAGCTCTTTTTTTCCTTTTACAATACACAATTGTTGAAAACATTTGAAGAATCCTACTGGTTGAATTACACATTCATTGTTGTCCCAGAAATCACACAATAATTGACGCCATGCTGATATAAAATTGTGAATCTCCGATACTGTATCTTGATTCAGGTGACGAGTGTGGAAATTTTCGCGTAAATATTCATATAAGTATGGGTTGTAACGAATACATTGCAAGACACAATTTAAATAGCACGTGTTTTGCATATTTTGAAGACCACATATACCATGTGTGGCTAAACTTGTGCGGTTTTCTAATAAACTTTTGATTGCAAAAAGCTCTTCCATTTTCATATTGTTGTATAGTAATTTAGTATTACTTTTAAATAACAGTTTTAATAAATGTTTGTTTTGTTATGTTAACTGTTGAAAGTATTAAGCTAATAATATAAAGAGGTGTAGTTTTAAATCAAAATAACCGAAAATTTCAGTCGAATGTTCTAAATTATTCTAAAAATTAACTATAATAATATGATTTTAACTTAAAGAGACTACACACTACAAACATAATTGTGTTCAATTTCAAAAATTAAAAGATAAACGATATACACCCTTAGATAAATAATTGAATCATCAATAATTAAGTTGACAAATTCTATTAAATGAGTTCGCAATTACCTTTTCCATATGCCATAAATATACATATATCTCCATGTGATAATTCACAAGTCACATTACATAATAATTTTTCATTTAATGTTAAGCAACCAACACAACATAATACTTTAGTTGAAGAAGAATTGACTGAAACAGAATATAGAATATCTGAAGATGGCGAACCAATTGACATTATTCGTAGTAGAAGTGTAACTAGACCAAATTCTCAAACACACACACTACCATATCAACAAGTACATACACAAACACCACATATGTCTCAGGTACATGCTAGTACAAATACACATGTTACACAACCTTCAACAATATCTAATAATATTCCTGTATCACAAAATATAGTACCACCTAACACTGAACCTATCATACAAACTACAACGTCAACATTACCTGAAACTACTGTAACACCTGGTAACGCATCTATTCATCCAGGATTATTTGGAAATAGACGTGTAAATTTCCATAACCCAAATAACAATTCACAAAGTACGGTTGAATTATTTACTTTTGCACCAACAAATGGAAATAATGTAAATCCAAATGATTTTACAAATCAACTTAATAATATGACAAATGGATTGATTAATTTGTTTTCTGGCAATTCAAATGCTAATATGCCAAATATAAGTGGAACATCTAGCGGACGTTCGGGTGGTTTAAATTTGAATGATTTGCGACAATATACCACACTATCCATATATAATGAACCCAATAACAATAATGTAAATACCAATGAAGGAACTAATGAGGACACAATTACAACAAACTGTGAAATATGCCATGATACAATCAATAATGGCGATATAATCCGTATAATAAATATATGTAATCATTCGTTCCATCAAGAATGTATTGATGCATGGTTAGAAAATAACAATACATGTCCATATTGTAGAGGAAATGTATTAGATCAAACACCAATTGATGTACATTCTGAAACAATAGATGGTCCTGGTAATGTAAATACAACTTCTGAAAATATAAATAGTAATGATAATGATAATGAACATACACCTGAAATATAATTTCAAAACAGTTTAAACATTAAAAATGTATTATTTATATCTGAAAAATTTCAAGAAATAGGAAGAGAATAATTTATCATTATTTTAAATTGTTTTGAAATTATTTTTTAAAGTAATTGTACAATGTCAAATAATTATTTAATACGTCTACGTAAAGAATACGCGAGTATTAAAAAAAATCCTATATGCAATTGTTATGCTGAACCAACTAATGACTCTTTCATGGAATGGAAAGCAACAATTATGGGTCCTATAGAAACTCCATATGAAAATGGTGTATTTAAACTTAAAATGAATTTTTCCACTAATTATCCATTTGAGGCACCACAAGTGAGGTTCCAAACTAAAATTTTCCATCCAAATATTGATAGTGCTGGTGGTATTTGCGTTGATATTCTAAAAGAAGCTTGGAGCCCAATTCAAAATATTGAAAAAATTCTAGTATCTATATGTTCTCTGTTAGATGATCCAAATCCACAAGACCCACTTGTAAAACACGCTGCAGATTTATACATGAATAATCGAGAAGAATTTAACAATGAAGCTAGAACATGGACTGCATTATATGCTGTTCCTGATATAGCTGAAGTATGTGGTGGTGGAGATAAGAAATAATTTATGAATATATTTTTATCATTTATTTATAATCCATTTAAAATTATTTATTGTGAATTATTCATTTAATAAAATTTATATATATATTTATTACTTATTATTATTAAATAACATACATTATCTATTATAAATTATGAGTAAATCTGAAACTAACCAATTAGTCAGACAATTTATTTATGACTTCGAAAACGACAGAAAGCCAGAAACATTAACTGAACAGTTGAATAAATTATTTCAAAATGTAAAACAAATAAAAATAACTAAATTAAAAAAAAACCCAATACCTTTGGTGACGCAAGATGATCTTAAAACTAAGTTAAACCAGGTAAAGCTATAATATTATTAGAATCATAGACTACGATGATATTTCCACCCTAAATCTGCACATATTTTTGTCCAAACCATATCATGAGTATGTAATTTTTCTCTAGACTTGAGAAGAGGGCAATATTTACAAAATTCAGGCATATCAAGTATTAAAAAGAATTTATGCAATACATAGGAATATGACAAGAAATTTATACGACCAGGTGGTTGATGAACCAAATACGGTCCTTGAATTAATTTGAACATTGTATGAATCTTATTTTCAGTCTCTTTGTTTAAGACAGGTGTTGGGATTCCAAGCATATGTTTTATATGTGCGATATGTTCATAATATTTAGAATGACCTAAATGACGCAATATTTCTCGCATTTTTTCATTTGTTAATTTTGCTAGATTTTCAATTCGCTGTTTACGTATTTCATTAAGAATACCATCTATAACCTCCTGTGGTATTTCAGTTGTTTCTTTTGCTTGTAATTGCGAAAGACATTCTATAAGGTGATTTACTCTTTGATAGTTATAGTAACTAAGCTCTCTAGGTGGATCTTTATACGACGGTTTATCAGAGTCTATCAAAATATTTTCTTGATAACCACATTGTTCACATCTCATGACACCTTCAGAGTGTATTGTCTTCATATAACATTTACAGTCTTGACAATAATCATGTTGTTCGTCATATTCTAAAGGAACTACATAATCCGGATCAACTGTACGCATATATTGTGTAATAACATTGTTTTTTCCAATATATTTCATATTACCTTTAAACATTTCTTTATTTTGTTTTTCTTCATTATTAAAATTACTAGTAGAATTAATAGAGTTATTAGAAATTACTACAACTCCGTCTGAATTACTAATTAAAGGATTATCTTTATTTAGTTTAGCGTCTGCTTCAGTTTTTTTTCTCTTTTGCTCTTCCCTCTTTCTAGCAAAATAATTTAATATAGAATTCTTCTTCTTTGATTTTTTTGTAATTTGAGAAGAACTACTTTTTGCTATTTCCCTATTTTTTTCATCATCATAGTATTGAAATAATAAATCGCCTACTTCCATAAAATATTCTTGTTTTTTTGTATTGTTTTCTAATTCTGCAATTTTCATTTCAATAGTTTCTTTTTCATCTAAACATACATAATATTCATCGAAATTCTTCAATTGACGTTCATCAGTTTGTTTTTTCGTGGGTTTTCTTTTGTTTTTCCTTGTTTTTCCTTGGGCTGTATTATTTTGTCCTTTTTTAGGTAATATAGAAGTTGTTTCCATATAACTGTATTTTCCCATTTTATTTAAAAATTCAAAAGTATCAATTAAAGAAGAAAGTTCCTTTACACGTCTTTTCATCTTAGGTAAATGTCTTTCTTCCTTCTGAAACTCCTTCATCTTCTTCTTATGAATAAAATCGATAGTTGTAGTTTTATTATAACCACTTTTTATATTTGAGGATTTAGTCATTTTAATATGACGTATTTATTTCCCTATACATATATTCATTTTATTTGCCTTTAAATAAACGTTTAAAAAAAGTTTGTTTTTTCGTGGGTTTTCTTTTATTTTGTCCTTTTTTAGGTAATATAGAAGTTGTTTCCATATTATTGTATTTCCCCATTTTATTTAAAAATTCAAAAATTCCAATTAAAGAATAAAGTTCCTTTACATATCTTTTCATTTTAGGTAAATGTCTTTCTTCTTTCTGAAACTCCTTCATATTCTTCTTATGAATAAAATCGATAGTTGTAGTTTTATTACAACCACTTTTTATATGTGAGGATTTAATAATTTTAATATGACGTATTTATTTCCCTATACATATATACATTTTATGTGACTTTAATATAAAATATCAAGCAATGACGACATTATATAAAATTTGTAAAAACTGTTCTAACATTTTTGTAATTGTTGTTACAGATTTACACCACCTTAATTAATTATCATTACATGTTTTTATTTACTTATTCATAAACTATGAGATAGTTTAATTTATATTAATTTTATGACCAACTTATATAACTCATCAGTTATTCATTTAATTATATTTATTGACTATCATTTATTATAAATTATGGGAGGAGGTTTAATCCAACTTACAGCCTATGGGGCCCAAGATATTTTTTTGACGGGTAATCCACAAATTACATTTTGGAAGGCAATTCACCGTCGCCATACAAATTTCTCAATGGAACAAGTTAAACAAGAATTCAAAGGAACTGTTGACTTTGGTAATAAAGTATCATGTACAATTTCTAAGCATGCTGATTTATTACACAAACTTTTATTACAGATTGATCTACCTTCAGTTAGTGTAAGCGCGGGAACAAATCGGTTTCGCTGGTTAAACTGGGTTGGACACGTTCTTGTTAAAAATGTTGAGATTGAAATAGGTGGAAAAGTTATTGATAAACATTATGGTGAATGGTTACAAATATGGTATGAATTAACTACACCTGAAGGTAAAAAAGATGGCTATGCAAACGCATTAGGTAATGTACCTAAATTAACACAATATACTTTAACGGGTTCATCGCCTGCAGTACAATTATATATTCCTTTAAAATTTTGGTTCTGTCGAAATCCAGGATTAGCATTACCGCTTATAGCGTTACAATATCATGAGGTACAAATTAATATAGAATTTAGAACTTTTGCTGAATGTAGTAACCAAATTGGCATAACTTCTGTAACAACTCCATCACTAAGCGCTGATCTTTATGCAACATATATATACTTGGATACAGACGAACGTAGACGTTTTGCTCAAGCAAGTCATGAATATCTTATAGATCAAGTTCAAAGAGTTACAAAAAATATAACATCCACCACACCACAAGTAGAACTTCTATTTGACCATCCTGTTAAAGAACTAATATGGGTAGTTCAACCAAATGATCATACAACTTTAGGTGGCGTGAATAACCAAGTTGGTGGAGCACAATATTTTAATTTTACAGATCGCTTGGACCGAACATATTTTAGTGGTGTACCATCTGACCCTTTAGGTGGAGGTTTACATGACCCTTACCGCGGTATATTTCCACTTTCAGGGCTTAATGTAACAGGTGAAGCAGTTCATGCTGGTGCTGATACAGTAGATGTTGAAGTTCCATCAGTCGGTGATGTTAATACAAGTTCAGTTACACAATACACGTGGGAAAATAATATTCTGTCAAATATTGGTATACATGGTGGTTCATCAAGTTTACAATTATTTAATCATACACATAGTGTAGCGGCAGATAATGGAACTGATGCTGTTACTTCCGGAACAGGGTCTGCTGCATCATTTACTAATCTGCCATTATACGACATTGGTGAAAATCCTGTAATAGATGCATATATCACCATGGGAGGCCGAGAGCGTTTTTCGAAAAGAAAAGGACGTTATTTTAATATAGTTGAGCCTTTAAATTGGCATACAAATACGCCACCAACGGGTATCAATGTGTATAGTTTTTCATTATCTCCAGAGGAACATCAACCATCTGGCACTTGTAACTTTTCAAAAATTGAAGATGCAAAATTGATTATGACATTAACAAATTCACGTGCATCTCAAGCAAGAGTATATGCTGTTAATTACAATGTACTAAGAATTATGAATGGAATGGGTGGTTTAGCATATTCAACATAACATGTTTTTAGAAAAAGCATTACCAAAATAACATGTTTTTAGAAATAATCTTTTAATGACATTTTAACATAATCATATATTGCAAATTGTAAAGCTGCTTCTGGCATTGCTTTTATCATATTAACGCCATATCCAGCATAAAATGCACGAATTCCATGTACACAATACATATTTTTAATACAACTTAGAGGTCCAGAATATTTTTCTTTTGTACTATCAATCCCATTAATTTGAAGATTACGCTTGATTGTATCTCCGGGAAACATTAATGATTGAGCAATTAATCCTGCGGTTGCACCTGCAATAAACCTATTTCCAAATATTCCACCTTCATCACATAATTTTTCATAAATAAAAAATTGTATCCCAACATATAGAGAGTATGTTAATCCAGATATAAGAAATCCTTTATAAAACGTCTTAACTCCCTCTTGTTTTATGATATTTTGTGCACATGTAATATAATTCGTATAGTTGTTAGTCATATGGTTATCTAGAGACATTCTCGTGCGTATAATATCAAGAGGATATGTGCATGTTATTTGTGTTAATCCAGCTAATGTACCACCTAGTAATTGTCTAAATGGAGCATCATGCGTTACTCCTAATTTTTTTTTGTAAAACTCATTTGTTGGAAATTTTAACATGTAAGATGGCACGATACGAACCAAATTGGAATAATGTCCACGATAAAATCCCAGTGGCCCTTCATTTTTATATATAAACTTAAAAGAGTCATATAAACTAGTATAATTTTGTTGTCCGTAGTATAATTGAGACTGTTTTAATAATTTAAGACGTTCCAATGGTGCCACAAAAGATTTTGTTACAATTGCAGATGTTATACTCGAAAAAACAGAATTTATTATGTCCATTTTTAAAACAAAGTAAACTTAAGTAAATAAATAAACTAAAATAACTCTTAAATTCACTGTTTTTTAGATTCGTTAATTTATTTATTTTTTAGTAATTGTAAAAGTAATCTTTATTTTATTGTTGATTTGGACTTTTATGTAAGATTTTTTATTATCTTCATCTTGTGTATATTCAATAATTTTATATATTTCAAGTACTTCAGGATTTACTCCACCTTTTTGAACATATTTATCAGGGTTTATTTTGGCATCTATATAACTCAACACCTTAAGAACACGATTACCATATTTTAATTGATTATCCATAGTATAAGTTATAAATAAATAATTAAATAATTCTTATAAATAAGTATAAAATTATAATAAAATTATAATACGATACATTTTGTTTAATTACCTAGTTCAATTAATTCTTCTAAACTAAATTCAACATCAAATCCATTTAAACCATCTACCTTACCTTTTGTAGTTCTTATTCCATAAGCTTCTTCAATTTCATTAAATTCAACTTTTATTTCATCAGTTTGCTGTACTACATCATATGTTGTTACAGGTGGTGTGTCACCTGCGCCGCCTGTTTGGATGTTTGATTGAACATTTTTATATTCCAATATCTTCTTAAACATACCTATAATGCTATTTTCAATTTTAAATTGTTGTGACATTTAAAAAACTTCAATTTAAATATAAATAATATAATAAAAATTATATAATAACATGACATAATATAACATAATATGACTTTAGTAATAATTAATCCCATATTTTCTTAAATAATATTGCGATCTGAACACTTGAACTATTAGCAGCCGCCGTAGCTGATTTATTTGCTATATAATATTTACTAGTTGGGTCATTTCCTGTGTCATCTGCAGTAATAGACATTGTGATTTTTTTCAATGTTGTAGGATTTACAATACCTATGAAATTTCTTTTTAATTTCATATAATATGTTTGGACATTTGTATCATTATCATTTGCAAATTGGTCTGTCTTACCATATATTTCATTTGGAAGAACATATTTATTTGAAGAATATTGATCATTTGTAAATGTTTTTATATTCAATTCTGGAATATCTATATAAAATGTAGAACTTGCTTCTAAATGTGTTCTGGTATCAACTGTATCATTTGGAGTTCCATCGTAAGTTGATGTATTATATATAATCATTTGATTATTCAAACTCACATATTCAATATACATTTCACATTTAGTATCAATATATAATGGTTCTAATAAATTAAACTTAATATTTTTATAAAAAAAGTTTGCCTCACGACTATTTGGTGTAGTCGAAGAAGCACTAGGTAAACTAACTTTTGTCGTACTCATAATAGAATCCAACACTAACACTTGATATAAAGAACGATCATTGAAATATTTAGTATTTTTATAGATCATATTACTATAACTTTGATCCTGTAATTGCATAACTTGTTTATTAAGTTTATGTCTTTTTTTAAAGAATAATACTATTTTAACAGCTCCACAAGTAGAAAAACTATCAGCATCATTTGTAACTCTATTAGATAGAATATATTTATTAAAATTCCCAGTGAAATATTTACCACTTGAATCAATAGTAGTTATACCTGATACACCACTATCTACACTTGGAACTAACCCAGTTATAGAAACATTAAATCCATGTATAGTTTTAGGTTGTATAGTTGATATAAAATTACTTTTTAATTTTACATGATAAGTTGCCATTTCCGGTCCAGAATCATTTGGATTTTCATCTGTATTTCCAAATGTGTCATTTGGTATAACAAATTTATTTGATAAATAATCATTGTTTGAATAGGTAGTAATATTTAATTCTGGTATATCAATGCAAAAATATGGTGTGTTTTCAATGTGTGAAACTTTTTCTGTTTGACTTGAGTCTGAAAAATCAACATTTTGAAAATGCAAAAACTCTAAAAATACGTCTGTCGGAGAGTCTACGTAAAATGGTTCTTGTAATTTATAATATACATTATTATGCAAAAAGTTGTTAGCTCTTGTATCACTCGAGATACTTCTTGAATCTAATGTAATGATTTGTGAATCAATTCTTTCTGTTCTGTATTGTACATTTTGATATGTATGTGTCTGAAAATTTTCCATAATAATTAACTATTAGAATACAAAGTATATACTATAATACAATTTTATTTTTAAGATATATTCTTACAAGTCATTTATCACAATAATATAATTTGGTATATTTATTTATGTATTTTATCGAAAAATAATCCAATTTTTACAGCGCCATTACCAGTTATATCATTATTAAATCCGTTAATCATAGTGGGTAAAGAAGAATTGGTTGTATAATTTTCCCAAGGACTATCTGAAAATACCGTTAATCCATACCCATTTGCAAATGTTCCACCCGTCGTTATCCACACATTACTATCCGTCAATACACTTTGACTATCTGTATAATTATCTTTCAAAACGGTTCCTAAATTTGGTGTCCATGTTCCATTTCCGGCACCACTCTCCAAACACGTAAATGAATGACCAGGCTGTAATGATTTTGCAAATTTATTATTACCAACAGTGATAGCGGTTGCATATTTGGAATGACAATTTTCAACTATTAAATTATTTCCATATGCACCTAATCCAATTATACCTCCTCCAGAACCAATTATGATTCCAAAACTGTAACAATTACCTACCAATATATCTTCGGTTGCACTAACGCCTACATTACCACCTACTATTCCACCAGCATCATTATGTACAATATTTCCAAAACTATATGAGTTTGTAATAATAGCATGTCCAGAAGTACTATTTCCTTTGCCAAAACTATTACCTACAATGCCCCCTGATCTTGGACCTGTTATATGACCGGTAGTAAAACAGTTGTGAATTTTTATAGATCCATTGCCATTACAACCGGAATCTCCAATAAGACCTCCCGAATCAATACCGCTTATGGTAGCACTACTAAAACAATTTTTAATATTTAAATGACATCCTGTATTACCATCAAATTTGCCAAAAATACTACCGCCACCATTTCCTAAATTAAATGTGCCAATAATTCCAACATCAATTACTGTAATTGTTAAATTATCTGAATCATTTCCAGTACCAAATAACACACCTTGGTCATTAGCCATAGTTGTCACAGCATTAGCATTTATTATTATATTTTTTACGGTAGCCGAATAATTATTTGTAGTTAATTGAAATAATCCAGATGTTATACCAGAATGTAATGTAATAGTATATCCATTTCCATCTAATATTTTGTTATTATTTAAAGCTAATGGCCAAGTTCCACCAATTAATGCAATATCATTTTGAAGTTGACCAGTTGCATTTGAATCAGTTGCCCAGGCTATTAAACTAGATTGATCTGTTATTAATGTAGTTGAAGTGTTTGATAAATAACCATATGTAGTATCAGAAGAACCGTCTGCACGAATCGTTAAAGTTAAACGTTTAATATAATTAGCCTCAATTCTACATAGATAATATGTTTTTAATTTCACATATGTTACTTGGGCAGTTATATCATTGTCATTTTTATTAGAATCTGTCTTTCCATAAATTTCATTTGGAATGAAAAATTTAGATGATTGAAATTGATTATTAGTTATATTTTTAATGGAAAACTCATCTATATTTATATAAAACTGAGATGTCTTTTCTAAATGATTTACAATTACTGAACCATTTGAATCACTTACATCTGTTTTTTTAAAATGTAAAAATTCTAAATATATATCAGTTGCAGAATCGATAATAATAGGTTCTACTAAATCAAACACAACTTTGTTATATACAAAATTATTTTCTCTTGTTGCAGAACTTACAACTTGTGAATCTAATATAACCATATATGAATTAGGTGTATTAACTCCTCGTGTGTTCTGATATAAATGTTTGGTAATTTCATATTGATTCATGTCAATATTATCATTATTTTGTTTCTTCATATTTCCGAATTGTAATGCATTGTCTGGAAATTGAGGTTCCTGAAAATATATATCCATTGAATTAAAATCCATATTCCAGTTATTTATAATAGTATATATAATCGTATAATAATTATTATATAACTAATAGTTTTAAAATAAACTCAGAAATTTGATGAAAGATTTAAACATAAAATACAATAATTAATTAGCAGATCTTTCAATTGGTCATCGCAATAACATTAGAATTTATCATTTTACCATATCAATATCTTTATTCAATAAGTGCTAAATCAAAATGAAAAAAAATACTTTTCAAAATATGGTTATTGTATTCTATAATGTTCTTAAAATGCTTAAAGAACGTGGATATCACACATCTACGTATGAACGTATCACAGAAGAAAAACTTCGTGAACTATACCCACAACAAAACTTTGAAATTATTGTTAAACCAAGTTCAAACCCAGAAATTAACCGTAATGGTATCACAAAAAATATGCATGTGAGATTCTCAGTTCACTCTTCTAAACCTTCTTCAGATGACGTTGAATCTTTAGTTGAAGATTTTGGAATTGAAGATATAAATGATGAACTTGATGTCAATATAATATTGATCTTTTCAGAAATTCGTAAAAACAAAAAAACAAAAACAACCAAAATTAATCACACTCAAACTAGCAATAAATTAAGAGAAAAAGTTAACAAACATATACAAATTTTCACCTATAACGAACTTAGTTTTAATATTATAGATCATGTTCTTGTACCAAAACATGAACTTATTACAGATGTAGACGAAATTGAAGAAATTGTTGAAGGATATCGGCTGCAATCAAAATGGCGACTACCACATACAAAAGAAAGTGATCCAGTTTCTAAATATTATTATGCAAGACGTGGAAACCTATTTCGTATTACAAAACCTAGTATCACAGCTGGTAAATACATAAAATATCGTGTCGTTGTTTAAAAAAGTTAATACAACACATGTTTAAATTTAAAAAAATATAATTTAAATTATTTATTTTGTGATATTTTTTATATTATTTTATTTAAAAATCATCATCAAAATCAAATGCATCATCCTCTTCTTTACCTGCAAGGGCATATTCACTTACGCGTTTTTCA
>Ga0315315_10003022_pt1 | contig 15387 bp, 9 predicted proteins | sample M140m3416metaG_FD_203699 | JGI IMG/M metagenome (GOLD analysis project Ga0315315, IMG submission 203699) | Ammonia-oxidizing marine archaeal communities from Monterey Bay, California, United States - M1 40m 3416 | ecosystem: Environmental > Aquatic > Marine > Intertidal zone | place: USA...
TGAAAATATAATTGTATAAAATAAATTATATACGAAGTTTTGAAAGTTTTCTTCATGATTTAAAAATTCACATACTTTCACTAAATCTTCATTATTTAATTTATATTTTAAATTATTTATACAATTGTCATAATTAGATTTATTATTTTTAATCAAAGAAGTTGTTTTTAATATTTGACAGCTAAAAAATATACTTATACATCCTAATAAATAATATGTTACAATATGTTTTCTTAAATTAAAATTATTATTAATACATCTCATAAAAAAAGATATAATTAATTTTTTAAATAAATTATATCTTTAGATATATAATGAAAGATATTGAACTTTATGAAGCAATGTTAGGATTTTTTTTAACAATGATAATTACTTTACTTAAAAATTATGTTCTTGATAAAAAAAATGTTTCTGATGTTATATTTGTTGGTGCAGTAGGATGGGCATCACATTTTGCAGCTAGAAAAATATTAAAAACTAAATTTAAACAGGATAATAATTTATAAGTCCTAATTCTCTACGTTTTAGATTCATAGGATTTTGATAAAATTTAATAAGATTATGTAATTTTATCATTAATTTAATAATTTTTTTTAATTGATAATTAATACAGATAACGTCTGTATTAATTTCTAAAATATATTTTAATGTTATCGGTCCAGATATAACAAGTTTATTTTTACGATAATTCTTAACATATATAATCATAATTACTAAATTAATAAAAAAATTAGTTATTCGCGTGCCTTATAGAATAACATATAAGCATGTTTGGTAATTAAATCTTTTTCATCCATTTCCGTTACATTTGCATCATCATAATTATACCATTTATTGTTGGTGTAATTTTTGCAATATGAATAATAGTGTCCAAATGAAATACCATTAAATCCAAAATTACTGAAATTAGTATGATTGTTAATAGCAAATAAATCATATTTAGTATATTTTGACATATGGTTCGGGTGTAAGTATGGTGTAATATCAAGATCTTCAAATGGGAAGTCAATAATATTATTTAACTTAGATGCTCCTGTATACGTGTATTCAAAACGTTTTAAAAGAATAATTAAAATTTTAGGAGATTCCCAAATTAAATTACATTTTTCTGCATCTACTAATTTGTTTGCATAAGGACTAAACCATTTGTTATCATTTTCTAATTTTTCAGGAATAATATGATTATTTAGAAGATCATATAATGTAAATTTTTTAAGAACTTTCTTTTTTACTGCAAAGTTATATTTTTGAAATAAGTTTATTCCGCCAAAGTTATTATACGAACTTGTAATAGTATCACTATCACTGTCACTATCACTATCTTCATCTTTATTGTCACTATCTTCATCTTCATTATTACTGTCATTATTATCACTATCTTCATTTTCATTTTCATCATCGTCATCACTATATTCATATTCATATCCAATATCGTCATCATCGTCGTCGTCTTCTTCTTCTTCATTATATTCTTTACTGCTAGTATGACTAGAATTGTTTTCATCTTTTTGACTATCATTAGACAGACTACTTTTTTCACTATCATTATCAGATTTATCTTGTTCATTGTCACTATTACGTGTAGTATTATCATTACAATGATCATCGGATTGATATTCATATATATCATCAGAAGTAATTGATGAATTTACTTGCATATGAAATTTTTCTTTATTCTTGTGTTTTCTGCCTAAATTATGTTCATCATAACATTTAGAACTCTGTAAATCTTTTTTACATAACTTGCACCAATAATCAGATTCAGAACCAGATTTCTTACTAGATGTGCTAGCTTTAGATTTATTAGATGATTTTGAAGTGGAACTCGTTTCCGAATCAGTCACATCTTCATATTTATCTTGCGGAAGTGCAAGAGTAAAGTAGAAAAAAGATTCAAAGTTTGTTTTAATTCCTTGAGTTTCAGAGCAAATTAATTGTGAAACAGTTCTTCCTTCAAAAATAGAGTTAATAGGTGAATATTTTCTATGTGATCTGATATAGTCATTAATTGACTTGTAATTTAAATAATCAGATAAATTAGATTTAATAATTTGTAAAATTTGTTGTTGATTTGTATCTTCATCTTTATGTAGATTAACCAAACAGTCATAAATCATATTTTTATTAACAGGATTAATTTGAACATCCATTGCTAGTTCGTCATTAATTGAATCAAGAATACATAATAGTGCTTCTTGACTATCTTGTTGATTAGAATTTTGAAATTGATCAATCTTCTTACCAAATAATTTCCTAAAAGAAATAGGTCTAAAAGAATAGAAACTGCTATTCCAGATATTAATAAAAATCTTTCTTAGTTGAAAAGATAAGTTTGATTCTAGCTTAGACTTTTCAATAAAAATATTTGAATTGCTATCAATTAGAGTAGGGACAAGATCTTTTCCAATGATAAGATTTCTAAATGGCTCACAATTACTTAAACATTGGATAATTGAATTCATATAACATGTATTTCCTTGATTAATTAAACCAGAAGTTCCTAATACTTCTGTATCTTCTTCCGAAACATCAATATAACTAGATGTTTCATCATCTTGCGTTAGCTTGAATAATTCTAGAGAATTCATTATATTTACTATATATGTATGGTTTTATATACATAATATAATAATTATTCAAATTTATTGAGTAATTATCATATTACTTACATAATGGTGCAAAAACCACCATTATCTTCAGATTCTGAATCTTCATCAACGACTGCAACAGGTGTGCCGTTAGTATTTATAATAATTTTTTCTTTAACAACAGGTGCAGGAGCAATTTCATTTCTTAAAGCTGATAAATCAGCCGAGATATTAGCTACATTTTCATTTAAAATATCTAACTTTTCAATTCCATCATTTACAATTGTAACAACATTTTCAGCTTCTTTATCAGATTCTGATTCAGGGTCATATTTAGTTTTTAAAATTTTAACTAATTCGTCAACTGAAAGATTTATATTTCCAGATAACTCACTTAAATTTCTGAAGAATTCTTTATCATCTATTTTCCCTTCATTTTCAGCGGGAATACTTCCTCCATAATTACTACCTCCAATTTGATTTGTATTTAATTTATTAACAATATCTGCATACTTATCTAGTTTTTTATTTGTCATTCCAACAAAATAATGTTTTTTTTTTGAGTTGTTATCTTGTAGAATAATTCTAGATTGTTCTCCATTTTTACCTTTTGCTATATTTCTAAACACTTTTGTAGCAACAGATTTTGGATTAGTACCATAATAAATTTTATTATTTTCAGGATATATTAGATTATACTGATTCATATATATAAATTGAATATATTTTCTTTTTAAAGTTTTTTTAAAAATTGAAAATTTAAAAAATTAATTTAAGACATTACCTATAATTAATACTATGTCTAAAAGTAAAAAATCAAAGAAAGACGATATCATATTTAATGTTGTAGATTGGAATGATTTAGATGATTATGACGAGGAAGATGAATCTAATAATTTTGAATCATTTTATAATATTGAAGCTTATGGAAGGACAGAGGAAGGTAAATCTGTATATTTAAAAATAACAGATTTTACTCCTTATTTTTTCGTAGAGATTCCAAGATCTTGGAAAAAACAGCATGCAAATAAGTTCGTAAATTTTATTAAATCAAGAACTTATGGTAAATATCAGAATGCATTAATAGAGTTTGATATTGTAAAAAAACATAGATTATATGGATTCACTGCAGGAAAGAGGTTTAAGTTTATAAGATTAATTTTTAATACATATGAAGCAATGAAAAAATATAGATGGATCTTTAATTCTAAACATCGAATTCCAGGTTTAGATAGTTCATATAGAGAATATAAAGCATATGAACCAAATTTTCCTCCTTTGTTAAGATTTATGCATATCCAAAATATTGATGCAAGTGGATGGATTAAAGTTTCGAAAGATAAATATACAAAACTATCTAAAAGAGGTTATAATGCCGATATTGCACTTGAGGCAAAATGGACAGATGTTATTGGTATTGAAAAACAAACTATTAGTAAAATTAAAATTGCATCTTATGATTTAGAATGCACTAGCGGTGATGGTAGTTTTCCACAAGCCACACGAGATACTGATAAAATTATTCAGATAGGAACAACATTTAGTTATAATGGTGATGAAGAATGTTATTTTAAACATATTATAACATTAGGTTCTTGTTCAGATATAGATGGTGCGATTGTAGAAAGTTATAATTCAGAGGAAGAAGTAATTTTAGCATGGCAGAAATTAATTAATAAAGAAGATCCTGATATTATCACTGGATGGAATATTTATGGTTTCGATAATAAATATATTCATGATAGAGCGCAATATCTTGGAATTGAAGATGAATTTGGACAATTTTCTAGATTGAAAAAATATAAATGTGAATATGTAGATACTCAATTATCATCGAGTGCTTTAGGTGATAATAAAATTAGATATTACAAAACACCTGGGAGAGTTCAGATTGATTTAATGAAAGTTGTAATGCGAGATTATAAGCTAAGTTCATATAAATTAGATTCAGTAGCCGAATCTTTTCTAAACGGTAAGGTTGTTAATTTAAATGATAATATAATAGAAGTAGATAATTCAAATGACTTGCATGAAGGTGGATATATAAAATTTGTAGAGTCAGACGGAGAACTTGTTGAAGATGGTAAAAAATTTAGAATTAGTAAAATTAAAGGTAATATTATTACTTTACAAACTAGTCCTAATACTGACGATAATGGTCTAAAATGGACAATGGCAAAGGATGATGTTAAGCCTGCAGATATTTTTAGATTACAAAAAGGTTCAGCGGATGATAGAAAGATAGTTGCAGAATATTGTATACAGGATTGTGCATTAGTTAATAAATTGATAGGGAGATTATGTGTAGTAATTAATAGTATTGGTATGTCTAATGTATGTATCATACCTTTATCATATTTATTTTTAAGAGGCCAGGGAATCAAAATTTTTAGCTTAGTTGCTAAAGAATGTAGGCAAATGAATTATGTAATTCCAAATTTAAAAAGGAATAAAGATACAGTAAATGTAGGTTATGAAGGTGCTACAGTATTTGTTCCAAAAATAGGTTTTTATAAAAGACCTATTGCAGTATTAGATTATGCATCTCTATATCCATCTTCAATGATTCATAAAAATTTATCTCATGAAACATTTGTTGATAATGCAAAATATGATAATCATCCAGATTATATATATTACAACTGTGAATATAATAATGCGGATGGAACCAAGACAAAATGTAGATATGCTAAAAATAAGAACGGTGATATGGGGATTATGCCAATGATTTTAGATAAGCTTCTTAAACAAAGGAAGTCAGTAAAGAAGTTAATGAAAAATGCAAAAGATCCATTTATGAAATCAATTTATGACGGTTTACAATTAGCATACAAAATTACAGCTAATTCATTATATGGACAATTAGGTTCTGCCTTTAGCCCTATTTATTTTAAGGAAATTGCTGCATCAACAACATCTACTGGCCGAGAAATGTTAGAATTAGCTAGAGATTATATGGAAAATGTCTTTCCTGGGATAGTTCATACTTTATATGAAGGCTTTTCTGAGAATGATGATGATAAAATTAATAAATTATTAGAAGATGAGTTGGTAAAACCATTACATACAAAAGAATTTAAGGATGATTTAAAAGATAAAATCTTAAAAGTAATGAATAAATGTACTATAAAACCAGACACCATATATGGCGACACGGATTCAGTATTTATCGATTTTGGTCTTAAAATTGATGGTGAATATTATGAAACGAAGGAAGCACTTGAATTTGCAATAGATTTGGGTGTTATTGCGGGTAACTTTATTAAAAAAAGATTACATGCTCCACAAGATTTAGAATATGAGAAGACATTTTATCCATTTTGTATTTTAAGTAAAAAGCGGTATGTTGGTAATAAGTTTGAATTTGATAAAAATAAGTTTAAACAAGATTGTATGGGCATTGTTTTGAAAAGACGTGATAATGCACGTATTGTCAAAAAAGTTGTTGGAGGAATGGTTGATATTTTACTAAATGAGGTAAACGTAGAGAAAGCAGTTGATTTTGTAAAAAGTTCAATTGTTAACTTGTTAAAAGGTAAATATCCATTATATAACTTTGTAACATCAAAGACGTTAAAATCAAAATATAAAGATAGGACACGTATTGCCCATGTTTGTTTAGCAGACAGAATGAAAGGAAGAGATCCTGGCAGTGCTCCACAAATTAATGAAAGAATTCCCTATGCTTATATCGTAGTTCCACCAAGGAAGGGTTTATTACAAGGAGATCGAATAGAACATCCCGAATATATATTAGAAAATAAATTACAAGTGGATTATCTATTTTATTTAACTAATCAAATTAAAAATCCAACAGTGCAATTCTTAGAGTTGCTAGTAGATGATCCAGATTCGATGTTTAATGAAGCAATTCAAATAGAAAATAACAAAAGAGCAGGGAATGTATCAATTGCTAGATTTTTTAATGTGAAAAAAGGTAAAAAGAAAGAATTATCTGAATTAGTAATTAAAAGAAAAACAAAATCTAAAGTAATGGCTAAATATTATTTAAATGATGATAGTCCAGATATGGAAAAGTTAGGATTAGATTATTCATCAGAAGAAGAAGATATTGATGGCGATATATCAGAAGATGAAAAAGAGTCTGAAAATAAAAATAATAATAAGTATAAAAAATTATTTTTAGATTTAGGTAGAATTTAATTTTTATTTATAAATCTTCTTCCATTAACGGAATCAACTGAAATTAAGTTGATATCAGATGTTGCAATAGATGAAGAATTTACATTGTATGGAGTTTCAGTTGAGTTACCTCCTACAAAGTATTTGTTGCTATCATTTGGCATTTCAGATGATGTTTCTGAAAATCCATATCCTTTTAATTCAACTGAAGATGTTGTGCTTCCATAAGCAGATTTGTTATTATTTTTATTTGATTTGTAGTTATTTTCATTATTTTTGTGTTTCTTGAATTTATTCTTATGTTGATGTTTGTTTTTTCTTGGATAATCGGATGATGATACTGTAATTTCTGATAATGCCCTTAATAATTCTGAGGATGATGTTGAAGAATCACTATGAGAATCATCAAAACTAGATGAAGAACTATCATCTAAATCTTTGGCACCACCTTTCATTATTTGTTTATATGCTTCAGTAGAGATGAAAGGTGATGATGAGTCATTTTCTCCTCCTTGCATAATTTTTTTGTATAGTTCAGTAGAGATAAAAGGACTAGAACCTTGATCATCTTCATTTTTCTCGTCATCATTACTAGCGACTTGTGCTAATTTTTGAAATACGTTTGAAATATCAGCAATGCTATTTTCTGAATCAGATAATGGATTAATTTCTATATCAATTTCTTCCATACCATTAGCCAATTTTTTAATAGAAATACCATTATTGTTACTGTTATTTGGTTGTTCTGTTTTAACATCATCCCAGTTTAAAGTTCCTGCTTCGGATGATTGAGTTAAATTTGAGTTTGCTGCACCCATAATATTATAATTAATATAAGAAAATTATTTTAAATTAATTATATAAATATAAAAAAATTAAAATAATTTTTATATATATGAAAGAAACTATATTAATTATTATGTTCTTATCTATAGTATTTGTTTTTATTTTCATTCACTCATCAGAAGTTTCATTCCAAGAGTCATTTAGTGGAGAACAATACTTAGTTAGAAATTTAGATGATAAAGATAAAGCAGCAGATATGTTATCCAAGATGAAAACTAGACTAAAAAAATTAGTAGATTATGTTAATAAAAATTGTGAAAATAATAATTCTGAAAGAACTAAGTTTATAGAACCATATAATAAATCAATAAATAATAAATTTAACTTTATATTATTCCGAGAGAGCACAGATAGTTCTAAGTTTACAAGTTATTCGATAAATAAAGGTGAAGAAATAGTATTTTGTTTAAGATCAATGCCTGATAATAAATTACATGATATAAATGAATTAATGTATGTTGCTATCCATGAAATAGCTCATGTTGGATGCCCTGAAATAGGTCATACACCATTATTTAAAAAAATAAATTTAGAATTATTAAAATATGCAATAGAATGTGACGTTTATAGATATAAAAATTATAATGCAATGCCTGAGCAATATTGTGGGATTCAATTAGCGAATAATATATTAACTTAGTAATATTAAAAATTTAATTATATATTAATATATCATTAATATATAATGAATGATCCAATTAAATTAATATATAAATATAAAAATTTAAATAAACGTACTCAGTATCAATTATTTATTTTTTTAGGATACATGGTTAGTTCTAATATTAAAAAAATATTAGAAAAAATTAAGGATTTAAATTTTTATGATTCATTAATTGAATTATCTTTGAAAGATTATGAAAAATTACAAAAAGTTTATGGAGAGTTTTGGTTTAAAAATTTTTTCACTTCAGAACATTTAGAACTTAGTTTTAATTTGATAGAAAAAACTCCTCAAAAAAAAAAAGAAATAGATAAAAAATTTGGTAAAGAATGGTTAAATAAAATTAAAAGTTTAAACATTTTTGGTGAAAAAATGATGTATAGTTATCAATATCTTTATAAAAAAGAAAGAGAATTAAAAGAAAGAAGTAAAAATTTAAGAGAAAAACAACAAGAAATTCCTGCAGATTATACTACTAAAAAAATTCAATTAGGTGGAGAAGATGAACCAGAAGATAATAATCAAGACTTAGATAATGCACAAGATGACGATGCAGATAATACAAATACAATAATAGATAATAATGATTTAGACGATGTAGATGAATTTGATCTAGAAGAACTAGAGAATATGTATCAAACAGATGATATAGATGAAAATGTAGAGACTACATCTAAATTAATTGACAAAATTATGAAGAGTGATGAAAAAAATATTACATCTAAAAATAAGTTAGTTGACTTTCCAAATGATAAAGATAATGTTATGTATGATGATACAATAAAAAATGTTTATAAGAAAATTTATATTTATGAACAATACATTTTTAGAGATGATACAATAAAAAAAATAAAAGAGAAAATTTGTTGTTCTATTAAATTAAATAATATTTTTGAAAAAAGTGGTGATACAAAACATAACGCATATTTAACACCTTCCAGATTATATTTATGGTCTAAATATGACTTTATTGATCAAGAAGATAGTAATAAAAAAACAGAACAAATTATGTTGGGACAAAAATGGATTAAAAGAAGTGAAATGTTAAAAGTAGATATTGAGCCAAATGAAAATCTTAAAATTTATCAAGAGCTAAGAGGAGACTTGAAGTTTTTAAAACAAGATATGAGAAAATATGGTTCAAGAATTAGAAGAGAAGAAGATGAATTTAAATTACTTGAAGATTATGATAAATACATTCAAAATAATGAAATTTATTTGATTGATATTTTTAATGAATTGGGTATTAATAATAATATTAACCCAAATAAATTAAAAAATTTATACGATATTTATATTAAAATTTATTTTTTCCATATTAACTCAGATGATTTTAAACAAATTGTTAACTATTTAGATATTAAAGATGAACAAAATAGAAAATTTGAAATAAACCAAATGAAAAACATGTATCAAACAATAAACAATGATTTAATTTTAGAGAATGAAATTATAAAGACAGTTGAAGATGTAAATATGGTCAATGATGAAGTTAAAGATATGTTTAAAAATAATCATATTACACATTCTGTTATACATGCATATGTATCACATTCTAATACCTTTAATAGTTCAATTATTGACTTATTTAGAGTATTTGATAATTTCAAAATGACAGAAGAATATCCATTTTTACAATATCAACTTGTAGATGGCAAGATGGTATATAAATTTTCATCTTCTATGAATGAAACAGATAAAAGTGCAATTATGGCTAAATGGTTTGAAAATTCTCCTTATGGTATATCATTTAAGATAAAAGCAAATCAAAAAGGTGGTTCAACAAATAAATACATTGCATTAAGTCTTAATGAAAATGGTAGGTTAGAATATAAAATACAATGGAAAGAGGATGATAATGCAACAGTTGAAGATATAAGAAAAACATATGCATATATTAGAAATTTATTAGAAAAAATTAATTCAGAAAATACCAAGTTAAAAATTAATATACCAAAAGATAAAGATTTCATTTATGCATTTATTAATTCAATTCAAAAGTTTGAGTTTAAGGGTAAAAAATCAATAAATCACAATGACTTATCAGAATTTTGCAGATATTTTTATCCATATATATCATTAGTAATAGAACCTAGAAAAAGAAATTCTTCCTTAGGAAGGGCAGATACTAAAAGTAAGTTTGGGACATATCTAAGATATAAAAGAGTTAGTAAGTATGAAAATGAGGCTAAAATAGAACATAGAATTATTTATTTTATGAAAAATTATGAATATACTGATAATTCATTAATTAAAGAAATAGCAAAACAATTTAATATAACTGAGAAGCAATCTGCTGAAAAAATAGAAAATGTTAAAAAAAAATATCCAGTAATTAAAAAATCTAGAAAAATTTTAAAAAGATTAGATACAGCACCAAAATATAATCATCCAGGCATTGGTATTGATATACAGGGAAAGTCAAGACAGAATTATAAAATTAGAATTTCTGGTGCAAGGAATAAAATGCAATTAGATAGAATTATAAAATTTATGAATATTTTAATTTATTTATATATTGAAACTTACCTAAATAAAAATAAAGATTATCAAAGGCTAAAAGATAAATTAAAAGATCTTGTAAATATAGCAAGAAGAAGAAATAAAGTAGATGAAATTGTTGATTTAGAAGATGTAGAAGTAAAAACAGTTAAAAAAATAACAAAATTTGACTCTGATAGGTTAGGATACCGTCCAGAAGACGGTGAAAGTCATTGGACTAGATCATGTCAAAATAGTGGGACTAAAAAAAGGCAACCGCAACAATATGTATATAGTTCTTTAGATGAACTATTAAAGAAAGGTTATAAATTTAATGAAAAGACAAAATATTATGAAAAAACAGTTAAAGTAAATAAGAAAGAAGTTGTTTTAAGAGCAGCAGAATTAGTAAATCTAAAGGATAAAGGAAATAATTTATTTTATGTGTGTGATCCAGAAGATAATAATGAGTATATGTATGTTGGATTCTTGTCAAGAAGTAAAAATCCGAATGATTTATGTATGCCTTGTTGTTTTAAGAAAGATCCATTAGAATCAAAAAATCAAGATAAAAAAAATTATTATTTAAAATGCATGGGTAAGTTAAAAGATATAGAATTTAAAAAAAAGAAAGTGCAAACTGACAAAATTTATATTTTACAAGATACTAATAAAATTCAAGAAGGACGTTTTGGTTTCTTACCTGAAATTTTAGATTTCTTTTTAAATAAATTAGAAAAATTTAAGGTAAATATTAAAAATCATTATTTAATTAATACAAATCCTTACTATCTTTTCAAATATGGCGTTAAATTATCAAATCATCCATTTTTAGAAAGTTTAAGTAATATTTATGATATTACATCAGATGATATTAAAAATAAATTGATAGAAATTATTGAAAATGATAAAAAAGATATTTTATTTACTAGCTTAAATTCCGGTGATATTAAAACACAATTCAAAACAAGAGAAATATTTGTAGATTTTTTAAAAAATAATAACTATTTAGAATATGATATGTTAGGTGATTTTATATGTAAACCAGGAATTATGTCATCTAAAGGTATTAATTTTTATATTTTTGAAAAAAATACAGTAGTTATCAAAAAGTTATTAGAAAAAAAATCAGTTAGAGATGACTATAATATAATATGTTCCAGTTTAGAAGATGATATATATAAACAAGATGAAACTAGAGATAACATTCTCATGCTTAAAGATGGTAAAACATACTATCCTATATTTATAATTAGTAAAAAAAATGTAAATGCAAATTCGTTAATAACAAAAATTTATAAAAAAGATAATTTAATTGATAAATGTTTGAATTTCTATAAATTAGGATGTAATAAAGAAACTGATAAAAAATTTAAAAAAGGAATAAGTTACAGCTGTAAATTTGTAAATTATCAAATATTAAATATTAAAGATGCTAAATTCAAACCAAAATCTCAAATTATTGATTTAAGAAATAAATGTAGATATTTACTATTAAATAATGACATATTAATACCCACATATCCTTCTGGAACATTACACGATGTTGATATATTAGAAAGTATTGATAAATATATTTATGATATTGATAAAACTGTAAATAACTTATTATTGTTAGACTCAAAGATAGAATTAGATTATAAACCAATTGGATTTTTATACACTGAATATAACTCTAATAAATATAAAGTTGTTGCATTTGTTATAAATAATGATATTGAAGTAAGAGTAAAGTCAGAATTTATAACAGAAGAAGAAATTTTACAAATTGCAAAAGTTTTTAAAAGACGTACTTTCAAAAAGAAAAATGTATCACAAGAAGATATAATTGATGAATTTATATCAAGTAAGGAAAGTGTTTTAGATGATAGAATTAAAGATAATAAGAAAAGGTTATTTAATAAAGAAAGTTATCAATTATTTAGATTAGAATTAAGTCAATATTTAAATATTAACACTAAATTAAAAGATAAAATAATTAAAATATTAGAGAATAATAAATTAAAATCAAAAGAAATGAAGAATTTATTAAAACCATTATTATTCAAATACATAAATAGAGATTTATATAAAATAATTCAAAGTGGTGGTAACGATAAATATTTATTAGAACTAAATGATAAAGAAATAAATTATATAGACTATAAAATTAAAAATAAAAGAGATTTATGTAAAACTAACATTACAAAAGATCAATGTAATGATAATAAACATTGTAAATGGAAATCTAATACATGTAAGTTATTATTAACACCTGAAAAAGCAGTTATTTTTACTAATAAAATAGTTCAAGAACTAATAAAAGATGTAATGAAATCTAAAGAACTATTAACTCAAGATAATTATTATGTTAGTGATATTGTTAATTTAGATAATTTTACTCAAAGAAAAGGTGAAGAAATAATTAAAAGTGATATTCCTAACATTAATAAAATTTTAAGTCAGATTTTTGGCGAAGATAATATACCAATAATAGGAAAAAGAAAATTTTATAAGATTGGAAAATCAATTAATGAAGAAAATAATGAGAATCCAATTGAAAAATTTGGTAAAATTTACAGTCAAATTATTATTGGAAATAATAATACAAACTTAAGAGCATTTAGTAACTCATTTTATTGGCTAAACAACGGGTTATATGATAATGAAATAAGAAATTTAGGATATTATAGTGATCTACAAACTGACCTTTCTAACTATTTTAGAGGTAATATTATTGACTTTTTAGTCGATAGTAGTAATCAAAGTTACATTAATGATATATTAACAACTTATTTAACAATTTCTATAGACTTATTCATACAAGAGCTATCAGGGAAAAATAACACTTTATATAATGGCAGAATTGAACTTCTAATCTTATCCAAATTATTTAATTTAACAATAATAACAATTAATAATTACTACGATATATTTTACTTATTTATAAATGGTGATATTGTTTACGACGATAAATATAAAATTAACAAAAGTAAAGATATTAATTTTTATAAAAAAGATGAACAGCTTAAAAAAAGTATAGTTATTATGTTAGATTTTAACTTTGGATCAAGTAATCCTTCAAAAGTTAAGTCAATTTATTACTAAAATATATTTAAAAGAATTTTTTTTTATACACTTTTTTAAATATATTCTTAAATCCATATAATGGGTAAAATATCTAAAAATAAAATATTAGTCGAGTTAATTAACAATCAATTAGATGATATAGAAAATAAAAAAAAATTAGATGTAAAAAGTCTTCAAAGAATTAGTAGAAATATTGAAGGTAGTCTTTTTGGTAATGAATGTATAATATGGCAAGGATATATAACATATATTGAAAGTACAAATGTTCATTATGTAAATTTTTTCTTTAATGGGAAGAAGCATGCATTACATAGACTATTATATTTAAATTTCATTGGAGATGTAAAATCAAATGAATATTTAAAATATAGTTGTCCTAATAAAGGTAAATGCTGTAATATAAATCACATTTACAAAATTAATTCTAAAAAAAAAACTCTAGATTTAAAAAAAAAAAAAATATCAGAAAGCTTAAAAAATGATTCTGAAGATAATTTAAAAGAAGTAAAAAAATCTATAGATAACAAAAAGTCTAAAAAAAAATCTAGTAATTTAGATGTTGTAAATAATGGTGATAAATTAATTATTATTTTTTAAATTATTTTAGTATATTATATCTTTATTATTATATAATGGAAAGCTATATTGATTTCATTAAAAAATATAATAATGAAAAAACTATATCTAGTTCAACAGATAGCGATTTTGATAACTTCTTAAAAGGTGGTGCTAATATTATTAAAGGAGGTTTTCCTCAAGTCTATGAAGTTGACACTCAGTCTGCAGATGGTTCATTTAGAGAATACTCTCCTAATTTAAAAATATCTGATGTTTTAGAAAAAAATTCTAAGACTCCATTTTTAAATATCAGTGCAAATCAAGGTGGATTTTTAAATTTATTTCATTCTGAATCTAATGTTGTAGAATCTGTTAAACAAAATAGTGCATCAAAAGTGCAAAGTTCATCTGTAATTATACCAGATAAATTAGAAATTTTAACAATTGACTCTCCTAAACCAGATAATACATTTGTTGGTGGAGTTGATATTACAAGTAGTTCAGTAATAATACCAGATAAATTAGAAATATTAACAATTGAATCAGAAAAGATAAGCAATGTTCAAAACGGTGGATCTAATGAGGTTATTGATAATTTATTTTTAAAACAATTTAATACATCAAATAACGTTAATATTGATTCTGTCTCTTCAATAAAATTACCTTCTGAAATGGAAATAATTAGTATAATGGAGTCAATTAATAACAGTCAAACTGGTGGAGATGAAAATTTAGATACAACTGTTGATTTACCAGATAATTTAGAAATAGTAACTTTAAATGAAGAATTACAAGGTGGTGCAGATGAAGAATTAGATACAACTGTTGACTTACCAGATAATTTAGAAATAGTAACTTTAAATGAAGAATTACAAGGTGGTGCAGATGAAGAATTAGATACAACTGTTGACTTACCAGATAATTTAGAAATAGTAACTTTAAATGAAGAATTACAAGGTGGTGCAGATGAAGAATTAGATACAACTGTTGACTTACCAGATAATTTAGAAATAGTAACTTTAAATGAAGAATTACAAG
>Ga0315315_10003024_pt1 | contig 15380 bp, 8 predicted proteins | sample M140m3416metaG_FD_203699 | JGI IMG/M metagenome (GOLD analysis project Ga0315315, IMG submission 203699) | Ammonia-oxidizing marine archaeal communities from Monterey Bay, California, United States - M1 40m 3416 | ecosystem: Environmental > Aquatic > Marine > Intertidal zone | place: USA...
GACACGGAGATAAACCTCCGGAAAATCTTGTAGACGTATTCGATGACATCTACTGGGAAGACGCAATAAAAACAGACGAGATAGGAAGAGGACACCCTCACTTTTGCAGGAAGGGCTTCGAGATATGCCAGCAAAATGGTTTGAGCAAAACTTTAAAGCTTAGGGCGTTTGACTATATAAAAAACAAGGAGTTGTTTGAGCTACTCAAGGGCAGCGAAAGCCTAGCCACTTTTTCAGAGCAAACTTCAATCGAGAAAGAGTTCTTGGGAGACCTTTTCATGTTCGGTGAAACCAGCTTTTTGGTGGATTTATGGTCTACTCTTAAATGGGACTACTCAAAGAGTGGCTTGATAAACTTATACTACAGTATGCTACATATGAATCCAGACTTCAAAGAAAATACTGAATTTGTTTCGCCTCAAGATATAGGGTGGCACACAGCAGAAGGAGTCTGGGATGTTACACATAAAAAAACTAAGGGTGAAGTCTTGTGGGGTCAACTTCCCGGCTTCGGCTACTACGGAGGATTTTAAATGAGCGATTTTACAATCGTGGTTCAGGGGCCACTAACAAAAGCAAACACATGTGCATGTGTGCATTTTTTGGATCACTACATAGAAGACTATCCAGTTGTGATAAGCACTTGGAAATCAGAGAAGAATGAGGAGGTTGACATACCAGAGGGCTGTGAGATTATCTACGATGACCTTCCAGAAAGAGAGAGTGGTAAGATATACGACCCGCAGAGCACATTCTACTGGGCTATAAAGTCCCAATATAACGCAATGGCAAACGTTAAGACAAAGTATGTCGTTAAGACTAGAACTGACGAGGGCTTTTATCCAATTAAAACAATAATTGATACATTTAAAGACGGTGAAGATCACGTATTATTTGGTAACGTATTTTTTAAGCCGTTTACAGAATATGCTTATCATATAGGTGATCACCTATACGTGTGTGAGACCGAGGTTGCGCGCAATGGTCTTAAATATATTTTGGACATGTATGAGGGAAGAACAGCCCCTGAAGATTGGGCCGTGCAGAAGTGTTGGGATGAGGACAAAAACACCTACTGCGCTGAACAGATATTAGCATTTGGGTTCTTACAGGCGCTTGGTTACGATTTCTACACCAGCGTGAGACACCTACAAGCTTCAGCTACTGTCAATGGCAAGACTGTGAGCGTTAGAGATTGGAACAAGCAGCCACTACTGGATAGTTTCAACGTTTTTGATATAGACGATTTTGAAGACTATGTATGCAGATGGGCTCATGAAAATGTTATCTTTTCAAAGAACCCCAACCTCAGAAAAAGCTTTAGCGTTAGAGGTGGGAAAACAGCAGAAGAAGCACACTTTGTTGATTTCAAATATGGTGCAATCAGTGAAAAAGAGGATATATAATGAGGCTGATATCACATAGGGGAAACTTGGACGGGCCTCAAGAATGCGACAATGTTATTAGCACCCTTGAAGAAGTATCCAAAGAAATGCTTGTAGAAGTAGACGTTTGGTACATGCAGCACGGCTGGTATCTTGGTCATGATGGCCCAGAAAGAGCTGTGTCATTTGATTTCATCACAAATCCAAATTTTATTTTACACGCTAAGAACCTGCAAGCCTTGTGCAAGCTTACAGGCACTAACCTGCACTACTTTTGGCACCAAGAAGACGACTTCACACTAACATCAAAACAATTAATATGGACATATCCCAGAAAAGAAGTGACTCCAAGATCAATCATCGTCTGCCAGACTGCTGAAGAAGCAGTCGAATACAGCACCAAAGATGTTTGGGGAATATGTACTGATTTTATAAAGGAGATATTATGAATTTAGGAATTTACTTTAGACAGGCAAGCTCCGCAGAGTCTATCATAGAGAACATTAATAAAAAGCTGTCTGACGGCGCGTTAAGTGATGCAGCGATTTTTTATGACTCCATCGGCCCAATATCCAACGTCCCCAACTTTGGACTTTTCAACTCAACGGACATATGGGCTTTTACTGGAAATCTTATAACAACCTGTTCCCAGACCACAATGACTTGTAAAAACATAGTCAATAAATTCAAGCACTATTATTATTACAACCCACTACAGGAAAAGGACGCCCTACAGGTAATTCAGGCTGTTAGCGACGGTGATGTAAAAGTCATATGCGCAAGCGATGAAGACGCCAAAGAGTTAGTAAGGATTACAGGGGTAGAACCTGAAGCGGTTATCGAGGACTTTGAGATAGAAAAAATTATAGAGGCAGTAAGATGAAAAAGCAAAGAAGAAATACGTCTGAAGAACAGTCTATCATAGATCTTTACGAAAAAGAAGGTATGAGTACATACCAAATAGCAGAGCATCTAAGCACATATCCTAATAAGATTAGAAGAACGCTTAAGAAGCATGGTATAGAACTGAAGACTAGAAGTGAAGCGCAAAAAAATGCACTATCGAATGGAAGGGCTAAACACCCAACAGTTGGTAGAAAGAGAACAACAGAAGAACGTCTAAAAATTAGTAGCTCTGTGTGTGATTACTGGGACAGCATGAGCGAAGATGAATACAAAGACCGATGCAAGCAAGCTTTTGTGAGATGGCACGCTATGTCAGAGGAGCAGAGGCAGAACATTTGTAGTCTCGCTATTCAAGCTATTCAGAAAGCTGGAAAAGAAGGTTCAAAGATGGAGAAGTTTGTCCTTCAAGAGCTTGAGTCTGCTGGATATGTAGTTCAGTTTCATAAGAAATCGTTGATTCCTAATGAAAATTTAGAAATTGATTTGTATATTCCTGATATAAAGACTATAATAGAAGTAGATGGCCCTTCGCACTTTTTACCAATTTGGGGAGAAGAAAAACTAGCTAAGCAAATAAAAGCAGACTCTCAAAAGTCGGGCTTAATACTAAGCAAGGGCTACCTAATCATAAGAGTAAAATTGACATCAGATTTCGTGTCTTTGAAATCAAGATACGAACTTATTAACAGTCTTAAAAGCTTATTAAGTAAGATAAGCAATAAGTTTCCACCCAAGGGAAAGAGGTATATTGAATTAGAACTATGATTAAAAAGGAACAAGAGGATATGTTTGAAACAGTAGAATTGCAAACGGCACAAGATATGGATACGACTCCAACAGATATTGTGATGTCTGACGCACCAGATATTACATCTCCAGATTGGAACGACTATGTCATGGGCTTGTTTATAGAAAAGGAACTTTATGATGGCAATCCTTTGGTTGCTGGACTTCGCAGGGTTGCAGAATTGGTCATTGGGCCAATCGTGTTTAGTGGCCCGACGCAAGTCTTTCCACCTCAAAGGGAAGATCATCACGGTAGAGCCACTGTGGTTTTTACGGTGGAGTTTGACAACGGCATGAGATTTTCAGACGTTGCAGACTGCTGGGAAGGAAACACAGACGATATGTTTTGTGCATACGCTGTGGCAACTGCCAGCACGAGAGCTGAAGGAAGAGCTCTTAGGAAAGCACTTAGGATCAAGGCTGTCGCAGCTGAGGAGATGACTAAGAAGGACACGGCAAAGATCGTGAGAGATTTGTCTACCAAGAAGGAGAGTTCTGATGGCGGCTATAACGAAGATGGCCGTATGTCAGACGCGCAGTACAACTTCATTGATGTGAAGTGTAAGCAATTAAATGTGAATGGAGAGGAATTGTTTAAACAAATATTCTCCGTAGATAATAAACGTAAGGTATCAAAAAGGGTAGCAAGCGATATTATCGACAAACTCAATGAATATCAGAGGGATAAAAGTAATATCCCAGAGGCAATTTTAGGTTATACTCAGGAGTGGCGTGAATCATGAAATTAAGATACACAACTAAAAATGGTAAAATTAGCGTAGAATTTGACGGAGACTCTCACAGAGATCTCTTTGACCAGATCAACAAGTTCCAAGAAGTCTTTGAAGAAGATGTATGTGGCAAGTGTGGGCATGACGACATTAAGTTTGTTGTCCGCACAGTTGATGAGAATCAATACTACGAATTAAGATGTGCCAACTGCGGCGCTAGGCTTTCGTTTGGTGCCAATAAGAAAGGCGGTGGTTTGTTTCCTAAACGTAAGGATAGCGAAGGAAATTGGCTCCCAGATAAAGGCTGGGTTAAATGGAATCCCAAGACTGAGCGCAACGAATGATTGCCTAGCCCCAGTTGGACTAAAAAAGCCCCTTTCCATACGGATTGGGGCTTCTTTTTTTTGAAACTACTCTTTTAGATTATAGATACTCTAAAGTAAAGTAAAGTCCGTAATCTGTTTTGCTACCTACAGAGTCTGGTGATGCGCTAATGGCACAGTACCAGTCATGTCTAAGGGATTGGTGAGCGGCTCCATCTCTACTGCTGTGACCAAGAGTTGAGTCTACAAGCGGGTCTGGATCGTTAGTATTGGTGTTCATACCACTAACTCCCGGCCCTGAAGTGAAGTCAAGTTCAGCAGCCGTGCTTATAATCCCAGAAGGGGCGTACTCTTTCCAAGTGTCTGCAGCGACCTGTTTGTGATCTAGATTTGCTACTGACTGTAGAGTTGCAGGATGTCTAACTTCATATACATAAGTATAAACGCCCTTTGCTGGTTTTGTTATATCGTTTCTATCAAAGATTTTCATTTTACAGTTTTGCACCTTGACGGCAGCATCATTTGTAAAACTGATCTTTAATGGCGCTAAATAGTTTGGTAGATTGGCTAGGAACAAGCCTGCGTTTCCATTAGAGTCTATACCACTAGTTGGTGTCGCTCCAGCGGTTGGCTCAAGGGCCTTTGTGTTGTGTAGCTGCGTAAAGTCGCTAGCTGTACCATTAGCATTTGTAGTAAAAGTAGTAGTTTGATAGTCATTTAAAGGCACTGATATACCGTAGCCAGCACCGTAAAAACCCAAGCCAGAGCCAGCACCATGATTAATTTCTATAGTGTGGGAGTCTGAGCCTGTATTAGTAACATTATTGGCGTAAAATTTGATTGACGCTGCCATTTCTAGCTCTCCTCAAAAAAAAGTAGTTTCTATAATAAATATACACGAAATTTCTTGTTAGCCTACGCTGAGATTGACAGTTGTGTACTGTTGATGCCCTGTGGCGTACTCTTCGTTCATATTTGTTAATATAACGTGATTTGCATCACTATGGTAGTGTAAAAATACGTCGTAAGTATCGTTTGCTGACGGTGTTTCCAAGACAAAGGTGTGAGAAAATCCATCAGTTATTCTTCCTGCTTTTCCATCCTGTGTTTTTGGTGTAATCTGCGTTAATCCTGCTTTTTCTGATGGCCCGCTATCAGAGGCGGCTTTTAATCCAACATACCCGTATGGGGCATAAATTATACATCCCTGACCATCAGTTGTCTCTTTGTTCTGGGTATAAACGTTTGGAATTGGACTGTTTCCAACCTTCTTTAAAACCCATCTACCAGCCGCATTTCTTACTATCTCCAGATCCTCGTTATGGAAGAAGCCATCCGCGTATGTAGGTGGATTTCCGGGTTCTGAACCCGCAGAGAACGAGCTTTCTTCTTGAGATTCCTTATCTCCAGTGATCTCTGTGCCATTATCGTCACTAGCCGTTGTTCCCTCTTCTGTTCCTTCTTGTGTGAAGTCTCCACCGTCTTGATTCCACCAGTCATATTCCATGAAGTCTGATGGCATGTAGTTTTCACCAAAGGTATATCCATAAATAGGAGTTCCCTTTTCTAATTTATCGTCGGGATTGCTGGGGTCTCCACCATATCTCACGCTTCCTTTTGGCAAAGATGCAATTATGGTACTGTCAATAGCATAGTTTAAGACAGCACCTTTTGGCCCTTCGTTTTCATCTGAGTTCACCTTTGTAACTTTTAGAACACAGCCGCTACCTGCGCCACCAACGAATTCAAGTTTATCGCCAACGGCGTAGCCCGCGCCAGAAGATCCTATTAACATATAGCTAGGTTTAAGACCAAGAGCTCTATATGTATAGCTATAAGGAAGTAGTTTCCCTCTACGGGTAGTATCAATAATCCAATCACTTTGATTCCTAGTAAGTGCAGCGAGTTCTTTGTGAATGAATGTTCCTATCGCCATAGCCTGACCATATTGTCCGAATTCAGCAACCTCATCCGCAACGCCGTCATTCCAAGAAGACCCACTACCAAAAGTGGGAATTCGTATATCCACTGTAGTCTCCGGCTCATACGTATATGAGATTACATTTCCGGCGTCGTCTTGTTTAGCAATGCCATGAGCACGGTCACTCCAACTCCCAGCCTCGTGCCCATTGTCTTGCGCCGCCTTGATTGATATGCTATTAACATGTCTAGGATTGAAGTGGAATACTGCAAAGGCTCTAGGCTCTACAAGGGTATCTTCTTCGGGCCATCCTTCAAACACTCTAGCGTAGCAGACGGTTGTGTTGGGAGCGTAGATAGCGTCGGACTGCGTACCCCAAGTAGGGCTTCCTTCAGGATTACTTATAGGAGATGGCACAAAAGGAGCTTGCCCCATACTATTTTCGGTATTGATAGTTAACTGGTAGTTTTTCATCCTAACCTTAGCTCTAGCCACAGTCACGCCAATACAAGTTGGCCCATACTGAGCATCCCATAGTGGGTTCGCTGGAGACTTAAAGTCTGGAGATGTGTGGGGTTGATACTTGCCAAAAGGAAATCCATTTTTCGGGCCGGGTGTGAGGTGGGCTGGCGGTCTGGCTGGGCTGTTATTCCCAGCGTAATCTGTCATGGTTAAATTGTCGCCAGTCCAATCCCAAACGCCGCCTCTTAACCCAGCAAATTGCCATTTGAAGTCTGGGTTCATTGAAGCTTCAGGCATCAACCAAGGTCTCCCGATAAAAGCTTTGTCCCAAGTGTCGTGCTTGGGGTCAGCGACATTGTTCCCCATACGCCCATCCGTAGCTCTAAGAAACACCCTAGAGCTGAGCAAGTCATCCGTCTGGTAAGCTGGACTTATATAATCTGCATTAAAATACGCCTGTACGACACTAGTGCTGTTGCCTAACGGCCCCTGCGTGGGAATTGTATTTTGATCAAATGCCTCACCACCAATGTCGTTAAGATAAAAATTTCCTCTCAAGCCATGCATCGCTCTAGCTGATCGGTATATTTCATCTTTATCTAAAAGCACTGGGGCAAACTTGCCAAAGTATTGGTCATAACTTCTTATAAATTCTGCTGAAAGCGGCACAAATGTTACGGTGCTTGCAGCCAACGGTTCTAAATTGTATAGACTGTTGAATATGTCTAGCTGCCCAATGTTATCAGGATCTGTACCTTGAGCTGTTTTATCAAAGCACCACATCTTAGACCAGTTATAAGGAGTTCCTTTTCTGATTCCAAATGCCGCATTGACTTTGCCCATATAAGCGTCTACACCATCTCTTAAGTTTCCAAAACCTCCATACGATCCACCTAAGTCAGTATAATACTGCATAAGTTCGAGATCATCCATAGGCTGTCCCCTAAAACCTTTATAGTCCGGGTCTCTGTATGGAGCAGCATTAGTTCCTATGTCTGCAGGCAGCTGGAGCCAAACATTATCGCCGCCATCATGCCAGCTTCCGCCGATATGCTTACTAGAACCGCCGACTATGCCTTTTGTTCCAGCTCCTTGAGCTGAAAACTCATGTTGTAAGAAGTCGTTTTTCCTAGCGGCTGATCCGCCAAAGCTTTGGTAAACACCAACGTCTCCACTCAGCATAAGGTTGTCTATTTTACCTACATTGTAACCCTGCCTAAACACAGGCCCAAAGAATGGGTACGTTGACAATCCCGGCGCATTTGAACCCATAGCTCCACCTTCTAGATTGGCATATGGATTTGTTTGTGCTATTAAGTTGACACCTTCTATTGCGTCACCGTTGTATGTGTGTTCATTAATTGCCGGATTTTCACCTAGCCAAGTTCCTCCACATTGTTGACACATATCCTGTTCACTGTTGAAGTGTTGAGTGCGAGTACCAGTTACACCAAACGCTGTTTCTATTAGATCAGCATTGGCAAAATCACTAAAGTCAACGCAGTCAACAGTTACTCCATCAGCAGCTAAGTCGTGATTACTTACTGGTTCACTATAGTCATTACAATATGATGAACAGGGCGGATTCTGGTGATCCAGTGGTGTCGCTGGATCTACCGGAGGTGGCATGGTTTCACCGTAAACTTTTGCAAACGCTCCCAACGTATTGCCTTGGTAGCTCTGACCCGCCTTAACAACAATACAACCCATATCAAGACTACAAGAGCCACCACCGGGTGTAGGGCCCGGTATTTTATTGCCGGGATTAGCTCCGCCGCCTTTTATAGCACCTATACCCATACCTTCTTTTGAAAGGAAGTCAAATGAAGTAATCTGTATTGTTCTTCTGCTAAGGCTTGCGTTTGCTTCTCCCACTCCCGCAGACGCCGGTTTATTCATCTGTAACTCTAACCACTTTTGATGCGGACTTTTCACCGGCCTCGTAAATACAACTGAAGGCATATTAGCTGGTAATCCAGCGCCGGGTGCGCCCATTATACTTTGAGTTACACCTCTATTAAAGTTTAAGCTCTCGCCATTTCCCCCGCCAACTCTTGTTTCAAGGCCTTCTATAGCAAGCTTTCTCAAGAATGGAGCTAGCGGGTTATTCGCCTCGCCCTCCAAACTTTTTATCTTTTCATCACTAAATATAAAGTCATCCTCTGTCAAATTGCCAGTAAGTTTTGACTCTCCTCCAGCGTCTGTGATAGCTTTGTCTATTGCGAGACCTATTTCTCCAGCCACGCTAGATTTAGACAATGAGAATCCGGTGAGTCCAGTTGAGTTGGTTCCGGGATTTGTGTTTGTTGGAGTCCAGTACTTCCTTCTAAACGCACCCTCATAAAAAGCAGTGGACATCAAAAAGTCAGCTGTTCTTGGATTTGATCCGTCATGGTTTGAAATCTTTTGGATCATATTTTTCTTTCTGAAATACCCAGCGGCGTCTGCCACAAAAGTCCAGAAAGACCATCCCAATACGCCATAGTCTGCAGTTGAGGTAGGAAGTCCAAAGTCTTGAATAACCCATTCACCATCTATATAATGACAAAGAACCACTTCGCCCTTTACGAATGAAGTACCAGATCTATTGACCACAACGATCTTGTCTTTTCTGTTGTCGCCACAATCTTTGTTTGACCACACTGGCCCTAGCTGATTAGGATTTGCGTTGTTTAGCGTGAGTGGTAGGGCTTCTCCATAAGTCCAATTACTGGTAAAGTATTCGCTTTCATAGTCAAAGAAGTCATCTTCAGAGGCGGTGTCAACATCGTCTGGTAGAGGATTGATTTGTGCAGGAGCTAGGTTTGTCAGAAGTCTAGCCAATATAGTTCTTGTTCCAGCTTCTACTTTCCCCGTGTTTTTATTGAAGGTAACATCTAGTTCTGAATGTACTAAATTTTTATTATTTTCCATCCCGCCTTCTCTTATTGATCCGGCGCCGCCTAATCTTTGGTCAGTGGGTGCATACTTTCTTCCGTAGCTGGTTCTTGGTATAACGGCCATCTTGGGAGAGCCTTTGGATACTATATCCCTCTCTGCATTAGCAGGGGTTCTTCCATCGTGCAAATAAGCATGAAAAGAAACAACTCTTTCAGTTACACATCCATTTCCAATGTCAAAAGCCAGCGTGCTTTTCCATTGCATGTTACCTTGCTTGCTGGTCTTGATCGCATTTAAACATTCTTCTGCCGTAGTCATCTCAGTGCCCTCTATAGTCCTTAAGGGATTCCAAGATGTTGACAACGTGCCAGCGGCATGAAAATGATTTAAGGCCATTATTTTGAGGGCTGGTATATCAGGCCTTACAGAAGTGTCTTCTATAGGGGGATTGGCATCTGGATCTCCGGGAATAGTCACTTCAGGAATATTATTAGCAACACCGTCTGGAGTTGTGATAGTTATTCCGCCCCTTGTTTCATTTTCTGCTTGTGTTTTTTCTTCCTTCTCTTCCTCATCCATGTCTTCAAGTTCTTCAGGTGAGTATATCTCTTCCAAAGGACGTGGCCCATCTTGCAAGAACCAAGCGTTTGCAAAGTCTCCGTGCTTATTGCCATAATACTGACTAATTGGAGTCTTTATGTATTTTCTGCTTTTAAAAGTCCATATGTCGGAATTGCAACCGGCCACCATGTCTGGCACGCCTATAAACTCCTTCTTGGTAAACGTCTCGGCGTTATCAAGGTCATAGCGTTGTCCGTCGCTTTGGTTTGGTGGTGGATGTCCACCGCCCAGAGCTTTGAAAAATATAATATTGGGGTCACTACTCCAACCATATGCTGCCTCCGAAGTAGCGCTGGATGAATATGCAGTTTCACCCTCAGCGCATTCTCCATTTTCGTCTGGGTCGTAATGAATAAATTCACCACCGTTTGCTTCACAGCTTTCTTTAGCATTGGTTGGGTCAAATTCAACCGGGGCACTCTGAGCATTAGGGTCTGTGCAAGTGCAGCACCCAATAGTTTCCCGCGTTACTGGTTCTTGCTCATACTTAACCTTAAGCGTTGTCTGATTTGTCTTTAGAAAAGACCAGAAATCTCCAGACGTAAAAGTAGACAGACCAATATATCTCATGAATGGATCATCTGTCGTAATTACATTGAAATCTTCATGGGTGTGATTAAACACCGCACCAAAATCTTTAAAGTCACTCATCCTTATCTCCTTTTATCCTAGAACGTAGTCAATGCAGTTGCAGATCTATAACCATCAATACTTGCTGAGGTAGCAGTTCCAGCCGTTATGAAGTTATTAATACTCGTGTCAAATGGTATGTTCGTTTGCTCATTAGGATTATACACGGTACCATCTCCGGCGCCGCCACGAGCACCTTCAGGTTGCTGAAAACCTGCTTGAGCACTAGCTTTGCTGACGGATGAGGGATCACTTGGCTGACCGCCACCAGCGTTATCAAGCGCTTTTACATAATAGTTACGGCGCCCTGCGGTTGCATTCAAATAAGGCCTGCCAGCAACACCTGCGGCAGACGGAGAATTGCTTACTCCAACTCTATTTTTAGACTGGTCTATCACTATATTGTCCTGATGTAACCTTTGTTGCATTTCAGGACTTATGATTCTAGCCTGTGCCTGTAAGAATGTCTCCACGTTTTGATTACCTATACTTTGTTGATTATTTCCAAACGCGGTGTCATCTACATTTTCTCCCATTAATCCATCAGTTTGTCTTGGTCGTAAATCTTCATAAGCCCTACCTTGAATAACATCCGGCATCCTAAACGGATCATCATAAGACAGGCTTGCAATCTCAAGGTTCTTTCCCGGCCCCTTTTCAAAAGCTTTTAGTAAAGCCTCGCTTACGCCAGCCATAGCTCCCAAGCTTCGATCTACGCTAAACGCGCCTCTACTTTGCCACTTCGCCAAACCTCTTCGCCTAAGCTCGTTGTTAAAATCTCTTTGCTTTCTCTTTTCCCTACTCTGTCTATCTAAAGCCTCTTTTCTCTGCTTCTGTAGCTTTCCAAATCTTGGAGTATATAAATCCATGTTGAATGTTGTGTTCAATCCATTTAATCCAACGTCTATATTTATACTTGTTATAAGTGGGCCGCCGCTACCAAGCTGTTGGAATAATTGATCTCCTCTTGGGATATTCGGGAACGATAGGCTTCCTTTTTCGGATTGCAACATAATACTATTTGAAAATTCTGCCTGCAATTCTCCAGCTTCATTCATTAACTGATATCCACCATAATTCCAAGGCGCCAACTCCTCTTGTTTTACAAATTCTATTCTGCCACCTATTCCACCGTAGCGGAATTTAGAGAAGTTTCTATTCTTTCTCACAGATCTTTGACTGACACCACTCAAGCTAGAGGATATCCAAGGCCCATAGCATCTTTCGTTTGATCTCAATGCTAGAGCAACCACATTTGGATAGACAGGAGAAGGTGAAGCTAGATGTATCCGTCTTTCTGGAGATCCATACTCAAGAGCTGACATAGCTGTTTGGAACGCATCTCTAGCATTTGCCACTATGTCAACATTGTTAAGTATGCCTTCTGTTAAACCAAAGCAACTTGGCCCAAACCTTCTAGGTCTACCTCTAAACGTAGGAATTTCAAATCCGGGCATACCTTTTACAGTATCCATGGTCAAGAAGTTTTTAATCATAGTCCCTTGGAATAATTGGAATGGCCCATCATTCATCCTTGAGTCTATTGTGGGAACTATTCTGCCCGGTAGAGTTATCTTAGCGTAAACATGGTCAGGATCTACACCGCTTACAAAGGTAGTGTCTACTAACTGACCGTCAAACACGGGGTCGTAAATTCTGTAGAAGTCTTCTTGCATGGCCATTCCGCCTGCAAACCCACCGTTAGCAGGGTTAGGAATAAAGTTTGCTTCGTACCACCCTTGCATAGGAACCCAAGTACAGGTGGTTTCACCTGTTTTTTGATTAGTTCTGACAATATGCTTTGCTTTTGGCTGATAGTATTGACCAACATCAATAACGTCTTGACCAAAAACAAGATCCATAAAGAACGATGTGCCAATCAGATTCTTAGTATCTCTGCGGCCTTTTTTAGTTGGAATACCAACAGTTCTTGGGGCATGATAAAGTTTAGGATCAACCTCTACCTTGACAAATGCTGTCGTTTTCGGCAAAGATAGCAACTTTTCCCTAGTGTTAAATGATTCAAACTCAGATTTTGACCCTGCGGTATTGTCCAAAGCTCCAATCAAATCTGGTATAAGTTCACCGTGTCTAGTAATGACCTGCTGAGTCATATCATCAGCACCAACACCTTCAAAGCTCAAAAATTGACTATTGTCAAATCGAACATACGAACTTATTTTACCATTATCCTGCAAGAAGTTAGTTGTGTCAACTGGAAACAGGTTGTACAGAGTTGCTTTTGGAAGCATGTTTTCATCTGGTATTTTTTGTAAGTCATGCTTTGTGAAAGTGTTGCTAAATATTTCAAAGTCAAAGAAGCCACCTTCTGTATCTGGCTCATAGTTATATTCCCATTTATCGTCAATTGGATTATAATTATTCTTCAGCGCGCCAAGCGTGTAGCCTCCAGCCTGCCCATTGTATCTACCCATAGAGTTTGAGCGTGAGAGATCATAAGTAGATCTACGAAGCCTTAGCTCTCTTTGGAAGCTAGGTTTATAATAATAGTCTGGATCTGGGTTTACTGTTCTAGGTCTGAAACCAAAAGGGCCATACTCTATCTCAGAAATTCTAGCGGTGTCATTATTGAAGGGGTTAGCACTAAGTGGCATTTTCAAAGTTATATCATTGTCATACCATAAGTTTGTTTGTTTTGGTAGTTTTACCAAAAAGTCTTTTCCAAGATGCTTGTCTGCCACACCCTTGACAAACTGGTAAACTTTCTGCGAGTTTTCCACTGCCTTCTCTGAGTAATCAGTAAGATTTTTCATTATCCCAAAAACTCTTCTGCTAGTTTCTTCCACGAAGCCCATCACTGCACGAGCTCTACGCTGATCAAGTCTTCCAGAAACAAGCTTTCTGGTCTCCGAGTCCTTCTCTTCAGACAAGGTATCCATAGCCTTTTTGATTTCAGCAAGTTTTTCGTTCATCTCCTTTAAGGCCTGTTCATAGCCGGGCACGTCATAGTCGTCTTCGTTAGGAATTGCAACTTCGCTTTGGGACTCTTCTTTTTTGTTGTACTCCTCATTTATCTTATTTATATTGTCACGTAGAAGTGTAACTTTGTCATTTAGAGAATCGGGATCAGCTACTTCGTTTCTAAGACGAGCTAGGTTTTGTATAATTTTGTTACCTTGAACGCTCATTCCTGCAATACCTGCTTCCGGTATGCCTATTTTTTCTGCTCTTTTAAAATACAAAGGATATCCGTATGGAGGGCTGCAAGGACTAGCGGGCAATCCATCTGGCCCCACGTAATTTCTATCAGATCTCCAAACACTTCTCGGGCAAGCTACACCATAGTTATTAGATATATTTGGGTTAAAGCCAGCTGTGTTAGGAGTCTGAGCGAGCATCGACTTGTCAAATGCATCTCCCGGCTCCATACTTTGCATGTACATATCATTATAAAGTGTTAAGAACGTGCTCCATCTTTCATAAGATATTGAAGCTGCCCTCAACTCCATTTCAGTCGCTACGTAGTAATTTCCCACACCAAAAGCATTGAGATCTTTGGCGTCAAGCATGATCTGTTGAAAGGAGCCAAAGCCTCTTGGTATTGTTACAGTGTTGGGGCCGAGCATACCATAAAAAGGAATGACCTGCTGATTAAGAGATGACTCAAGCGTCCACTGATTTGCTATTTGGGCTGGTAAGGTATTTATTGCGCCAATGTCTTGCTTTCTGGCGTTTAGGTGATCTCTGTCATACGTGGTGTCAAAGAAATATAGGTCTGAAGTTTGAGCGCCAACAACAAACTTGTCTGTCACAACGTCGGTCAATTCAGTACCAGTGTTACTATTTGAGACGCCTATTCCAGATGCCGACAGTTGACTAATATAATCTTTTATAGCGCCATAGCTTGGCTTCTCAGATCTATCAATAGCTTCTAGCCGTATAATTCCAACAACCATATCTTCAGGACGACCCGCGCTTGCCAAATCTTCATTCCTGTCGTAAAACCACTCACAAGCATCGTGTTCTATAACTGGCATTAGTCTAACATACAAATCGTGACTAATTACATCGCATAGCTCCATGGCAAGATCTAGCAATGACATTTCTTCAAAATCTATGAAGTAATACTTAGGAATTAGTTCTAATGGTATCCCGCTAAAATCGACGGCGTATTTAAAGCCTCTAAAGTCGATATACCCACCGTAGCCAGCTTCTGCATATTCAGATAACGGGCCATGATTGATTGCTCCAAACGTATTCATCAATGCTTCCAAACCCTGCTTGACTCTATACCATGGCATACCTTTGTCTGTTCTTCTAGCCATTCCTTCGCCTGTGATAGGAAACTCAATAGGCGCAGTCTTTAACCCTTTATACGTGTAGCCAGAAGTTTTTCTGTACATATCATCGCCCTCGTAGAGGACTTCTCCAGCATCTAAAACTCGACCACTTGCATCTGTTTCTCCAAGGGGTGGCGCAAATCCAGTACCAACTTTTTTGATCAGCAAACTTCTACTGGCGTAGCTGCCCACGAGGTAGTCGAAAAGCTGATCGCTTGGATCGTGCTCTAAAAACCCGTATACATTGAACAAGTTTTTATTATTATATGTAGTGCCCGCATAATTGTTTAATATTATAGAGCAACTATCTAGTATATTTCTAGGGTCTGTCACATTTACAGACCATACTGGGTTTCCTCCATCTCCTCTTTTTTCGTCAATACTCTGTAGTATTCCTCCAAATGGCACATGGTACCTACCTCGATAGATAGTGT
>Ga0315315_10003026_pt1 | contig 15378 bp, 8 predicted proteins | sample M140m3416metaG_FD_203699 | JGI IMG/M metagenome (GOLD analysis project Ga0315315, IMG submission 203699) | Ammonia-oxidizing marine archaeal communities from Monterey Bay, California, United States - M1 40m 3416 | ecosystem: Environmental > Aquatic > Marine > Intertidal zone | place: USA...
AAAGATAGTAGAACTAAAATGCAGGCTTCTCAACAAAGTCAGCTTATAGAGCAAAGAAACGGTGGTGGTCAACCCGTAGATTTTGAATCGTCTGGAAATGACAATTTAAGCGGAAGTTTTGATTTATCAAGATTTGAACCAAGTTAAAAAAATTATTAATTATTATATTATATCATGGAAGAAAACAAAGACATACCTCAAGAAACGGGTAAACTAAAAATAAAAAAAATACCTAAATACAATTTACAAGATGAAGACATAAAGGTCGATCTTAAAAAACCAACTGAAGAACCAAAGCAAGATGAAATTAAAGAAGATAACCCTGTCGACGAGGGAGTGGTTACAGAGCTTAGTAATGCCGACACCACAGAAAAACAAGAAGAAGTACAACCGGAAGTTGAAGCACAAGAAGCTCCAACATTAGAAGAGGTTGTAGTAGAAGAAACTACAGAGGAAAAAGTAGAGGAAGTTAAGGAAGAAGTTAAAGAAGCGATAAAAGTTGCTGAAGAAACTGGTAAGCCTTTACCTGAAAATGTAGAAAAACTTCTTGATTTCATGGAGAAAACTGGTGGTGATTTAGAAGATTATGTAAAGCTAAATCAAGACTACAGCAAACTTGATGACAGTTTAGTGTTAAAAGAGTACTACAAACAAACTAAAAGTCATTTAAGTAATGAAGAAATAAATTTCTTAATAGAAGATAGTTTTTCTTATGATGAAGAAGAAAACACTGATAGAGAAATAAAAAGAAAAAAATTAGCGTTTAAAGAGCAAGTTGCCAACGCTAGAAGCCACATGGACGGGCTAAAGTCCTCGTATTACGACGAGATTAAGGCTGGGAGCAAGTTGACTTCCGAGCAAAAAGAAGCCATTAATTTTTATGATAAATACAACAAAAATTCTGAACAAAGTGAAAAAATTCAGAAGCTGCAAAAAGAAGTATTTGACGCAGGAACCAATAAACTGTTTAACAGTGAATTCAAGGGATTTGAATACAAGGTTGGAGAAAAAGTTTACAGGTATAACGTGAAAGATGCTGACAAAGTGAAAAACACACAAAGCGATATTAATAATTTTATCAAGAAGTTCTTGAATGAAAAAAATGAAATGTCAGATGCTAAAGGTTATCACAAGTCGCTATTTACAGCAATGAATTCAGACGCAATTGCACAACACTTTTACGAACAAGGTAAAGTTGACGCATTAAAAGAAAGTGTGAATAAAGCGAAAAACGTGGATATGAGCCCTAGACAATCTTTTGGTGAAGAATCTAAGTCTGGTTTTAAATATAAAGTGTTAGGTGATAGTTCAAAGGATTTTAAATTAAAATTAAAACGATAATTAACAATTAATACATAAATAAAAAATGGGATTAAGTACATTAACCGATCCAATTCCAAGTCCAGTAAAACAAACTACAGATGCTAGTTACTTGGACTTTTCGACTGGATGGGCACAACAATATCTACCTGAGCTTTACGAAGCTGAAGTAGAAAGATATGGTAACAGATCGTTATCAGGATTTTTAGCAAAAGTAGGAGCTGAAGAAGCTATGCAATCAGACAAAGTTGTTTGGACAGAGCAAGGTAGACTACACATTAGTATACCAGATGTAACTTTAGTTAACACTACAGACATTATAGCTTTTGACGACGTTGCTGAAGCTGGTTTAATTAGAAAGCACGATACATTATTAATGTATTGTACTTCTGGTACAGGTGTTGGAAAACAAATAAAAGTTCTTGTAACTGCTATTGACCAAGACAGTGTTGCTGGTGGAACAGTTGATACACTAGGTGTTAAAGTTGCTCCATACACTTGCGCTAACATGGCAACTGCAAACTCCGGTTTTGCTAACGACTCTATATTCACTGTAATGGTTTACGGTTCTGAATACAAAAAAGGTTCTACAGCTGATAGACACGCGTTAACTCCTGGTTTCTTAACTTTTGACAACAAGCCAATTATAATGAGAGATATGTATGAGATCAATGGATCTGATACTGCTCAAATCGGTTGGGTTGAAGTTTCTGGCGAAGAAGGACAGAATGGTTACATGTGGTATTTAAAAGCTGAAGGTGACACTAGATCACGTTTCAACGATTACTTAGAAATGAGTATGATTGAAGCTGAAAAAGCTGCTTCTGGTTCTGGCGCTGCTGCTACAGTAGGAGGTACTGAAGGTTTATTAGCTGCAATTACTGCTAGAGGTCACGTTTCAACTGACACTTTTGCTAGCACGAATGATGCTGCTGCAGATGCTGCTGCTGATTTAGTTTACTTTGATGACATCTTAGCTAAATTAGATACTCAAGGAGCAATTGAAGAAAACATGCTTTACTTAGACAGAAGCGATTCATTAAACTTTGACAACATGCTTGCTGGTGTTTCAATAGGATCTGCTGGTGGTACTGCTTACGGTTTATTTGACAACTCTTCTGACATGGCTTTAAACTTAGGTTTCATCGGTTTTAGACGTGGATCTTACGATTTCTACAAGTCTGACTGGAAATACCTAAACAACAAGTCTGCTCACGGAGCGTTTACTGCTGGTGCTGGTAACGAAAAATTATCTGGAGTTTTATGTCCTGCTGGTACTTCATCTGTTTATGATGAAACTATGGGTAGAAACGTGAAAAGACCATTTGTACACGTTCGTTACAGAGCATCTCAAACTGACAATAGAAGACTAAAAACTTGGGTTACAGGTTCTGTTGGTGGAAACATCACATCTGACCTTGACGCAATGACAGTTAACTATTTAACAGAAAGATGTTTAGTAGTTCAAGCGGCTAACAACTTTATGAAGTTCGTTAGATAACAACACTTTAAAAGAACCAAGGCTTCGGCCTTGGTCCTTTTATTTTTATTAACTTATATTATATATTATTATGACAACAAAAGAAAAAGGAACAAAAGTAGTACAACAACCTGGAGGTGACAAGCCCCACGCTATTGGCAACCAAATTACAGATAGAACATATTTATTGAACGATGGTTTGTCTCCAATAACATACACTATAAAAACTAAAAATGTTTTTTGGTTTGATAAAGAAAAAGGCCTTAGAAGAGAAATTAAATATTGCCCTAATCAACAAACTGTTTTTGTAGACGAGATGAAAGGGCCTCAGAGCATGGCTCACATAACTTTCTTAGATGGAGTTTTAAATGTTTCACGTGAAGATCAAGTATTACAAAAGTTTTTAGAGTTACACCCTCAAAACGGAAGTGTTTTTGAAGAGTTTAATCCAGTTCAAATAGCTGTTGATGAAACTGCTAGTTTAGAATTAGAAATAGAAGCTTTGATGGCTGCTAAAAATATGGATATCGACATGGCAGAAGCAGTTATGCGTGTAGAGATTGGTTCTGAAGTGTCTAACATGAGTTCTAAGGAACTTAAAAGAGATTTACTATTATATGCTAAGCAAAACCCAGCTTTATTCTTAGAGTTAGCAGAGGACGATAATGTAGTTCTTAGAAACTTTGGTATTAAAGCAGTTGAAAAAGGTATTGTAGCATTATCCTCTGATCAAAGAACATTTACTTGGGCTTCAAATAAAAGAAAACTAATGAATGTTCCGTTTGACGAACACCCGTACACTGCTTTAGCCGCTTGGTTTAAAACAGATGAAGGTATGGAAATATACTCAAACATTGAAAAACAATTAAGCTAGACCCTAATAAGTAGCCACTCTTTTTAGGGTGGCTATTTTTTTAACTTATTAGTAGTATCAGTGATTATATTACTAGACAAACAAACAATATGGCAATAAGCGTAGACACAGTATATCAAAGAGTATTAGCAATAGCTAATAAAGAACAAAGAGGTTATATAACGCCTCAAGAATTTAATTTATTTGCTAATCAAGCGCAGATGGATATATTTGAACAATATTTTTATGATATTGGTCAATTTGATAGAAGGAATGCAAATGATACAGAGTATTCTAACATGGTTAGTTTATTAGAAGAAAAAATAAGTGCTTTTGAAAAGTACAGAGTAGCTATGTCAGCTGTTAGTGGTAACACTTTAACACTGCCAACAGACGTTTATAGACTAGGAACAGTGTTTTACGCACCAACAGGGGCTTATGACGTTGAGGTAGAACAAATAAACAAAAAAGAATTAGTATATATGGAAAGATCACCACTAGTACAACCATCTGGTGACTATCCTGTATACACAAGAAAAACAAACACAACTATAAAAGTTTTTCCATCAACTCCACCAACAACATATTCTGTTAGCAATGTAACATGCAACTATGTTGCTAGACCAACAGATATTGTTTGGGGTTATGAAACAGTAGCTGGTTCTGCCTTGTATAACGTTAATGTTTCAACAAACCCTCAGCTACACGAGTCAGAAGAAACTTTATTAGTTTTAAAAATACTAGCTTTAGCTGGTATATCTATAGAAGATCCACAGCTGTACCAAATAGCAACACAAGAAGAAGTTAAACAAGTTCAACAAGAAAAACAATAAGATATGGGATTATTTAAAGGTACACAAGAGCAGTATTATGGTTTTAACAGTTTTAAAGTGGCTGGCTCAACAACAAATTCATTTACTTTAGATTACCCAACGTTACCAGCAAACTCAGGTGCTTTTAACGTATATTTAACTGGTACGGTAAATGGTGTTACTAATACTAGTAGAACTTTAATAACTGCGTACAGTGTAGCAATAACAAGTTACACTGCTTCTACCGGCGTTTTAGTTTTAAATACGCAGATACCTATAGGCACAATTGTTGAGGTTATATTAATAACTCCTGACTTTGGAAATTATCAATATATAAAACTAGAAGATTTAGTAAATAACTTTATGGTTGGTTATACTGGTGAAGATAAAATAATAAACAGAGCTAAAAGAACTGATATAGTTTTTCACGCTAAGCGAGCAATACAGGAATTTAGCTATGACACTTTTAAGTCTACAAAGTCTCAAGAAATAGAAGTACCACCTTCTTTAGTCATGGAGCTTCCTCACGACTATGTTAATTACGTTAAAATAATGTATACTGATAGTGCTGGTAATTTTAGACCTTTAACACCTACAAGACACACTGGTAACCCAACAGCAATTTCTCAAGATGGTACTTTTGAATACATGTTTAATGATGATGGTACATTATTAATAAACCCGGATTCTACAACAAAAACAAGAAGAAAAACACACGACCCGCATGCTATGCAAAATTCAGCAGAAGATCATGACGCAGAAATACACGATCTTAATTTTGGTGGAAGATACGGATTAAACCCAGAGCTAGGTGGTTTAAATGGTGATTACTACATAGATGAGGCTCAAGGTAAAATAAACTTTTCTTCTAATGTAAGCGGTAAAATTGTAGTATTAAAATACATAAGTGATGGACTAGGCACTGATAGCGAAATGATAGTACATAAGTTTGCTGAAGAAGCTGTGTATAAGTGTATAGCACATGCTATTTTAGCAACAAAAATGAATACACCTGAGTATTTAGTAGCAAGATATAAAAAAGAAAGAAGAGCGGCTTTGAGAACAGCTAAGTTAAGATTATCTAACTACAAGTCTGAAGAGCTACAACAAACAATGAGAGGAAAGTCTAAGCAAATAAAACACTAACATATGCCGGAATTAAAAAATGTGTTCCACGCTGGTAAAATGAACAAAGATCTTGACGAGAGATTAATACCAAATGGACAATACAGAGACGCTTTAAACGTAGATATTTCATTTTCAGAATCTAGTGACGCTGGTTCTGCACAAAACGCATATGGAAATATTGTGAAATCTAGCGTTAATATTTCCGGTGCTAAGTGTATAGGCTCTGTAGTTGACAAAGAAAACGAAACTATAATTTGGTTTATTTGTGGTACTAGCGTAGATGCTATAGCAGAGTACAACCCTCTTACTGGTGAGGTAACACCTGTTTTAGTAGACACTAACAAAGCAAATTCTAATGCGTTTTTAAATTTTAGCAATGACTTTTTAATTACAGGAGCAAACGTAATAGATGAGCTTTTGTTTTTTACAGATAACAATTCAGAACCTAAAAAAATAAATATTAGTAGAATGAAAAACGGTTCTACTAATTTTTCTACAACAACAAAATACCAAAGCTCTGACGGAACATACACTAACAATGTTTACGAAGAGCTAATAACTGTAATTAAAAAATACCCTTTAAACGCTCCAAAAGTAGAGCTTAACAATTCTATTAGGGAGGGTAACGTAAAAGGAGTTTCTAGAACACCTTCCAGAACATCTTTTGTGAGTTACACGTCAACAACTGAACAGCAATTAAATTCAGGTAGTAAAGTAAAAAATATATTTGCTTCTACTTCAGGTGGTGCTCAGATTTACAATTTAACAGAAAATAACTATATAGAAAGAGTTTGCAACAGATATGTTGACGATAGTAATAATTTAACTATTTGTTTTGACACAAGTGGTTTTACTACTGGTGTTGACTATAAAAAATGGAGAGCGGTAGAACCTGGTATGAAAATTTCTATAAGCACAAACGGCTCAGGAAGTTTTGTAGAACCTGTTGTCGTGCATGTTGTTGACACTGTTGATTGGTATAACCATACAATAACCGTAAAAGGAGTTGCTCCATTAATAACAAACCCTACAAACGGAACTAAAGTTAGAATATCTCATTGGTCAGAACCTTATAATAATAATTATTTTTGGTGTTATAAAGACGCTTCTGGTAATATATTAAAAAAACCAGCTGGAACAAACGCTGATAGTTTTACAGATGCAAATGGTAATATTTTAAAAGACGGTGGTATACTAGAAGACGGTAGTGGTTTTGATCTTATTCTAGGCACATCACTAGATGGCAGTCCAGATCCGGGTTGGAGCTATAGCAGTGGGACATATACTTTTGATGGTACTGGCCTTTCTAGCGGTACTTATATATACCAAAAAATAACAAGAAGTGATCTTATTGAAGGACATGTATATAGAATGAAAGCTACTATAACAATAACTTCAGGTGGTAGTTATATAGGGTTTTTAAATGAAGGCATGGGTGGTTCCGCTCCAAAAACTGGAATAAACGGTCTTGAAGCTCGTAAAAATACAGTTGGAACGCATGAAATAGACGTTACTTGGAAATGTGCTGACACATCAAGCCCATATAACAGTCAACTAGCTATATTTGGTACACCAAACGCCGTAGGTACTGTAAAAATAAAAGAAATAGTTTGTTTAACAAAACCTAGAATAGTAAAAGTACAACCTCTTACTTTTTACGGAAACACTAGTTACGCCGTAAATGACACTATTTCTTTACAAGCCGCAGATGTTTTATCTACAACTGTTGATGACGACGAGTTTGTAGATATAACCGTAAGGCTTACTAAAGAATTAAAACATAACAACAACAAAGTAATATCTTCTTCTCATACTGATGCTATTGGCTCTGGTGTTACTGGTAATCAAAAAATAGCCAATGGTGATTTTGCTGATTTAACAACTTGGCACACTGGAACTTCAGGAACTACAGATGTTGGCACTTCTTCTGCTGGTTTTTTTGTTACTGGAGGTGCTTTAACCTCGTCAAACACTCAGTCAGAGTATGTTAGAAATGTTTTGTCAGAAGCTTTAGTTGTTGACGAAGTTTATAAACTAACGTATACTGTAACAACAGCTTCTGTTGGTGGAAGTGGACAAAAAGGAAGGTTGTTACTAAAACTAGCTACAAACGATAAATACACTGGCGATGACACAGACAAAGGTCATTCAAACCATATAGTTTTACCAACAGATTCTACAGGTACTTTTAGCGTTTATTGGAAACAAAAGTCTTTAGAAAGAGGTGCTTTTAGCTTAACAGAACTAATGTTTTGGAATGATACAGACTGGGCTGGTGCTATAGACAATGTTGGTGTTCAAAAAGTTAGTGGAAACTCAGAAACAGTTTGTGGAAGAAACGGATCTAACAATAATGGCAGACAAGTGTTTGATATAGAAATATTATCTATTGACGATTCTGTTGTTGGAAATTTAGGTTCTTTAAAGTTTACTTCAAAAAGAATTCAGCCAGACTCTATATATGAAAAAGAATTTCCTAGATTTAGCTATAGATGGAAATACATAGATAATGAATACTCAGCAATATCACCTTTTACTGAAACTTGTTTTTTACCAAAAAATGATGATGGTTATTCTTATGATTCAAAGCAAGGCTATAACAAATCAATGGTTAATGATGTTAGAAGAGTCGTTTTATCTGATATAAAACAAATGCCTGAAGACGTTAAGTCTGTGGACATAATATATACAAAGTCTAATTCTACAAATGTTTATATTTTTAAAAGTATAGAAAACAAAGATTTTGAAGAATTTAAAAATAAAGGTACCGTAGTAATAACTTCTGAAGAAATTAAATCATTACTTGCAGAAAACCAAATGCTAAGGCCTTATGATAATGTGCCTAGAAAAGCTCTTGCTCAAGAAATTACTGCTAACAGAATAATGTATGGTAACTATTTACAGCAATATAATTATTTTAACACTCCTTCTGAATTTAAAACTAAAATAAACAGCGTTGAAATAGGTGACAAACCTTTAAAATCTTTAAAATCAATTAGAGACTATCAAATAGGAGTTTCTTTTTTAGACAAGTACGGAAGACAAACACCTGTTTTTACAGATGAAACTGGTATTGTAAAACTAGATCAAAATAAATCTAAATTTTCAAACAGACTTCAGTGCTCTTTAGTTTCTTCCCCACCAGATTGGGCTAGTCATTACAAGTATTACGTTAAAGACTCTTCTAGCGAGTACTATAATTTAGCTATGGATAGATTTTATAGCGACATTGAAGATAGAAACATTTGGATTTCATTTCCCTCTTCTGAGATTAACAAAATAAACGAAAACGATTATATTGCTATAAAAAAACAGCATGACTCTGAGAAAGCTGTTGATATACCATCTCAAAACACAATAAAATATAAAGTTTTAGACAAACAAACCGAACCACCAGAGCATATAAGGTTTAGAATGGAAGAAATTGGTGAAAGCACTAAATTAACAACTTTTTCTGCCGGATCAGTAGTAGTTTCTACAGACACTAATGCTGAAAAAAACGCTAAATACGAAGGGCAACTATGTAACTATCCTGCTCTTGGAAAACACACATTTTCTTTAAGTGCTTACGATATTAGATTTGACTCAGAACTAATAGACGAGCTTGAATCTTATATAACTAACACAGGTGTTTGGTATGATTTAGAAAATAGATTTATTGATATAAGATCTATGAGTAGTGGTGCTATTTCTGAAAAATATGAAATTTCACAAATATACAAAAAAACTTTAACAGAAGCTATAACAGACACGCCTGGACAATCAACTACTGATAGACAACAAGGTAAAATGAAAGACGGTAATGGTATTGTTGTTATGTGTAATGGTGATTATAACGAAAAGTCTTCTATAACGCTAGACACTGGCCAAAAAACAAGTCAATCAGAAGATAACACTGTTAACAACCCTGATGAACATTTAAAAGCTGGTATGAGGTTGGTTGACAGTAAAAATAGCATACGTTACAAAGATAAAGTTATTGTAATAACAAAAGTGGGCTCAAACGCTGTAACTTTAAGCAGCCCAGTTACCTTGACAGATCACGAGGAGTTAATGTTTATGGATATAACAGATGTTTATTTATTTAAAACAAAAAAGGCGTTTGGCTCTGACATAGCGTTTATTGGCCAATCACCTCAAGCAGAAAAAATAGAATTACTAAATATAGCCACTGCATCTTATGATGCAAATACTACTGCACTTCAAAACCCACAAAGCTTAAAATTAAAAATTACTTTTTTTAAGCAAACTACAGAAGATTATGGTGAAGAGTTTAAAGGTAAGTTTTTTATCAAAACAACTAGAGATCACGTGTTAAATGAGTTTATATATAAAACACAAGCATCTGTAAACACTTTTAAAAGTAAAGATTCAGCTAGGTTGTACTACGCACAAACATGGCTTTTAGACCAGGCAAATGGAGATGCTATAATTGAAGGTACTGATTTACCTACATCCTCAGATTACATAAAACAACTGCTAAGATTACCTCTGACCTTCACACCAGTATATCACTACGATCACATGAACTCTATTAATATAGTATATTCTAGAAGAGCTTTTGGTATGGACAACTACGCTGCTTCTACAAGATTAATAACTGGAGAGAAAAATGGTAATGGTCTTAGCATGAACCCAGAAACAGCGGGAGGAGTTGATTGGGCGGCTACAGTTAACATTAACGGCGTTGCCAAGCACATAAAGTTTGGTGGTACAACTAGAGGTATTGTAGACAGCTCTGTTTACGGTCAATCAACTGTAAATGGGTACAGCATGAAAGAGATTGATTACGAAAATCCTTCAAACTCTGGTGGAGCGTCAAACCCTTCTATATGTATTGATCAAAGTGTAGGTTTTAGAGTTGTTTCAAAAGACGAAGGATCAAAGGCAGAGCCTGATATTAGATTTAACGCAGCGCCTTATGTTGGAGATGGCTGGCAAATTGGTAAATCAAAATGTACTTTTAAGTTTTTTGGTGTAAATGGATTTGGACAAGGTAAAGGTAATTTAGGTACATTGTATCACTTTTTCAAGTACCTTACTACAATAGGACAAGAATTTAGATTTACAAATGACCCTACAGCAACTACTTATAAAATAGCAAGTTTTGAAACTTTCCAGGCAGTAAACACTGATTGTAGAGACAAAAATGGTGATATTACTTTTGACACAAGCGCAGGAAACAAACCAATAATAACCCCTTCTAAATTAAAATATTATGAAAAAGCTCTTGTTATAAACATACAGTTAAACAAAAATATTGCTTGGAGCCCTATTGAAGAGACAGGTACTAGTTTGCAAGGAGTTATAACACCTTTAGAGTTAAATACTGATTCTTACGCTGCAAACAAAACACTCACGTCAGCAGAGCAAAAAAGCAATCAAGAAAACACAAGAAGCGGAAACGCTAGTATATTTTCTGCTTTTGAAATTGACTTTGGAGAAGCAACAATAAGTAGTGATTCCCCGGCTGTGTTTGAGGTTTTGCCAAAAGAAAAAGCCGATTTAGAGTTGTTTTATGAAACGCCAACTACTAAAATGATTATTAAAGAAGGCATGAGTGTTAAAACAGATTACAGAACGCCAGCCGGTGAAAACCCTTTGTCAGACAGTGCTGTTGTAACAAAACACTTGTTGTTGGAAAGTAATTTGTTTCAAATAAAACCTTCTTTTGTAAACCACATAGTTCCTGCTGGAGAAAAAATAACTATTTTTGAAAAAGATCAAAATGGAAATTCTATTTATGAAGATGTTTTTGTTTTAAATATTGATTTACAAACTGGGCAGGGTGCTCAACTTACTGTTGCTAATAACTTTCAAGCTATTGACAATACTATATACAACATTCTAGACTCTTCTACATTGTCATCAAATATAGACTATTATAATTGTTTTTCTTTTGGAAACGGAGTAGAGTCTAATAGAATTTTTGACGATTATAATGCTGTTACTATGGATAAAGGCCCTAGAGTCTCTACTATATTAAACACTGAGTATAGAGAAGAAAGAAAAACAAACGGTTTAATATACTCAGGAATATACAACTCTAATTCTAGCTTTAATAATTTAAATCAATTTATACAAGGTGAAAAAATAACTAAAGATTTAAATCCTGACTACGGTTCTATACAAAAACTATTTACAAGAAATACAAACGTAATTGTTCTTTGTGAAAACAAAACTTTAAAAGTATTAGCTAATAAAGATGCCTTATTTAATGCTGATGGTAATCCTCAGTTAACAGCTACGAATAAAGTTTTAGGTCAAGTTGTGCCATTTGTAGGTGAGTATGGTATATCTACAAACCCAGAGTCATTTGCGTCTTATGGTTACAGGTGTTATTATACTGATAAAAAAAGAGGTGCTGTTATAAGACTGTCTGGTGATGGCATAACTAATATATCAGAAAAAGGTATGTCTAAGTTTTTTAGAGACAACCTAGACAACAGTATTGATGTTGTTGGATCTTACGACTCTTTAAAGTCTAACTACAATGTTACTTTAAATAATAAAACGTTAAGTTTTACAGAAAAAGTCAATGGCTGGGTAAGTTTTAAGTCTTTTTTACCAGAAAACGGAATATCTTGTAACAACTCTTACTACACATTTAAAGAGGGTGAAATATACATGCACAACGAAAGCTTGACAAGAAACACTTTTTATGATTCATCTTATAGATATGACACTTCTAGCAATAGTAATTTTGAACCATCTACAATTAAACTAGTTTTTAATGGTGAGCCAGACACAGTTAAAGATTTTAAAACAATAAGCTACGAAGGTGATACTGGTTGGACAGCAAACACAATAACTACAGACAAAGAAAGCGGTAGCGTTCCAGCTTTTATAGAAAAAGAAGGTAAATATTTTAACTTTATAAAAGGAGCTAAAATAAACAATGATGTTGATTTATTAAAAACACAAGGATTAAACGTTCAAGGTGTTGGTAAACCATCTACAATAACATTAAACTCTAATGTTAGAAGTTTTACACATACAGTTACGGCTGTAGATATAGCTAGTAATACTCAGCCTAAAAAGTGGATAATAAACAACTCTGCAGATTCATCTGTAACAAGCAAGGTTATTAAGTTTAACGAAAAGGCAGGTTCTAATGTTACTGGTAAAACTGTGGATTTTTATGTTCACCCTCAAAAAGTAAAAGGTATTAATTGGAAATTAGCTGTAGAAGACTTTACTTTTTCATTAACAGAACCTGTAGCTATAAGTAATTTTGCAGGAACGGTTGCATCTACTTTACATGCAGACGGGTATATAAAAGTTACTATAACTTATGTTAGCAACCCGTTTCCTTCTAGCAACACAAAAACAACACTAACAATAACAGCTGGATCAGCTTACCAAGAACAAATATAATATGTCAGGATTACTAAAAGTATATAGAGATAGATGTACTGTTTCAATTTCAACTACAGCAACTGCCTTGGCAACTGTAACCGGAACTGTACATTACATGACTAACAGCAACACTCAAATAAGAGTTGGTCAATCTATAGGTATAGGCAATGTAAAAGTAAATAGTGTTGTTAGCGAGGTTTATAATGGTGCTAGAAGGTCAAAGGTTACTTTAAATAATAGTATAGCTATAAACGCTAACACTGTTTTAACATTTACTAGTAATGACAATACTTTTTCTACGGAAGGAAGAGTTGGTGAGATTAGTAATTTTAAAATAACAATACAAAGAATTGCAGGTAACATACTTAGTCCAAACCCTACTTTAAATTTTGATGATGTGTATAGCAAAAGTAGTTACAAGGTTGTAAGTGTTGACACTTTTGAAAACACAACAGAGCTTATAAAAAGAGAGTACAACATTACTCACAAAGTGCCTTTAAAAAAGATAAGTAATATTGACACTATAAACTTAAGGGCAAATACAATTTTAGACGAAACTGGAGTTAATGATCAAATTTTTGGATATGAGTTTTTAGTTAATCCACCTGGTTTAAACATAGAGAGTTTAACAAATAAAAAAAGCTCGTATCAAAAAGACTTAACAAGTATTAGCTTTCCCTCTAAAAGAAATATAAATAAAAAAGCAGAAACTAGATTATTAATAGTTTACGGAGACCCAGGCGCTACATTTAAGCTTGGTATAAAATCTGCTACAAACAATGTTAACCATGAGTCGTCAGCTGTTACAAATCAAACTACATTAAATTTAGCCAACGCAGCAGATGCTGGACCTATAAACAAAGGCATGACTATAGTATCTATGGGTGGTGGAACAGGTGTAACAGAAGGTGTTAAGGTTGTTGGTAGAAACACTGGTTCTTCTCCAAACACTGTGACTTTAAATGTAGGGCAAAGTGCTGCTTCAACAGAATTAATAGGATTTGCTCATGTGTTAGTTGTTGATAATACTGTCAAAACTATAGATGAAAATGGTATTTATTCTGAGTACATAGACTTTCCAAAAAACAATAGTACAGCTAATATAGTTTTTACAATAACTTTAACTGAAAACACTACTGGATCTTTTGTAGATCTTCCGTCTACAGAAACCTTTACAATAACTTCTTTAGCAGCTTTACAAGCCGCTCCACAATACTTAACATCAACAACAACTAGAGTGGCACAGCACAACCAGTCACCATCTACAAGTGTTGTTTCTACAGGTAATTCAACAACTGTGTCTGGACAAGATTCTTTAGTAAATGATAATTTAGGATATTAAAATAAAAAAATATGTCAACAATAAGCTTAGCATTTGATAACCCAGTAAACGTTTCTTTACAAGCAAACCACAACGCTGATGCGTACGATTCTGCCTTTATGAAGTCATCAGATGGTAGCATACACTACATAGGTGATGTAACGGCTTTGTCTGCAGACAGAAAAACAGTCACTATAACTATAGTGCCTAACGATAACCCGCAAATCCCAGCTGATGGTAACCCAAGTAGCGACTATGTGTTTTTTGTTAAAAAGGCAGATGTGTCCAATGCAAAGCTAACGGGTTACTACGCTGAGGTTGAAATGAAAAATACTTCTACTGATAAAGCAGAGCTGTTTGCAGTTGGCTCAGAAATAGCTATAAGTAGTAAATAACACGTATAAGGTGTAACTATTAAAATACAACAAAACTATGATATTAATTAAAAACAACACAACATGGATCCATTAACTATGGCATTAGTAGGTGGTGCTGTGCAAACTTTAGGTAGTATAGACTGGGGTGGTAAAAGAAGAGCAGAAATGGAAGCCGCTAAAGCCGCTTATGAAAAGCAAAAAAACGTATACAGAAACTTAGACACTAGTAATCCTTATGCTAACATGAAAAATAGATATGCTGGTATGGAAAGTAAATTTGCTGGTATGGACAACGCTATGAATGATTTGCAAGTAAACACACAGCAGGCAGAGTTTATGGGCGATCAGTTTCAACAAAGCCAAGCTAACATAATGCAAAACATGCAAGGCGCAGCTGGCGGTAGTGGTATTGCTAGCATGGCTCAAGCTATGGCTAATGCAAGCTCTAAGTTTGCTAGACAAGCTTCTGCTTCTATAGGACAGCAAGAAGCTAAAAACAATATGATGGCTATGCAAAACCAAGCTAAAATAGACATGATGACAGCCCAGGAGCAATCTAAAAACCAAATGATGATGGCTAAAGGAGCGCAAGATGTTGATATAATGAAAGCAAAAGGTGAGACTTTGTCAATGCAAATGGAGCAAAGTAAACAAGGCACACTACTAGGTATGGACGCTAACAGACTTGGAGCAGCAAGACAAGCTCAAATGCAAGCCTCACAACAACT
>Ga0315315_10003027_pt1 | contig 15375 bp, 10 predicted proteins | sample M140m3416metaG_FD_203699 | JGI IMG/M metagenome (GOLD analysis project Ga0315315, IMG submission 203699) | Ammonia-oxidizing marine archaeal communities from Monterey Bay, California, United States - M1 40m 3416 | ecosystem: Environmental > Aquatic > Marine > Intertidal zone | place: USA...
AAACTATCTCTGTCAATGAAGAACCTATGGCTCTATCCCGACGATTGTCAGCACTGTGTCAAACTGCTTAATAATCAAGAAACTGAACGCCGGATGTTCACTGCCCCGTATCTTTGTGGTGAAGCAGAATCCGACAGTTTTCTAAAAATCACACCGACCGAGGGGGCGAAAAACAGCTACGACATTTGTTTCACAAGCATCCACCAGAACGAAAGGACGATTGGTGTTTGCGGCTTCCACCGCGTTGAGCGGCGGCACAAAGTCGAAGTTGGCCACTGGCTTGGTTAAGCCCTGCTGAGGGCGAGGCTTTATGACATCCGTTGTCGCGGTGGCCTGCAATTAGGCGATAGAAATGTAGAATATGAAGCGGATTGCTGCTCACGTTATTGATGACAATAAACGGTCTTCACGCGTTCTGGAGAAGAACGGATTTCAACGCGAGGTTCTACTTTGTAAATATGACTGCAAAGGAAAAATCTTCATTGATACACGCGTGTTTGTGAAAATATCCGACTGAACACTGCGGTTGCTTGACGAATCCAGTAAGAGCCTGGCAAACAGGCAACAACAAAGCCCACCTGGCGATATGCCGATCAGACTTTGTAATTGCAGGCAAGCTTGCTGATGACGGCTCATAGTTACTTCTTACGTTCAGCTTGTGAGACGGCGACCATCAGACCAGCAAACGACTCGAAGTCAGCTGGAAATCTGATCTTCGCATTGTGTTTCTTGAAACTATCACGAGTTTTGACGCTGCCGTTCCACTCGTCCTGCGAAAGTGATCCGTCTTTGTTTTTGTCGAGTCTTCCAAAGACGTATTTCGCCCAGCGACCGTCTTTACTTTTTGCGTCATATTCGGCGGCCACAATTGGAACTCCGGCAGGAGTTGCAGCAGGCTTCGCTGTCGGAGCCGAAGTTGAACGAGACGATTGAACTTTCGTCGTAGCCACGGCGGTGGCTGTCGGTGCCGGACTGGCTTCTGATGCTCGCGAAATTTCACGAGGCGTCAGCAGACTGTCCCGGTTTGTATCAAGTGCGAAGAACTCTTTGTACTTCTTACGGTCCCACTCGTAGAGCCCGATCTGACCGTCTTTGTCGAGGTCTGCGGCCTTCCATGCTTCAGGCAGATCAACCGTAACTCTCGGTGCAGGCTTCGGCGTTTTGCGACTTGAACGTCCTCGGCTGTCGCGAGAACTCGATCCGTAGCGGCTGTCGCGAGATCGGTCATCGCCTCGACCATAGTCGCCCGGGCCACGTCCATCTCCGCGATCAGTATCGCTTCCTCGACTACGGTCACCGTAACTCGGCGGGCCGCCGCGTCCCGAAGAACCACCGTATCCTCCGCTAGATTCTCTACCGCGACGCATTTCTTCCATCGCACGGGGAAGCATCTCACCAAATTTGTCACGGGATATGCCTCGTCGAAAATCGGCTCCCATTTTCTGCATGGAATCGCGCATCGGTCCCGGAATCCGCCGAGTTTCTTCTTCATCCAAACGGCCGTCCCGGTTCCGGTCCATCATTCCAAAAAAACGATCCGCCATGCCTGACGAATCACCCCCACGACCGGGCTGTGCAAGGACTGCACCGGGCGCAGAAAGCAGCAGTGTCGTGGCAAGTACGAGATAAGCTCTGTTCATTTTTCCGTCTCCGTTTCTGGATGCTTCAGTTTGAGATCGAGGTCAAACTGCTGCGGGTAATCTCCGTCACGCCCCGAGTTTTTAATCGGTTTCGCATTTACCTCAAGATCAGTTCTTTGCATCAGTGCCGTGTACAATCCTTCAACGTCAATACGTTCCTTAGCATGCCCGGCAGCGGTTACTATTCCTCGCTCGTTCCGAGTTCCTTCACCAAACTGCAGCTTCGTCAAATAGTGACGCTCGGTGCCGTCGATGTTTTTTGTGATAGTGTCCGCTTCTTCGAGCCAGTTGACACGACTTGATGCCCACTCGCCGACGGACTCAGCAACTTTGACCTGTGGCTCAAGTACTTTCAGCAGTTCCTTCTGTTCCTTTTCGTCCTGTGTTGCCTGTTGGACTTTCTTTTCGAGTCCTGCGACCGCGTAAGAGCGGTAACCGAACAGTCCGATCAACAGCAAAGCAACGGCAGCTACACCGGCCAGTTTTTTGTGTCGAGAATAGTCCTTCTTGACGGCCGGTCGACGAGGATTCAGAAAATCGAAGGCACACGACACTTCCAGCGAATGGCTGACAAGCTGGCCAATCGGTCCGCCGAACGCGCCGTGTGGCTCGTTGACCGGCGTGCAGCCGAGCGTGACTCCTTGTCCCTGAAACGGATCGAGCTGTTTGATATCACATCGGAATCGGTCGCGGATGGCATCGCCGAGTTTGTCATTCTCGTCCGGCGATCCGACCATCCAGCACCGCACGACTCGCGAATTTGGGAGTCGTTTCTGCAAAGCCACAAGTGCCCGGCTGATCTCTGCTAGAATGGGAGTCGGCTGCCCGCCGCCAGCCATTACCTGCGTTGAATGAGTGAAGTGCAGGTGTCCTTCGCCAAGAATTGAAATCTCAACGCGATCGCCATGCTGGGCCACCACGACCACGATTTCTCCTTCGCTGTGATCAATTCGGTGTTCTTCCAGTGCGACGATTCCTGCCGTTGCCACTGACGAAACGCCGACAGACTGCAGGTCAAGGCCGGCGGCCGTCGAGATTGTTCGGAGGCGTTTGATCCGATCCTGATGAACGGTTGAAACCAGAACGTCACGCACCGATGCATCTGTCCGGCGTGGAAGCGGCAGGAAGTCCAGCGTTAACTGGTCGAGCGGAATCGTCGACTTCGCCGCTGACTGATACCGAACGAGATCCGGCAACTCGTCGTCGGACACGTCGGGAATTTCAAGGTGCCGCACGATGACGTCTTCACGCGGCAGCGAGATGCAAACCTGACTGGCGGACGTTCGCTTGCGCCGCAGTTCCCCTTTCAGCCAATCGCCCAGTCCCTGAGGGTCACTGACGGAAATCGATTCCGGCACGGCCAGTGAAAAACTCGTACGAATCTTCACTGAACCTCGTTCAACGGACGCTTCGATTCCGCAGATCCGATGAGGTTCCAAATCAATGGCAAGGAATTCAGACATGGTTGTTCTTTCTTGTTCTGCTGCCGCTTCAGGCAATGATTGCCAGCGTTGGAACGCCGTTTCCCATGCCGCAGTTCGTTGTATCGTTTCGTCTAAGACTTCTATTGATTGTAATGTCGCCAAAAACTAATCAGTTGGTTCCGTCGTCAATAATTCCGGTCAGCTCTGTGCTTGTGTAGCCGCGTCCGAGTTCGGTCAGGTCGCTGACCAAAACCACTTTTGCCGGAGACTCAGTTGAGTCAATCGTTGCTTCCACTCGAGTGTAACCACCGCCCTCTTCGAAGAATCCGACGATCTGAGCTCGGAACACGTGGCCGCGACCAGTGAGGAATCGATCGAGTTTGACCATCGTTGGCAGGTCCACAATTCCTTGTGAAACCAACCAGCCGGTGTTTGTTCGCATGGTTGCCTGCTCTGCAATCGCTTCTCCTTCGGCCCCGATCATCGGCGATGACGTTATTGCTTGAGCGATGTCTTCAGTCATGTCAGGAATGCCGAGCAGAATTTCGATGCGGGCCTGATTAACGTTGATCCGTCCCGAAAGCTCTGGACCTTCGACAACCGTCAATGCATCCAGCAGCGTCGGCAGGTAAGTCTGCATCGATCCCGGATCGGCTGCCCACGGGCTTTGCAGCAACATTTCTTGACCTTCGATCTCGGCTTCCACCTGAGCCCCGATCAGTTCGTACAACGATTCCAGGTCGTATTTCGCCCCGTTCGACAAATCCATACCGCCGCGACTTACCGTTCCTTGAGCGTTGCCACCCAGCGCGTTGCCTATAGCCGCCGCCGCTTCAACGAGTCCACCCTCCGACGTTCTTGAGTTGCCGGACTCGGTGTTTGAATCAGAATTGCTGTCCGAACTCAAATCTGCTGAACCAGATTCAGCAGCAATTGCCGTCTCGTCCTGCGCCGCCGGATCGTCAGGGTCGACATACGCGCCATACATTCGGAAGGCAACGACGAACTGAGCGATGTCTTCATCGAATTCTTCGGCCAACGAATCGTAAAGCTCATCGAGAACGCCGTTGTTGATATAGGTCCGCTCGGTTCCGTCGGCTCGCTGGTTGAGTTCGCGAGCGTTCACCGTCAAAAACGCCGCCCAGCCCGGCTGAAGAATTCCGTCCAAATTGTCGAACGGAGCGTTTGCATCGCCGTCGTTCTCGTTGGAATCCAGCTTGCCGTTCCGGTTGGCGTCTTCGCCATAGAGCAGATCTGCAGTGACGCCAGCTACCTGGAGAAGCTCGTCGATCGATTTTAAATCTCCGTTTCGCGGTTCGTACGGCGGGTCAAGAGAAGTGTAATAGTCGCTTTCCGCTCCGTAGAGCCGCAAGGTCTCGTCGTCGTCGACCCAGTCGAGAATCGCATCGGCGACTTCCTCGGTCATGTCCGGGAGGTACATGAGCATCTCACGCGTCTGTGTTTCATCGAGTTCGAAGCTTAAGAGTCGATTCAGGTTAAGTCGTCCCGATTCGTCTATCAGTCCGTTTCTTACAGCTGTCCCGGCGGGGTCGGTTTCGACGGGAGCAATCACTGAAAAGTATCCTCGACCGCGAGCATTTTCGGACTCCCGTAACAGAACCCCGCGGAACCGATTCGGGTTGTGGTAGAGGCTGGCGTCTTCTTCCGTTTCGGGAGCGGCGATCACGGCCGCCGCCAGCTCGACGCCGGAATCAGCAAATGCACGGGACTCAGCCTGTCGGCCGTACATCGCCGTCGCTTCGGATTCTGAGATCATTATCTCAGAGAAGCTGTACGCTCCAAGCGTCAGCATCGCGATGACGACCATGACGAGAATCAGAACGCTGCCACGCCGTTTGGCGGACTTATTATTGAGGCTGCCTTCGGTAACCCGGCGCGTCAGTGAAGGACGAATTTCACAACGGGGGTGTTGACTTGATCCCGCGGTCATGCGTCGTTTTTTCACGTTCGACGGCCAAACTCGCAGTGCTGTCAGACCAGGTTGAGGAATTACATGGTTCAATAGACCAACCCCTCAAAAGGACTCGAGACAACCAGCGGAACAACGATGCGATACGAGTCGGTCGACTCGCTTGGCTGGTGATAGAGGATTGAGCCTTCGGGGTGAGCGGGTTCTCGAAACCCAATCGTGACGCCGATCGCGTTTGGAAGGCGTTCCTGCACGTCGCTGTCCCATTCGGTCAGCCACTCGACACCGTCATGGTATTCGAACGACAGCGTGTTGATTTCTTCGGCCAGTAACTTTGATTGAGTTGCCAGTTGAACCATGTCGCCCTGCTGATCGGCCAGCGTCAGCACGAATCGGTCACCGGACATCCGAGCCAGTCCGTTGATTCCGTCTTCATACTCGTTCTCTGTTTGAAACTGGTCGGCAACCATCGAAGCCAGATTTCCTTCTCCTCCTGCGAGGAAGTACGAGATAGATTTTTGATTACTTTGTGATTCCGGGTTCAGCATGTCTTCGGCAAAATTTGTGTCAGGCCGGTACGGGCGATTGATATGTAAAACCACGGACACAGCATCACCAAAAACTCCGATACTGCTGCCCGAGTACGCTTCGGCCGGATCGGTGACTTCAACTATCGGCTCAACCAGAAACTCGTCGGGATCTGAGTCAGCCGAACTGGTGTCGTCTTCGGAAGTGTCGTCAGGGATGTACTCATCGACCAGCGGTGCGTACATCGTCGACCGAATATCGGTTGAAATCTTTGTCAGGATGGCACGAGCGATTTGAGCACGCTCGACTTCGACCTGTCCGAGCGTTGAGAATCGCCAGTGCAGTTCCAATGATGAATAGACAACGGTTAGTAATGTCCCCGTCAGGCCGAGCGCGAGCATTAACTCAAGCAGTGTAAAGGCCGCGCGACGATTAGATCGCTCGAACGACTGAGAAATACGAGTTGATGAGGTAGGTGGGTGTTTTATCACAGACCTTCCCCCTCAAGCTCAGCCTCTTCTGCCGCTGCTGCTTCGGCTGCTGCCATTTCATAAACAATTGGATCACGGATTAGTCGCGACATTGAGAAGCTCGTACTCGCCAGCTGATTTGCACCTTCGTAGTTCACAGTGACAGTGACATTCTGAAGATCGGCGTGAGGGCCGAAGACGGTCTGCATGGACCATGTCCACGACTCGTCGTCCTGGAATGGCTGGTCGGTGATGTCTTCCAATGGCTCGACGGCAGCGACGATCTCGGCCATCTTTGACTCGGCCCGCAGGATCGCCTTTGTGGTTAGACGAGCTTCGACTGCAGAACGCATTCCGTTATGTGAAAGCTGACTGAGTGCGACGAACGCGGTCATGAAAATCGCCAGCGAAATCAGTACTTCCAACAACGAGAACCCTCGCCGAGTTGTTACGCTCGGCGTCAGTCGTTTCGCATGTTTACTTACTGCCGATTTCATCGGTCGTTACCTACAGGTTCGTACCTTCCTTGACCGTGACTCCTCCCGTTAAATCCCGCACCAGTATCGTTCGAGCGTTCCCGTACTCGTCGACGATTTCGAACTTTGTGTCTGACGACGTACCGTCTGAGTAAAAGAGAATCGGAGCTGACCAGGAAAGACCGTTCAATTCGCCAGCGCCGGCAAGCCCGCTCAGTAGTTCTGACGATAGACTCGAGCCGGCGCCACCCCCTGATTCTCCAAATGTGATTGTCTCTGGCAGTGTGTCCGAGTGCTTTCCCTGATTAACTTTTTCGTCCGAGGTATCTTCCGGCGCAGTCGACAGAGGAACCCGCAAGTAGTGATTTCCGCCCGGCTCGTACACGAACTGCCAGGTCTCATCCCGATCCAACGCCAGAATGCGAGTCCCGGCCAGTAACGCTCTGACGTCTTCCGTTGCTGATCCAGTTTGAGTGTCCCGCCAACTGTTCATCAGCGGCGAAGCTGCCATCGAGGTCAGTACGATCAGCACCATTACCGCCAGTATGATCTCAATCAGCGTGTAACCGCCGGTTATGGAATCAGGTTTCCTGGCGATTTGACGTATCATCGATTCACACTTTGATCAACCAACAATTGTAGGGTGCGTCTCCACGCACCATGCACGCTTCGTTCGATTGGTGCGTCGAGACGCACGCTACGTTTCTTACAAATTCTGAGCCCAGTTGATGACATCGTCCTCTGAGCCTTCCTGCTGATCAGGCCCGGCCGACCATACGGCTGGCTTATCGATTAGTCCTTGACGGTTACCGCTTGGTGGGTACTCGTAATACAGCGGGTTTCCCCAGGCGTCCTTTGGCATTTCGGCGATGAACGGCTGCAACTCACGCCCTGACTTATCGGTGCCCGGTTGCATCAGCATGCCAACGACGATTTCAGAGTCACCAGTCGGGTAAACGCCGTCGTGCTTAACAGCGTACATCTGAATGTTCTTTTCGAAGTCACGGATGTGAATTTTTGTGGCGTCAACCATCGCCCCCTGTTGCTGGCCGAGCAACTGCGGAACGGCAAACGCGGCAATAACGCCGATGATTGCCATAACGAGTAAGACTTCGATCAGTGTGAAGCCTCGACGTTCTGATTTGTTGTTTCGTTGAATTCGCATGGGACTTTCTCCTTCGGAGGGCAGGCCGAGACTCGCTCGGGGCGGGATTACTAATCTCGTTTTATTCAAGCGGCTTCTCGCAGGCGAGAAGTTCATACAGTTTATCAAAGTACATTCGAACTCTGCAGGACCGGCAACAGCAGACCCAGCATCACAAACAGGACCAGCAGAGCCATGACCAGCAGCATTGCTGGTTCCAGCAAGCGGACGAACAATTCCAGATAGCGGTAGGTTCGTCGCTCCATGCTCTCTGCGATGTCGACGAGAACTTTTTCGAGATTATTCGCTTCTTCAGCGACCGCGATGATTTCGACAGCCTCTTCGGGAAACTCGCCGCTTGCTCGTAGCGGTTCGGCAAGCGTTTTTCCGGCAGAGATAAAGTCACTCGCCTCGTTGATCGCGCCCGATAGAACCTTGTTTCCGGTCGCGTCTTTGGAGATCCGCAGCGAGTTCAGAATCGGCACGCCGTTGCTAAGCAGCGTTCCGAGAATGCGGCAGAAACGTGCAATTGCCAGGCTGCGGTAAATCTTGCCCGCTCCCGGTACTGAAAGTTTTCCGCGGTCGAGTGTCATCCGGCCTTCGTCCGTGCCGAAATATTGCATAGCGAAGAACACGGCCGCTGCAATGATGCCTGCAACCGGAAGCCCGTAGTTAGTCAGAGTGTCGCTGATAGTAACAACCGCCGTTGTTGCCCAGGGAAGTTCGCCACGAGCTTCGAGACGCTGAAAAATTGGTTCAAACTTCGGAACGAACCAGATCATCATGAACATCAGAACGAGGCCGCCGACGACAACAAGGAACATCGGATAAACTGCTGCGCCAACAACGCGGCCTTTCAGGTCTTCCTGATGTTCGGTGAAGTCCGCAATGCGCCGCAGCACGTCTTCCAGAAAACTACCTTCCTCGCCGGCTCGCACCATGCTGATGGCAAGTTCGGCGAAAACGTTCGGATGCTGTCTTAATGCTTCAGCCAACCTGGTTCCATCAGCAACTTCGTCACGTACTTCCTGCAGCACGACCTTGAGCACTTTGTTACGCGATTGTTGCTGCAGGAGTTCCAGAGACCTCAGCAGTGGAACTCCCGAGCGCAGCAGGTCACTCAGTTGCGAGTAGAAGGTGGCGAGATCGCGAGCTTTGACTCGACGACCGCGCAGCCGATCGTCTGCCCGAGCTGACTCGGCCAGTTCGATCCTGAGCGGAAAGAGTTCGCGCGAAGAGAGCGTCGATACGACTTCCGTCTCGGTTCCGGCCGTCAGAAGCCCTTTGACTTCCTGGCCAGACATGGCTCGCGCTGTATATTGAAATTCTGGCATGGTGAATTGAATGCTGCACCAAGAAGGCAAAAGGATGAAGGATGTTTCAACCTTCTGAATTCATGCTTCTGCCTTCAGACAATGTCCCCTTTTGTGATTCGCAGGACGTCTTCGATACTCGTCGTCCCGTTTATCGCGTGAAGCCATCCACACTGGCGGAGAGTAATCATTCCTTGCTCGACTCCGTACTGGCGAATGCGCGTTGAACTGACTCGCTCGCCACACATTTCACGAATCGGGTCGTCGCTGATCAGCAACTCGTAAGCACCGATCCGTCCGGCGTAGCCAGTGTCATTACATTCGCGACAGCCGACTGCCCGGAAAAGTTCTTTGATGTCGCGATTCGGGAAGTCCTTCGGAAGCTCATCCGGATTCGGGCGGTAGGATTCTCGACAGTGGGGACAAAGTCGTCGCACCAGTCGCTGAGCCATCACACCTTCGACAGTGCTGGCAACTAGGTACGGTTCGACGCCCATATCAACCAGTCGAGTGAATGAACTCGCCGCGTCGTTGGTATGCAGCGTGCTGAAGACAAGGTGACCGGTCAGCGATGCCTGGATGGCTGCTTCAGCGGTTTCGTAGTCTCGAATTTCGCCGATTAGAATGACGTCTGGGTCATGACGCAGGATGGATCGCAGGCCGGCCGCGAACGTCAGGCCAATCCGACTGTGAACCTGAATCTGGCTGATTCCATCGAGCTGGTATTCGACCGGATCTTCAACCGTAATGATCTTTGTGTGGGCACTGCGGATTTCGTTCAGGCCACTGTAGAGAGTCGTCGACTTACCACTACCCGTCGGGCCTGTGACCAGCACGATGCCGTGTGGCAGGCTGATCAACTTCCGGAAGGGATGATAAATCGGATCCGGCATGCCCATACCGCTCAAATTAAAGACCATTCGGCCTTTATCGAGAATTCGAAGGACGATCCCTTCGCCGTGCAGCATCGGGATGATTGAAACTCGAACGTCGATGTCTCGTCCCGCAACTTTCAGTTCGATACGACCATCCTGAGGAAGCCGCTTCTCGGCGATGTTCAGCCGAGACATGATTTTCAGGCGCGTGACGATAGCCGCATAGAACTGGTTGATCTCGGGCGGGACGGATTGGACCCGCAACATACCGTCGACTCGGTACCGAACCTTCAGTCCACGTTCGCCGGGTTCGATGTGAACGTCACTCGCCTGCTGTTGCAGAGCTTCGAGCAGCAACTCGTTCACCAGCCGAATGACCGACGCCTGCTGAGCCATCTCGGCCAGTTCGCCGTCGGCTCGCGATGCTTCGGCCAGGTAGTCGTCGTCCTCGTCGGTCTTCTGTTTGACCAGTTCGTTGATCGTGTCGCCGCCGACGCCGAGCTTTTCTTTGATGAGCTGAACGACGTCGTCGTGCCGCGCGAGAACCGGCTCCAGCCGAAGGTTGCTCAGCGAACTTAGTTCGTCGAGCGCTTCCAGATCGAAAGGGTCGCTCGTTGCGACTTCAACCAGACCGTTTTCGCGGCGCAGCGGCAATAGTGAATGCCGATAGATCGTCGACGTCGGAAAGAGATTCAGCAGTTCGGGATCGATCTCGAAGTCTTTAAGCTCGACGTACTGCATGCCCAGTTCGTCGGCGAACGTCCGCAGGGTCTGCTCTTCGGTCAGCAGACCCATTTCTATGACGGCCTTGTCGAACCGATGGCCGTTCATCTGCTGCCGAACCTGATCGCCCTGATCAGTCGTCAAAAGGCCGTGCCGGATGAGTACTTCGCTGATTTCCATAAATCTTCGCCCGCGGTTGTTAACTACTGGTCTGCCGTTTCAGCGATCGATCACGGGAAAATCCCGAAATCCTCAATCCGCCGGTCCAAAGATCACTCCTGTCAGGGGAGTAGCTTTCCAACGATACATAAATTGTTTCAGAATATTGTCAAACTTGCCCGATCCACGATCAGACACGGATAATTCTAGAAGGTCGTTTGAACTCGGCAATTCCCGAAGGTTGAAGAACGATCGGCCGATTGAACCCCCGACTTACCGTCCCCGGCCGCTACCACCGGGCCGTCCACCACCGCTTCCGGGGAACCCGCCGCCCCCACTGCCAGGTCGTCCAGTACCGCCACCACCAGGCCGACCACCGCCGCCCTGCAATGCACGTTGGATAAACTGCTGCCGCAACTGCTCGGCAGCCTGCTGTTGACTATTATTTCTGTTCGAATCCGAATTATTGCTGCTGCCACCTGATGATGTGGAGCGGCTGCTGGTGGAGCTTGAGCTAACCTTTACACGTGGGAGCAGCGATCCGATGGTCTGTTGAATCATGATCGAACTGGCATGCTGCAGCGGAACGACTCGAATCGCTCGTCGAGCTTCCAGAGCAGCCGTATCGATTTCGTTAACCATCGCCTGGACCTGCAGAAAGGTCGGCTCATTCGCTGACACATAGAGCCGGCTGTTCTGGTAGTCGATCCCCATGGTCATCTGCACTTTTGGAGCCGACGCAGCACTGCCTCCGCCACCCATCAGCGCTGCAAATGGATTTCCACCACCGCCACCACCACGTTGCTGTTGAGTACGCTGAGGTGGCGTCAATTCCTCTTTAAAGACGTCGCTAAGGATCGCCGCCACCTCGTCGACCTGAGCATACTTGACGGCGATATATCGAGGAGCACGATCTCGAAGTTGCTCCGGCAGTTCTGATGCATCGAGAATTCTCAGCACGTCTTCCACTTCATCGATCTGATGCGGAGGACCACTGACGAACAGCGAGTTCGACCGCACGTCTGGAATGATCCGCAATGTCTGAGGTCCAGACAGTACAGAATCCAGCCCGCTCATACCGACGATACCTCTGCCCATCGCCGACAGACCGCCGGTGAGTTCGCTCATAAATCCACCATCTGAACTGGCTCCGACTGATGTCGAAACCGAGCTGGTTGGAAACAGTCGTTCAAGGATCGAAGCCGTCTGCGTGGCGTCCGCAGAGCGAAGATAAAACACAGTCCACTGAGTCTTCGGAGGCATGGCCGCGGCCAGTGACGCGATGACATCCTCAAGACGATCCAGAGCGGCTTCATCTTCAGAAACGATCATCAGGTTCCCCCCCTGAATCGTGATGGCTATCGGAGCATCGGCATCCGTTGACGCGGCATCACGAGCGGCCTCAGACGCATTCAAGTCAAGAAAAAGCTGCTGAAGCTCTTCGTTCGTCGCCGCATCGTTTGTGTCGTCGTCCGCTGAAGCATCGTCCTGAGAAACCGCCGAGTAGGAAACTTCCGTAAACGGATCGCCAGTAAATGCAAAGGCAAGGTCCTCCGGAACGGATTTCAAAAAAGTTGCTTTGAGTCTGGCAGCGACGGGTGTTTCGTAAGGAACTCGCCCAGCTGATTGATCTGGCTTTTCAGCCGGCTCGGCGGGTTGTGAAGTCGACGGAGCAGGCTGTGGACGATCAGGTGCGGTATCTGCAGGCCCTTCCGGACTGAAAGGTGAAGTCGATGACGGAACGCGTCGATCACGGATCGCTCCGGTAGCCGATGGAATGACTGTCCGAATTGGATTGCGACCTCGTACGTTCCAGACTCGCTCAAGTGCTCGCAGGAAGTCTTCAGGATTGCGACCGCCCAGCGGGATCGTTCGAAGGTTGCCTTCGCCGCCGTACCCGCCACCTTCACCCGGTTCCAACTGAGTGACCAGCAGCTTGATCTGAGTGACCTGTTCATTCGAGCCTCGAACGATGAGTGCATTGTCCGTTGGGTGGGGCTGCACGACCGGGGCATTTTCTCCGTCGGCGTAGAACAACGACTGAATGGAAGTCGTCGCGGTGTAAGCATCCATTCTGCCTAGCGGAATGACTGCCATCTGCGTGGCTCCGGCTCCCTGCCCGTCGAGCTGCTTAATGGTTATCGCAATTTCCCGGTGCATGTCCTGCGTGGCTTTGATGTGGATCCGCCGCGTTCGCCCGTCCTCGTTCAGGATCGTTCCCGGGTAGAGCACATTCAGAGTCTTCGTGACTTCCATCGCGTCCGCAGTTTCGAGCTGGTAGACCTCCAGATAAGGCTCGCGGTTGGAGCGACCGAATACGCCATCGAGCGGTGGAAGATCGACGGATTCGATCGCTTCTTCGATTATCCTGATGTTCTCCGGGCTGGCCGTAACGAGCAGCGAGTTGGTTCGTTCGTCGACTGCCAGCGTGACCGCGGCATTCGGATCGGCAGGAGCGGGCGAACTGGACCGTGGATCTCGCGACGAAGAACTACTACTTCCATAGCGGGAACGAGAATCGGAACTTCGGGTATATCCGCTGACGTTCTGAACGCCGCGTGCTCCGAGGCCGAACAGGTCTCGCACAACGGCATCCGCGTCCAGAACCGAAATGTGCTCCAGCTCGAACTTGCGGAAGACTTTGTCGCCATCGACTTCGAAGCCCGTGATCAACCCGTGAATGCGTTGAAGGTTGCTGCCAATATCAGTGACGACAATTTTGTTGGCTTTGTTAAGTGGTACAACTTTGCCCTGCGGACCGAGCAGCTCGCGGCTTTCTGTGGCGGCTTCGTCGGCGGTCATGCCTTCCAGAGGAATAAGCACGGTCATCAGCTCGTTGCGTCCGCGAGTCGGCAACTCTTCGATCGTGACCGTCGGGACAAGATTCGGCGGGATGCCATTGTCGATGTTGACCACGACAAGAAATTCGTCACGGCGAACCAGGACGTAGCCCTTCTGCAGCAGGTACCCGTTCAAAACGTCGAGCGCCTGCATCGGCGTGTATTTTCGGTTGTCGCGATAATTGAATGATCCCGGCGGAACGGCATTCAGGTCCAGCGTCAGCCCGGCGGCTTCGGCGAACATCGTCAGGACGTCAGTCCAAGGCGCGTACCGGAAGTTAAACGACAATTCTTTGACCGGTGCTCCGTTTTCTCCAACGCCTGCTCCGAAGGAGACTGTCGCAGTTTCACCTTCCGGCGGTTCAACCGAAGTCGGCGGAGCGACGACGGCCGGTGTCAAAGCTGTAGGAGCCGGTTGCGTGCTTCCGGTTGTGCGAGTTGTTCCTGAAGGGCCGCCCTGAGAATCGGCGAATGCAAACGGCTTACCTTTCTTTTGTTCGAAAGCCTGCCGCTGCTGTGAGGACAGAATCGCCGAAGCGTTCTTCTCAAATTCGGCGCGAAGAGCGTCAGACTTCGCGTCGCGTTCTTCTTCGCTCATGTCACGATTGAAACGGAATTCGCGGCGAGCTTCTTCGTATTTCTGATTCAGTTCGGCGATTTTTGCCTGCTGGTCTGACGAGATATTGAACTGTCCGGCCATGTTGGGATCGGCTAGTGCTCTCATCCCCCGACGCTGGAGCGAAAGCTGGTCGAGGCGTGATCGCTGTTCCGGTTTGATGATCGCGTTAACTTTCTTATCCATAACAGTCCTCATCTCGCCAAAGATGGCTCGACGGTCCTCTTCGCTGTCGGCCGAGCGTGCTCGATCCACGATCTCGCGAAATTCGGGGCTGTCACGCAGTCCTGACTGCATCTCACCGAGAGCCTTCTCCTGATCCTCGGTCAGTCCAACTTCGCCTTTGACTTCGTCTTGTCGCAGGAGTTCCAGTGCGCTGCTGCCTGACCCTCGACCGCCGCCCGGGCCGCCTCGACCGCCTCGTTGCGCATCGGCGTCAACAGCCGCGATGGACAGAACGACCATCGCCATCAGGGCAGTAAAGAAAGTCTTATGGTGTTTCATCATCTGGACGCTCTAATAGTTTATTTCAGATACAAACGTTGCCCGCACTGATCATTAGCAGGGCTGTTTCCTGTCAGGAATCGTGCGTCAAACAGGAATGTCGCATTACAAAAGTCATGCTAGCTCCGATCCGGCGTCAAGGACAATTACCGTCGGCCCATTGTCGACGACTCGTGCAATCTCTTTCGCGGCACAACCTGCAATCATCCACGGATGTCAGATCGCCACAATCAGAACTCTGTGCCAGACCGTCCTGTCGAGCACAACCCAAGTCGACTGTTCTCAGTTTCGAATCACGCCACCGAGCGATCAACATCTCTGGCAGTCTGATTCGGCCATAAGTGACAAACCGGCACCTCCATGCAACCGTTCTCCTCACCATGCTTTTCGATCATTTAGACTGCTAAACCCGGGTTGTGCGGCTTTATGCTGATCGCGTTACCGGCATAATTTCCACTCAAATGAGATCTGTAGCTCATTCCTGAATTCCACACGGTGGATTCGTCACTGGGGGACTCAGATCTTCTTTTTAGGCCCCGACTGCACGCTCTCTGACAGTTCTGCTGAATTTGCCCGGGAGTAATCAAACACGTGTTCCTCGCTGGTGGACTGCTAAATCCTTATGGTGGCGGGAGTTTTGTCGTTGTACCGAGGGATTATGATCGGCGACGATCTGTTTCAGACGCTGCGTGATTCAGATGCTATGATTGACAAGTCTAAAGTTGGCTGACAA
>Ga0315315_10003029_pt1 | contig 15368 bp, 15 predicted proteins | sample M140m3416metaG_FD_203699 | JGI IMG/M metagenome (GOLD analysis project Ga0315315, IMG submission 203699) | Ammonia-oxidizing marine archaeal communities from Monterey Bay, California, United States - M1 40m 3416 | ecosystem: Environmental > Aquatic > Marine > Intertidal zone | place: USA...
GAAGAGACCTAAACGGGGGAATGACTTGGAACTCGATGTGTAACAAAAATTTTGTTGTTGTTGTTTGTGAAGGTATGGATGGTGTGGTTGGTATGGTATAGCGGTAAAAAGTCAACGACTTAAACGGTTAATATTTTTACTTCTCTAGTGAGTTCCCCATGATTAAACATAAATGCTGCTATGAATATAAGAACAGCTCCTATCCAAAAATTAAGATGTGGATGCCAGTGGTACAACACCTGTGTTAACACCATGGACATCATAACAGCCAGAGTGTCACTAAAACCCTTTACTACATTCGACGTGTACTTGAGCACAAACGGTATAATAATATCTCCCGTACACTTGACCAATACCAAGCCCATCATGAGGTCCGATATAGGGTCCGAATTGATAATATATTCGTACTCTTGTAGACAGCTTAGTATGGCACCCGCCACACCAAGGGCAGACAACTGAAGCTGCCTGACCCATACGGAGCCGGTTTCTTTCTTTATAATATCTTCAAATGCCTGGTGGGAAGCTGCCGAAGCTCCAGCTCCTATGATAGTGAAGAAAATACCAGCCAAGTGGTGATGTTGTGGAAGCTGTAACGCATCGTCACGATTGTACAATATAATACAGATACCGATAAAGAGAAAGGCGACGGCAACTTTCTGCTTACGAGACAGTCTTATAGGAGTTATCAACGAAGCAAATATAATGTTGATTTGATATACAAATTGATGTAGAGTCGGGTCTAGATACATCATACCCCAGAATAGACTGTTGTTTTTGATGAGAGCCAGTAGAGCAGGTAATATCATTGCTCTCCAGTTCGATGGAGCACGAGTCCAACCGGTCAATGATACCATAATAACAGAGACAAAAAAGTGTATGGAATCTATCATAAGTAGAATAAGAGGGGCAGAATAGCGTTCTACGCCAGCTCTATGTACAAGTACATTGTATATCGTACGCTGTACCGCTAATGCTATTAACAATTTAGTTGACATTATAGTTATTAATATATTTTATATAGTTAGACAGGACAAAAAGTTTTAATCCAGATATCTTTCCATTCGCAATCTCTCTTACATTTTGGAGCCTTCTCTGCTTCTGCTGGGTGGATGCACCCGTCGTTGTCTGTATCACAGTCACGGAACAACTTGTGGAATCGTGGACCTTCCTTGTGTAATATAAATGGTTGACTGAATAAAGAGGTGTGCTTGCGCACAGCCCGGTGTATATCGGACGCCGTAAGACATCCACGATGGTGTCTTTCTCCACCGTTGGCACAAATCCACACTTGTTTCATGGTTGGACACGCATGCGCACTAAACAGCATAATCATCATCAGAATCGTTATCAAACTCTTCATAGTTACTATCGGTGGTTCTTCTTAAATACTTCCACAGCTTCATCAACACGGTTATAATCGTAACAGATACCATGGTGGTAAAACAAGCGCATCCGAAGAATAACAGGTCAAATGGTGTCCAGTAATCAGGCATGTCTAACCACGCTGGGTTATTTACCATGGCAAAGAAGTATTTGCCGATGAATCCCATGGTCAACCAATAACACATCTTTGTTAGGATAACGCACACATTCTGACAATCTATGAGTCCGGAAGGCGAGTACGTGTGTTTATATACAATAGAGGATTTAGGTTTAGCAGGCCTAATACCATCGAGCTCGCTGTGGCAGATAGAACAGGTATAACGCCTATTGTCGTTCTTTTCTATCCATTGTAACAGACATTTCATATGTACATGTGCTCCGCATACACAGGGCGATTTTTCCTCAGTAGGTTCTGTACAAATATAACATTCCATGTCTTCACGTTCTAACATTTCCATTAACAAGACTATATTCTACTCTTATAGTTCAGATTCTTCATCTTCGCTTATGTACTTGCATAAATCTGCTGTGAACTTATCGTCTACTACATCGCTTCGATTGTAAGGCTCCCGACAGATAGGACATTTCAAAGTCACATTGAGTGCCCAGTTATGCCTACATTCGTCATCCCATTCCCTCGTTTTGGTTATATGCTCTTCTATACATTTGGTATGGAATCGATGCATACACGTCTTGAGCGCTGATATAGGAAACCGCTTTGGGCTAGAGCTGGAACCCAGGCACAACATACATGTAAACTTCTTTCCTGAGTAACAGAATAACCGTTTCGCGACTTTGTGATAATGTCCCGGAACAGAACTCTTCTTCTTACATATATCCAAGGTATCCAACATTTCTGGTATGCACCACATCCGTAAAGCATCTTCGTCGCCGGTAACCACATCAAACACTTTCCAAAAATTGTCTAGTTCTCTTCCTCTTAGCACCCCCGCTGCTACTATCTCTTGTATGACGGGGCTGTAAGCAGGCCGCTGTAGAAACTTCTTCCAGTCTGGTTGTTTCGCCAGCTGTACAATCGCTTTCGACGCCAGTGACAATTGCTGGTCTGCGTAGACCAATACATACACACAATAGTCTGCCGTTACGATTATCATCCTTGGTTTGGTGTATGCAATGTGAATCACAGCTTCGTTAGCTTTCCATTCAAAGAGCGGTGGATGTGTATCCGCCACTTCCGACAATGGTTTGAGAACAAAGGTACCGTCTTCACATCCTATGGCCAGGACATACTTGACCGAATCTTCTATGTTATAGAGGGCTGTTATCGGCGAGCCGAACGGGTGCTCCCACACTTCGTCTTCGAATTCAGCTTCCATCGAAGATACCATATATACCTTACCTTTGCTATCTCCAATAAGAAAATCTTGTTCGGATATCATACAGACGATACCAGACCCATTGGTAGGGGCTTTGTACGATAAGGATTGAGGAAAAGGTGTATGCCAATAAGTCAACCGGCTAGAATGGCATGTTGCGTATTGTTCGTAGGAATCTAATGAATAATGGGTCAACGTAGGAGCAGAGGTTGGCGACGTCCATATCAGCATAGGGTCCGTGTCGAGCACAAAATTCCAAGAAAAGAGACCTTTAGGGGATAGATACCATAGCGTATCAATAGTAACAAATCGTACGGACTGTGCTTCCTGGTCTAACAATTCGGCGACACGCTTGTACGACTGACAATCCCATATCTTTATATGCCCTGCGGCAGAGACGCCCGCAACCTTCATCGCTTTATATGTTAAGCCGGTGATAGCATCGTCGAACGTATCAAACATCATAATCGTTTTTCGTTCAGAAGGTTGTTTCATTAGACCATTGGTTGGAATGATAATAATATGTCCGTTAAAAGTTCCAAACCAAACGTTATACCGCCCAGCACAACAAACCGATGTCACGGGCGTACCTTCTTTATCATCGTCAATATTAACAGGCGTGATAGATTTTATTGGCGTTGGACTTAGCATCTCGAATACCACCGGTTTGAATCGGTCTGGTATGCGTGGTAGATTCCCATTCACTATTTCTTTCTTCATGTAATCCTCCACCTCCATTTGAACGCCCATCGGCACGCTCAAGTCCAAGCTTGGCAGGCGGTATTCTACCTTCTGGTCTTCTTTAACTGAACAAATTACACCGGTTTCCATAACCAATATGGGCCATTCAATCAGGTGCCCAACGCCCGTACTCAACCGAAGCTCTGTACCGGTGCATAAATCTCTAAGCGTGTTGTCGTCCGCGGTTCTCCACATCGGTTTATGCTGCCATAGCTCCAAGTCTAACAATGTCAACGCTCGTTCGATGGCATTGGCTCCGGTGGAATTGGGTATCCAACATTGGACTTCGCCGGTCAGTTCCTCGTCATCGGATATCTTTAGCTGCTGTACAACGTCGTCTATCAATATCCACGAATGCATCGGTATATCTGTCATTTCTTTCTTGACCCACTTTCCATCGTTTGGGTTAGGGTATTCATGCGTTCTTAGAATATCTTTATTACATGCATAGCGCACCAACTCGTCCCAACAGGCCTTCACATTGCGGTTGGGTTTAGACCGTTCTATTTTCCGAAAGAGAGCAATCCATTCGTTTGTGTATCCAGATTTACAAGAGTGATACACCACAGGGGGTAGAACGAATTCAAAGCAGCGAACATCCTCCAAATAGTCGTTCCATTTTGTAATATACATGTGTAGTTTGTACAATAGTTGGCGCGCGGTCATGCTTCCTTCTTTAAAATATTCCCAAATCTGGTTCAGCATCCCTTCACGAGCTGCTATACGCTGTTCAAATTTGGATGTTAACGTGGAGACCATAGTAAGATAGAATATAAAATCGCTGTTCGTGGTTGGTAGTGGTAGTATTTCAAATAGGTTCCCTATGTCCAAGTCCATGGTACGACACCACATAGCCAGCTGAGTAGTCATTTCGCGGTCTTTGAATAGCTCATCACTGTACATTTTAACAATAGAAAACTCTAGCGCTAAGATAAAGGCGCTTGATATGCTCTGGACCTTTAAAATCTTGTGTAACGACCATCGACAGCTCTTCTGTCCAGTCATTACGTTTTCTAAAATTTTGGAAATGATATGTCCCATGTTCAAAATACAAGCATCTTGGATGATTGAAGGCAGTGTACCGTCTATCTCTAACAACGGTTCTAGATACAAGTCTTCAGAGGGGTCATCCATCCATGACACCAGCTGCGTTGGCCATAAAAACTGACGACCGTTTAGGTTCCCTGGTAGCTTTAACATCAACCCGTCCGCGTTCAACAGAATCTTATTGGACCAGAACGCAGCTGCCGATATCTCCCAGGTGAACGGTACAACAGCTACTAGCTGTACACGGTTGGATATCTTAAACGGTTCCCATTTCTTCCAGCGTGTAGTGGGGCCATTCATTTCCCATACGGCCAAGGTCTTGCCATCTGTGTCTATAGTGGTGATGCCACAGCCTGGTATATCTTCGTGCCAAGCGATATATGATGGTCTATGCCAGGAACTAGAAAGCACCAGCTCTACATCGCCAGAAGACAAGTCCCAATAGTATACATGCTGTCTATCCGCGGTAATACCGACCAAGCATTTCTTGGAGACAACCATCTCACGCATGTCCGGTGACCTCAGCGTGTGGTGTGTCTTCCAGCTAGTAGTCCATACAATGGTTATTTTTCCCCCACTGTGAGCTATTGCTATACAACAACCATCTTCGTCCATACGTAGAAGGCCGGTATCGCATATGGTTTTCTTATCCGATAAATCAATAGGGTGCCCGTCGTTATTTTCCTCGTCTATGTCTAGTGTGAATCGGGACCAGTTGTTACCGTCGTCGATGAGAAGCGTGTCCGTGTATGGTAGTCTAAACAAGGCTTTGACCGTGCGAGTTGTAAAATAAGAAAGGTATACGTCTGGCTTTTTGCGATTGACAAACAGTAGTCTTGATTCGCCATATCCGATGTACCATCCAGCATGGTAACACGGGGTTAATTCGGATGGTAATACAATCTCGACCAGCTCTGAATTTCCATATTCGTATGTCTTGCCCATGCTAGTGTAGAAAGCAAAATAATTACGATTGTAACGTACGAAATCAAGAACAACTTCACCAGTATCTAACCCCACATCCCCTTTAAAGAATGGTGTTATTTGTTGTACTCCTTTCGTAGGCGCGTTTTCCCCCATAATCCATTCCAATTCGGCTTCGCCATTTATGATAAGGTACGGATGTCGGGTGGTCATTATCAAAAGCGGTGACACCTTTATACTATATAAGATAGTTTATTCGCAATATTATGACCGACAACGGACAGTTACCGGAAGCTAAATTATACGCCTCGGAGAAGGAAGTAGCTCAAGCTTGGGAAGTATGGGCCAAGTTACGCGTCTGTGCCAAATGTGGTCATGCGTTTAACTGGCTCCAATCCTTTGGTTCCTGGGAATGTAAACAACACCTTGGTCCGATTGGATGTAAAAGAGTCAAAGACAAATGGGGCATCACCAAGAGGAAGTACGCGTATTGGGACTGTTGTAAACTACCACCCAACACAGCGAGACGTAACAATAGCGAAATAGTATGGAACAATGTAAGGTCTACAAGACCATGTGTGGATAAATTTCCCACCGAACGACCCGTACCAGGATGTGTCCGATGTGACCACACCGAAGCTATACATATATTAGACGATGGTGTACGGTTGGGGTTCCCGCTTCACAGCCCCACCGACGAGTACAGTTTCGCTCCAGAAGGCGGACACAAGGTGAACGATACGGTCACGTACCTGGGAAAGGAAAGAATAGTAGCGCAGGTATACTTTGACAAGAGTGTGGACCTACAAGATGTAGATAGAGGTCGTATCACACCGGTGGAATTGGGATGGGGTGAGGCCAAGTACAAGATGACGATAGGTTCTTTCTGTGATTGGAATACAGATGACATGTCTATGCCTATTAAAATAGTAAACAGAAGGGTAGACAGTAGAGCAAATATATTATTTGATTTTAAAATAATGAACATTGGAATGCCCGTGCATCAGATAGCGGCAATGATACCCCACATGGGTGCATATGGTGACCCGACAGCACGCCCCGGTTGGCAATTTGAGAAAAAAGATGGTAAAGTCATCTACCCACACATTCAGAATTGTGAGAATCGTTTGGAGGCTTTACCACATCTTAAGCGTTCTTAGCGCACCCGGGACAGTCGCCTTTGTACACACTCTGGGCGCAATTATAACATAATAGCTTACAACAAATATTACATTCTGTATGACGTGCCCATCTATATTTAACATAATTATCACATCCATCGCATCGTATAATCTGTAGTATACTAGTCATGCATTTCAAATCTCTATCGTACCGCGTGTCGTAATCTTCTGAGTCTATTGAAACATCTTTGGATACCAAGGTTCGTAGTTTGGTACGGTCCTTTAGGTGGAGGTATGGGCCCAAGAGGGCGAGGGTTTGGGGGTAAAACTCGATATAATTCATGATTTAATATAAATATAATAATATTATAGTATCAGAATATTCTTAGCGCATTCGCTGTCGATACAACTTTCCCATGCCATGGTCATGTTTGATAGCCTCAAGTTTCCCTTGATAATGGTAGTGTGTGTAGTACGTGTCCACAGGTGTATCCACGCTAAAGTCCACACCTACGCCCCCTTGGTCCGTTTGACAGACGTATCTCGCCAATGGTATCATCCCATCCATTCCCCGGTCACGACTGGAATTGAAATAACAATGTTCTCCTTTCCTAGGTGGTATATGATGTTCCATACCTTCCAGCTTGTTAACGGCTAGTTGAGCCTTGACTTCTTGCTTTCTCCTCTCCTCTTCGGTAAGCTCATGCCACATACGGTTTTGTTCTGGGGCGAATTTAGGATTCATTGTCTGACGTGTTATAACCATGAGTATCACAATAACACTCGCTTATTCTTAGCTCATGCCAGTCCAATAACGGTTGAGGTCCGAAGCATCCCAATCGTTGATAGCATGGTCAAACGCATACTGGAAGTCTTCAATACGCTCCTCTTGTACTCGTTGTAACCCTTCTATCGTTTTCAACTTATCCGGATTTCCATCAAAACGCTGCTCTAACGTGCCCAACGCATTATGTGTGCGTAATATATCATCTCCAATTCGGTTAACGAGGCGCAATCTTGATAGTAATTGAGGTAGAGGTAGTTTCATCTTATTAATCGGAGCCTGCCTTATATACGGACTATCCTTCTGTTCTGAATCTCTTCCAGTGGCCCAACTTCTCTTTGCACTTTGGATTCTGGCACATACAGTAGACAGTAGCCGGTTCGTCGCATCCTCTCTTCTGTTCCATCTTTATAATGTGTACCATGTTCACATGGCAAGCTGGACATTGGATAAGGGTAGGTTTATCAAACTGGATGGTCTTCGCCTCTTTCGGTTTGAGTGATATGCGAGCCTGTTCCCATTTGTTACCGATGTCGGAGCCCATTCGCCACATATTATCATCCCACCCCACATGCTCTACCGTTGGTACAATGTCAAGGCTACGAGACCAGGTAACGATATGTTTTATTTTGTAGGAATAGAGTTGGCCAAGAAAACGCTTATGAATTTCAGCTTCCACGTCGGCAGGTAGTAGAGATTGAGCAGCTACTCTAGACATTGTTATATATATATAATACTATTAATAAATACGATTATTCTCAGACTATATGACTCCCTAAACTCTGTACATCGCCCGGATTTAAAATAACTACGTATTTTCTCGCTGGTTGAACCTTTGTTAATTTGGTTGCGAGTGGTGGCACCATAGGCCGTGCGTTTAGCGGTACTATCTGCGTTGGTAACGGTACAGCTTCCTCTACTGAATACTTTCTTATGCAAAAAAACATCCATTCAGAAAAAAATGCTATACAATAACTAGTTCCTACACAGCCTATTATATATATACAAGCCCAGAATGCACTCGTAATCATAGTGTCATAATCGTAATATTATATACTGCGATTAAGACATTCGCTTATTCATCGAGGATACTCCCCCCGGTTAAAGCGTCTCAATGCCTGTCTGTAGTAATGCACATGGTTCTTGTATCGTTCTGGCATGTCGGATACTATTTCGTGTATGATATCCATCGTGCCTTGGAACAGTGCCGGGTCAACGGTCATAAAGCATACGAGGTTTACCAAGCACCAGATTGGACCTTCCAACACGTTGAAGATAAAGCCGACGCGAACCATGTACCAGAGGCTACCACCGATAAAGAAGAGCAGGGCTACGATGCCCGTACATATGAAGGGTAGAGCCGCGTGTAGTACAATGTCTAAGAACCAAGACATGTAGAACGGTAAGTTGAGTTTTTTACCTATTATATACGTGATAGCCAAGTACATCATGATTTCAGGCGGGGTTGGCCACCATAGGTTCGGGTTGTTGAGAGGAGGAGTTTGAGTTGTTGACATTCTAAACTTGTAAGGTTAAATAGGTTACTCTATGTATACAACTTCATTACTCTATTCGCATATTCGTAGATTATACGAGCCAAATGAAAGACCATAGTATGCCAGTTCTAAAGATACATTGTATGATGTCGTATTGTGTATCGGTTACAACAAATGTCTGACTGCTGCTACAGTAGCGGTATGCGTTGGTACATATGGCTAATCCATATATCATGATGAAGAACCCTATGTTTGACCCTGCTACTACCCACGGTATAATATTGAAGGTAATACAGAATATGATTGGTTCTATGGGGACGTTCTGTAAATTTCTCTGTTGTACGTCGTTTACATTTGCTAAGTCTACATCGAAGTCATTCTTGAACTTGTCCCATTCTATTGCTTGTGATTTCTGTCTCTCTTTCTCTGCCAGTATGTAATAGCAATATACCACACATATGCCAGCTCGTATGCTGTTGGTAATACTATCACCGGTGACAAGACAGGCAGCTATAGTAATACAAGGGTCTACTACGCTTGATATTCCCCACCGTATAGAGTTGTAACCTGCCATGTACATGATACGCATATGGCACCAGAATCTTGAATTCTCACGGCCCCATCCACCGTTGAACATGTTAAGCAACACCATACAATAGCCCACCAATGGGGCTACTGCGGCCGTTATAATCGCTACTTTGGTATAGAATGTCCATAGTGGCTTTATTAGCCCGGCGAGCGAAATGAAGAACATGAGTTGAATACCCCAAGCGACAATCATAAATTTTTTCCAGTTGAAGAGAGTTAATGGTATGTTCTTAGGAAACTTGAGAGGGAAAAATATAAACACTCGCAACGCGTCCCCAGTCTCACATTCGTGTGGATTGAGTAGTCCTTTCGCTTCTTCAATATCTGTAGCCATTTATCACAGACAAATCCAATATATAGTCAAGATGACGCCATCGAATATACTAGACTATAAATCCAACTGTTAACTCTTCAATGATATTTGGTAAGTTAAAGATTCTACTGTTGGGGTCTGCCAGGTGTGGGAAGACGAGTATTCTCGACGTGTACAGCCAGAGAATGACTTACGAATCTCCAACTGTGGGCGTTTCGGTGACGAGCGGTGCTGTGTTGGATTATAGCGGGCAACGACGTAAGCCTACACCGGTACGTTTTTATGACATGGGTGGAGCACGCCACTGGTGGTGCTGGATACCGGAGTATATTAAAGACACTGACATCGTGTTTCTATTCTACGATATTACCAGACCAGAGACACTGGAAGAAGCTGATGAAATACTAACCATTATAAAGCCACAGCAAAATAGTTTTCGTATTATATTGGTAGGAAACAAGACTGACTTACAAGACTGTCGCAAGATAGAAATATTCGATATCAATAAATGGATTGGCAGAAAGAGAAGAGACGGGTGGATGTTGCGACATATTGAGTGCAACCGACGTAATATAACCAGTTTTAAGAAAATCCTCGACCGCGCTATAAACGGTCTGGAAATGACTTTGGAACCCCTCGACTTCACTAAAGCGAACCCCTTCTTTGACAAGGCAAAGGAGCAAGCCGGATGGATGGATTATCTCATGCCCTTCTAAGTGCAAACATCCAAAATCCACGAATCATTAAATTTACAGTATATACATGGGCTCATTCTTGACAACTAAACATGAGTACCCAAACCCAAGAAGCACCTAAAGTTAAAATGACACTTAAAGAACGCCGCATGGCACGTGAAATCAAGAACTTCCAAGAGAGTGCGAACCAATTCTTGCCTCAAGCAACATTTAGACGTTTGGTGGCTTCCACGACGAAAGAAACGGTCGGAGAAGGCATTCGATTTAACGGACAATCTATTAAAGCATTACAAACGGCAGCAGAAGACGAAATTACAACTATGTTCCAAGGAGCGAATATCTTAGCACACCAGGCTGGGCGCGACACGGTAACACCGTTGGATATCAAGACCTTTCAAGTATTGCGAAAAATGTAAGAAGAACAAGAGCTCACGGCGAGAGTATTTAATTGAGTTTAAATAATTTATATGTTACGTTTAATAAACGAAACCCCATTTGAGACTAATATTACCCTACATGGTCGTATACGACTTATACTACACCCAGCTCACATCACCAAAGTCCTAGACCAGACCCCTCCCATTAAAGAATATTGTACAGAATGGTACAAGATTCTTAAGAATGGTCCTCTCTATCAACAAGTAGATTACTGTATTGACCCGTGGACTAGCTATGAGATACTGATGTCTGGTAAAGGTATCACATCGCTGACCATGGGCTTCAACGATGTTCGAACCGCATGGACCCGGCATACTCCTGGAGTATACGAATGGGATTCTAACTTTAATGAAGTAACCATCACCTGCCAACCAGGTAAACATACAATCAAACGGCAACGAAGAGGACCTGCTATATTCGGAGACATCCCCTTGCACATTATAACTAAATCCGAAAACCCTAGCTGGAAAGTAGTGGACGAACCTATAACTAAGGTTCAATACTCACCAAACTTCAATGAAAACTATTACAAAGAAGAAAGATGACAAACGCCCAACGTTTAAATACAACAACAAACCCGTCCGTGCGGCTGGTCTACTAGTGTATTGTACCGTAGGAACACAACGCTATTATTTATTGCGTAGCGAAAAGAAAGGGAGATGGTCCGATATAGGTGGCAAGACGGACGAAGTAGATGAGGATATTATATCTGTAGTAGTGCGTGAGGTTACGGAAGAGACGAATAACCACTTATTTTCGTGTGGGCACGACTACTCACAAGCGTATTCATTTTTGGACAGCAAATTGAGAGAGGAAGAGTTACAAATCCACTATTGTCCCAAGGGAAAATATATTTTGTTAAAGGTAGAATTTGATAGCAAATACAAAGATATGTCGAACAAGAGGTTTGGACTCAAGGAAAAAACCGATGGTTGGACCATGGACCACTACTATTCTTGGGTCCCCGCCAACCGAATACAACGACAAAAGCTTCACCCAAGACTGCGATATCACACTGATTATTATAATTTATTCTAGTATATATGCGTTGTATAACTTTATAAATGTTTAGATACCTACTTCTATTTACATTTCTCTTTAGTGCACAAGCACACTATTATGTAGGAACTCCGTGCACTCAAGATAGTGACTGCTCACGAGATTTGTACGGACCTGGAGACGATTGTGGTACCAACCACCGATGCAAGTGCTATACAGGCTGGTCTGGAATGCGATGTCTAAAACATCATAGACACACAGGACTTCATAGCGCCAAACTAAAAAATAATCATACCAACTGTGTTGATTCCATCGTATCGTTTTCGGATATGAAGTTAAGCCCAACCCAAGCGTCGGAATGTGCACCGTACGTATGCACACAAGAAGTGTTCCAATGTCCAGATGGCTCATACGTAGGAAGAAACAATAGAAACTTCTGTGACTTTTTCCCTTGCCCAGCACGGCCTGTACAACAGTGCGATAGCGCAGAAAGCGTAGCACCAGCACCAGAGCCTAGCGTTTATGACGCTACAGAAGCTGAAGGCAACTTACATTTTGGTACCAACATAGAAGCATCCATGCTGTATCCAGACTCTGGAACATCTAGATACAACCCAGATATACAACTCTATGCTTGGGAATCGGAGAAATACACGGAAAAAGCGAAAGGAACCTTTAATGTATACTCCGCAGATTATGATTGCGGCTGGGCTAGCATACAACCAACAGAAGACACGTACAGCTTTGACACGTGTACCGCAATATCAGACTTTGCTAGTTGCCAAAATAAATCATTTAAACTAGGCCCGCTGGTTTCTATATTTCAATTACCGGATTGGGTAGAACAGGCAGACTCCGAATTGACAGCCAGAACACGGCTTAATAACTATATTCAGACAGTCGTGACCAACTACAACGATGCGGAATACATTGACGTGGTAGAAGATGCTATATGGGAAAGCACCGATACCATCAAGTACAGGTCTTCTGACCAGCTATGGTATTCTGAACTACAGTACAACGCCCTAAACGTGCCAGATTATATACTACAGGCATTCTACACCGCTCGAACCTATGCTCCAAACGCTAAGCTAGGATACGTAGACTACGGCCTAACAAACCAATCTCTCAAGTTTAGTTTTGTTAGAGAAATGATACAGATTATGGTAGACAGAACAGACCCTATTAAACCAGACTACGTTACCATGACAGACCAACTATGGGTAGGATGGGACGCGCTGTTTTCAACCTTTATTGGTATAAATAACTTGGGCATGTTGGGAGTTAAAACACACTTGGCGCCTGAAGGTGTGGTGGTACACGGCCAAGATGTATCGGACGATACACACCTTATCACCACCAGCTTCTCACGCAACGGGCAAGCTGCGGTGTACGCTACGTTGCTCAAAGCATGCTTAATAAACCCTTACTGTGAAAGCTTTGAACCGATGTTTGCCGACAGACGCAACGCGTGGACTGCGCACGCGCCAGGAATATTGGATGCTGACTACTCAGAAAAGACAGCGTTGGAAGCTATCAAAGCAACTCTCTCAGGTAGCTATATCTGGATAGATGAATACATGAACAACCTGGGAGCACCTCCGACCGCCGCAGAGCTGAATCATATTCGTGGAGCGTTGCGTCCTACGCCCGACTGCTCAGTTGCTAACATATGTGATGCTAGAGGTTGTCACAGTGGTCAATGTCACATTCGTTACTTTGAAGTTAATCCTTCCAACTGTGCGGATGCTGACGAAGCTAGTATGGTATCTAGCTCTGCCTGTGAGGTAGATGACGGCGGATATCCAGGCGAGAACTACTTCAACTTAGAGTCCATTCCCAAACCCAAAAAGAAGATTGGTTTCGGTAAACCATTTGCTCCCAATAATAAATTGTCAAAGGGTAAGCTTAGAAACGTGGAAGAGCTTCATTGTCATCTGGACGACTACGACGGGAATGGTGAGCATGTATTGGTAGAAATAACCGTTCAACATGGTAACTACTCTGACGTGGGAATTAATGCTTTCTCAGCTTCGTGTAACGGGCTAGACTCTACCGGGGCGAGCGCAGCCGTCTCTGATGTTACTGCCACCATTATACATGACTGGGGCTATTCGGAAACGGACAAGTACGTTATGCGTGTAGACTTGGAAGCATTGCCAGACGCGTGTAAGCAAGTGGACGAGGGGCAAATAGAATATTATTTCCAACTAGAACGTGAAGGTTGTGTGGATACGCTTAATCAGCAGATGAAACGATTCGCGGTGACTCTAGAAACACACTTGGAAGCTCAAGCCAAACTGGGTGTGTCCAATACACCAGACGTTAATATTGTGGTCACCATGTACGCTGGCGGAACCGTAGACCAAACAGAATGTACAGTTGTGAACGCGGACAACATGGAATACAAGTACGCGGGAGAGCTACATGTAGAAGACATATCTCCCAATCTATTGTGGGCCTTTGATGTTGAGAACAGTGATGCCATATCCGATTTCGTATGCGATTCCCCACCTTGTATATTTGGTCCTAACGAAACCATCCGTGTAGAATCGAAAGAAACCTACGTAGAAGGTTCTATCGCTAGAGACCAGACATTTGCTGTCAATATCTACGAATTGATAGAAGGGCAGGCTGAGCCTGCACTAGTAGGAACAGAAAGCATTACAAAATCATTACAGGTCAACTGTATCACTGGCTCCGCACAAAGCATAAACATTATCAACGTTCATACAGAAGCAACGCCTGCTGTATTCTACTACGACGATGACTCTGAAGCTTATGTAGAGTGCGAGGGTGATGAATGCGATACACTAGATAGAGACGACGAAATAGCCCTCACACTTACTCTAAATCAGCCCATGCAAGAGTCCGGACTTAATATCGAGAATATTCACTGGTCGTTACAAGAAGGGTTACCAGATGGTGATATTGTAACGATAGAGGACGTGATGTACACCAATAGTTTAACCATTGGCGAGCGTTGTGGAAAAGACTCCATCTGTGGCAACTGTAGCTTTAACGGGATAGAATACGGGTCGAGGGTCGATGTGTGGATGGGGATATCCCTGGATGATTTCATAGTAGAATTGTTACAGCACAATCCTAATTTTTATAGCACGGTCGTTACCATCGTATTCGACATCGAAGCGACCATCGGGTATTGTAGAGCGGAGAGCACCGGGCGTCGGTTGCTCAGCATTTACCATCTTAGCCACCCGACTACACCAGTCAACACCGTACGCGAACAAGCTAAAGTTGGTGTTCGGTTGGGGTCGGAAGCGGACTGGGACCCAGAACATCCGGATGGCCACGACCATGACATTACACCAATTGACCATCCCACTGGCCCAGGCCCATCTTCAGGACACCACCATGGTCATGCACATTTGAGAGAAGGTGCGGACATGGTATCGTTGACCATTTCTGGTGGAACGAATATTTTAGTGTTGGGTCTGGGAATACTATTCCTAATGGCACTTTGTTTCCTGTATTCGTTGTG
>Ga0315315_10003030_pt1 | contig 15365 bp, 25 predicted proteins | sample M140m3416metaG_FD_203699 | JGI IMG/M metagenome (GOLD analysis project Ga0315315, IMG submission 203699) | Ammonia-oxidizing marine archaeal communities from Monterey Bay, California, United States - M1 40m 3416 | ecosystem: Environmental > Aquatic > Marine > Intertidal zone | place: USA...
GTCGTGTAGATCCCTCTCAAAAAACGGGCTTCGATAGTTCCCCTACGGTTTGGCGTAGCTTCTTGTCTCTTGATGATTTGCGCGAATTGCATGAACGACATAGCACTATGAGTCCACCAGCTACCGTTCCGGGGATAACGTGGTCTACTGTTAAGTCCTGATCGTAACCGCACATCGTACACCAAGGCTGTTGTTTCCTTAACCGTTCTGAGAGCTTGCGCCATTGGTTGCCGTATGTTGATTTCGGTAAGCCGTTTAACCCTGTGTATTTTCCCGGTGAGTGTTCGTCGCACTTGGATGGGTTGGTGGTTAGCTCTCCGCATCCTGATTCTAAACATATGACTTTTCGCATATTGTTTCCAGCCTTCCATAAACGTACATTTTTTTTCGTCTGATTGCAAGTACCCGCATGAATTACATGCTGTTCGCCCTGTTGGTGTTTGTTGTAACGGTTGGGTGCATTGTGGGCATTCGTTGGGAAAGATGGTCATTTTTTGATCCAGTATTGCCATATGACACCAGCCATTACGACTATTGCAGTTACAAGCGCTGTTTTCATTAGTAGATCCCCGGTTGCGGGTAGGTTCTGTGCGGGGTGTATTCGCCGCGTTCTTTGCGTTTAGCCTGATTCTCCAACGCTTCTTCTAATTCTTTTTTAGTTATCTGTTTGCGTGTTCTGGGTGCTGGGTCTTGTTTCCCGCTGTGTAACAGGTTTAATGCGTTGTCTAAGTTTTCTAGTAACGGCATTGCGTAGCGTTCTATTCCGTGTAGGGCTGTTCTAGCTCGTTCGTCGCCTACTAGTGTCAGATCAACAATGTCGCCGCCTTTAACTTTGGCTGTGTCGCCTGTTTTTTTTTCGTAAGCTAACACGATCAGGTCGTCTAGTTCTGCTGATACTAGATGCGCGCAAGCTGACAACCGGGTTAACATTTCTTTAAGGTCATTCATTTAAGAGCGCCAAAGCTAGTAAGGCTTGTTGTGGGACGACACCGTTTCCTAACATTTTAAGTTCAGCGGGTCGGGTTAAACCTTGCTTACACACCCAGTTTTCGGGTAGTCCCATCATCCATTCTATGAAACTAGCGTTTATTCCTTCGTCGTCAAGTGGAACAGGGGCTGTTCTTCCCAAGGTTGCTTCCCATCTTCGGACAGCTTTTTCGTATTTCCCCCATTTAGTTTCCGTATTTCCCCCCGGAGTAAAACGTCCACTAGATTGTTTTTGAAATCTTTTCGTTGGTAAAAGATTTTCCAATTCTTGCATATATTCGCTACGGGTGTCGGTAGCAATGCAAAACCAGCGTTGCCGTCTGTGGCAGGCTCCAACGTCTGAAGCTCGTACAAGACCCCATCTTGCGTCATACCCGATTTCGGTAATTCTTGTAATAACGCTAGTTCCTCCGAGAGTAAGGATTCCTGACACGTTTTCCAGCACGACGACACCGGGTCGTAATGCGCTGATGCCGTCCGCGATCCATTGAAATATGGCTCTTTCATCATCATTGCCCTTTCTGTCTCCTGCGAGACTAAACGGCTGGCATGGGAAACCAGCAGACATAATGTCCACAAATTCCACATCATCCCAGTTTATTTTCGTTAAATCACCCAAATTGTTTTCATAACCGTGGTTTTCCAGAAGCTGTGAACAATCTGTTTCGATTTCGGAATGCCAAACAGTTTCAGCGTCGTAAAAATGTTCCACCGCCATGTCTAAACCACCGTACCCGGTGCAGAACGAACCGTGTGTAAGCATCAATACCAGCCTGTTCCTGAAGCGAACACTTTTCCTTCTTTTTCTTTCTGAATCCTATTGTTTAACCCTGTACCTGTTAAGGGGGACACTATGTCACTACTAGCGGGACTTTCTGTCACCCCTGCGGGACTTCCTGTCACCCCTATGTTGTCGTCGAACTGCAATAGGAAACGTGAAGAAGTCGTACCGTAACCGCCTTTCGCGCGAGCTATTAAACCCTTTTCGGTTAGTTCAGTAATAGCGCGTGTTATTTGCCGTACAGATAGTTTCGTCCGGGACGCTATGAACGCCCGTGATGCTGGAAAAGTCACCATTGTGTTACCTAATAGGCTTTTTTCTTCTGCCCTGTCAGCTAAACACAAGTGGACTAGGCGTGTAGCGCCTGTCGTTTCGGAGTGTTCCCAAACCCAAATAGTTGCTTTAAGGCTCATGCGAATAACACTTCCTGTGCTAGGCGTTTGACCGCTATTTCGCAGTATTGTTCGTCTATTTCTATGCCTATGGCTTTGCGCCCTAAGTCTTTCGCGGCGCGAAGTGTGGTTCCAGTTCCCATATATGGGTCAACAATTACATCTTCTAAATTAGAACAGTTTTTAACAAGCCAAAGCATTACGGCTAACGGTTTTTGTGTCGGGTGATGCCTGCCTATGTCCCCTAAATTTGCTACGAACCCTTGCTGTTGGTGCTTGATTATTTTGCTTGGTGCGTTTTTTGAATGCCAAGCTATTTCAACTTCTGCAAATAAACCATTCGACACTTCTTTATCCCATACTAAAAGCTGTCCGCTGTGCGGGATCTTTACAAAATGTTCCAAGCCGAAAATGACCTGAGAAGCCCCAAAAGATGCCAGCCATGTCGGGTCTAGTTTTTCAGTATCGCCAACAACTTCACGATATTTGCGTGGCTCTGCTAATCCTTTAATTCCAACCTTTCCATTTTTAACCACTTCGATACCATACGGTGGGTCTGTTATCACAACATCGAACGACAAACCGGGTAGAATCTCTTTGCAATCCCCGTGGTAGATCGTCACGAAATCGTCTGAATAATACGGTTCGATCATTTCGCGCAATCCCAATGGTTCCAGCCTTGCGGCGTTTCATACAGCAACCATGCACCCACAGCTAGGTTATCCACAGGGTTAAACACATCCCCGCCGTTTTTGTAACCCGCTGAATTGGCTTCTAAGGCTCTTGTAGGAAAAAGACTAGTCATATGCTGTAAAAGTCCCTGAGCGTAGCCGTAAAGGGTCTTTTTGGGGTTCTGAGCGTAAATATTTCCGCTACTCTCACAATAGATAAGTTCTAAAACGCGTTCAACGTCTCCAGAACGGAAATAAACGGACACTAAATCGCGCCATTTTTCCACATCCTTATCGAAAACTTTTCCTGTTGTCGTCGTGGGAATTGTAGTGGTAACAACCGGCAACATAGACCCCGTAGTCGTTGTCGGTGTTACCACCACAGGTAATGCCACCACAGGGGCAGACGTTGTGCTAGTTGTCTGCTGTGTTCCAATCGAGCCAATATCTATATAGCGGTGAGGCGTAGGCTCGTCTGACAATATCTGCTCAACCTGTGGTGACGATCTTGGATGGAGTGGCAACCCTGACAGCGAGACAGGATCGCTGTTCAGGGTTTTGGTTGTGCAAGCTAAAAGCATTACGACAGCCACTCCACTACTTGCGACCAGTTTGATGGTCGCGCGATATGCGTTTCTATTTCCGAACATTCCCCAAGCATGTCCATCACGTATCGTTGTTCGATTGTCAATTGCCCTGTCTCTCTTTTCAACTCTATGAACATTACACGCGGTGGTTTGATTAACACAAGGTCGGGGAAACCGGGTTGCGAATGTCTGGAATCGTGTGTGTGGTAAACCCACCAGCCGAACATTTCGGCGGCTTCTTTTACGGTTTGTTGCCATGATGCTTCCGTTACGATTCCTGAAACAGGGTTGGTTCTTGGGTAGTTGCTTGGGTGTCGTCTTTTATCTGCCATACGAGACATTGGTTCCCCCTCCGGTTGGGTTTAGTGAGCTGTTTGCCGTCCACGATGACAGGTTGAACGACCCCGTAGTCGTGTTCCAATTCGTTGCGCCTGGTAGCCAACGTCGAATAGGCGGGTGTTTTCTTTTCGGGGTGTTTCCGCTGGTACGCGTCGCGTAGTTCTTCGTCTGTTGCTCGCCCAAGTTCGCATAAAAGTTCGTAAACCTCTGCGCGTAAACCTGTGAGATCGTCGAGGCTTTTGGCGGCTTCATGGCTTGTTACCGGGTCTGTTCTTCTCGCTACTGCGTGGTCTTTAGGTAAACTTCTTCGAGTTGCGCTAGCTGAATCGCTGACACTTCCGATAGTAGTTTCCCGTCTGCTGTTGTTACGCCCCGCAGATCTTGGGCTATCCATTTTTTTGCTGAAGCCTGCTGTTCGTCAGTTAGTTGGTTTAACCGTTCTTTCAGGTCAGAAGTGGAGAAGGTTTCTTCTACTCCGAATTTCTCGTATTTATCGTCTACTGGGAAAGGTTCTTCTTTTGCTTCTTCGTTTCGTTTAACTTTCCGCATTTCTGAAACTGAAGCGCGTGGTTTGTTTTTGTTGTAAAGATTCGCGTTCGCTAAAGCCCTGCCTATAGCTGACGTTTCACAGTTTTCAACGTGGCTGTATTTGTTAGCCATACCGCCCACGCCTTGCGTTTCAAAAGCCCACCCGGTGGAAAAGGGTGTCGGATCGTCTTTGTGTGCGTACAGATCGCATCTGAAAATAACTGTGGTTATGTCTGATAGGTCAGACATGGGGTTAGGGGCTATTCGCCCTTCAGGGTACAGCTCCCAAAATAGTGGGATTCTGTCCTTTACTTCCTCATAATTCTGCAGTCCTGTCATGAAACCGTCCTTCCATTGTTGTTGGGGTAGATATTAAAACGGTTTAACACGGTGGTGGTGGATGGTTAAAAAAAATGTTAAAAACTTTGTAAATAACGTTTACAAACTGTTAAAACTGTGTATATAATATTTACATGAACAAAACGCCGACAGGAGGCACAATGAAAACCAAAGCAAATAGAGAAACACCGGAAACAGCGTTTGCAAAACAACTTTTGGAAATAATTAAACAGCAAGATAAAGAAATTGAAAGCTTAAAAACAGAATTAGCAAAACGCCGACAGGAGGCGTAATGTTAGGTAAGTTAAGGTCGCATGTTGAGAAAATGGAACACATGCAAGAACTACGCGACAAACTGATCCGCGACGCGCACCGCAGAGGACACACTTTGCGAGACATCGCCGAAGCGGTAGACATGAGCCACACGAAAGTAGGTCAAATAGTCAATGGGTAAGGTAACAGCGCGCGAATGGTGCGACGATTGCGGCGATGACGGCGCAGAAATAACTTTCAAAATCGCAGGAAAACTACCAACCGAAAAAGAATCCGCATACATTAGACGACGATTAAAACGAAAATGCCACGGTTGTTTAATGAACATGTAAAAGCAAAAAAGCCCCCCGCAAGGGGGGTTTTTGTTTTAACCGGGATGGTTCTTTAGAAATTCTTCATAGGCTTCAGGCGAATTAAGAACGATAGTCATACCGCCTTTATACTGGTCGTCGTTACCGCCGCCTAGCGTGATCGTGATGGTACCAATCAAAGTGCCAACCGCGACCAGCAGACCCGTAACAGCCGCTATAAGTTTTGTTGTTTTATCCATACGTAAACCATTCAAGTTCGTTCACACGTCTTAGAAGCTCGTCTATCTCCGATCTGTTATCCGGTTGGTTCCATAGGGTTGTTTCAAGAACGGTTAAACGTGTGTCTAGTTCGTCTATTTCCCAAGAGCTGTCGCCTTGGTTCCATACTGTTGTTTCTACAGCGACTATCCGGTTTTCCAAATCGTCGAATTCCCATTCTTCAAAACCCCCCGTACCCAAATTATTGATGGCGTTCCAAAGCCCGTCTATTTCTTGGAATATAGGTTCGTTCAAATGTCCCCCGGCTTCAGCTTGACGGATCTTAACGTCGTCTAACTGCCATTCCAGTTCGTCAACGTCGAAAGACAGGTCGCTTATCTGCTGTGAGTGCATTTGAATGTCAGCCCACGCAAACGCGCTGTCCTGCGACTGGTCTTGAATCATGTTCAACTGGTCGAAAAGCTGGTCGGTTCGCATTGAAACCTGATTAGCTAAGTCCGTCGCGTATGACAAATCTTCGATAGCTATTTGCAGGTTGTGGACACTTTCGCTGTTTGAATCAATGTTGCCCTTGATTCCTAGCAACTGCCACATTATCAGCCCTACAGCTATGAAAACCGAAACGAGCGTACCAAGGTTGGTTTTTATTTTGAATTGCTTCCAACTGGTTGATTCGTTCACTTCTTTTTTGCTGGGGCTTTCTTTTTAACTGGTGCTGTTATTAGTGAAGGGGTTTTATCTCCGAACGGGAGAACACTAGCCGTCCAGCCTTTAACAACAGCTAAAGCGGCTGTGACACCAGCCATTACAATCAAATCAATTTGGTCTATCCCTAAGTCCATAACAGAGTTTGTGCCTAGAGCGGCGATCATTGCCTGCACTCCACTAGCTACAGTTCGTTCTAATAAGTCTTTGTAGTTCATTTGTTCAGCTCCTTTTTAACTTCGGCTATAACTTCGCCTAGTTTTTCCAAATCTTCCCTAATTAGTTTCGTTGAATTGAAAACCCAGGTTTTCAGATCGTCGAATCTTTCTTCCATTTCGGGGGTCAAAATGTCCTCCTTATCAGTTGGCCAATCATCCGGCATCGGGCCGGGTAAAACACCTTTAATACTTTGCGCCTGGTGGTGCCACGCTTCACCTTTAACGGTTGTGTGTAGTCCCCAAGCTCTTAAAGTTTTATGAATACGCGACCACGTGGACTGCCCGTGGTGCGTCAAATCGACAGCGTAACCGTACCCGGTGGGTTGTTCCATATGATACGACCCGAACCAAGTGTTACCCCCTGAAGTGCCTATAACACGTTCAGGGTTAGCCGCTAGGTTAAACCCCGGTTTCCCAGCCTTGTAACCTGCGTACAGGTATTCTTGTTCAGATTTGGGGCGTACCGCTGATTCGATCCGCAGAACGTCGCGCAAATGCTCGTCGTCTTCGTAAGCCCTGCGTAACCGCCAGCACAGCAAAGGGTCTAAAAGCATTATGTTTTCGTCGCCGTCGTCGCGGAACTGGTTTAAGAATTCTATGTCGTCTACGTGTGTCATGTTTCGTTCTCCGGTTCCGGTGGGTTGTCAGAAGTCATAAAGCCTTCTGCATTTGTTTTCGTGTCCGGCCAAATGTTTTGACAAAACGCCAACGCTTCCGATTCGGTTACTTCTTTTACGTCCCATACTGAATCCAAATCATTAACTGTGCCTGTGGTCATTTCTTCCAATAAATAAAAAATTCGGTACCCTTCGCTGTCAACGTAAGGACTGCCGGAAACTTTCCCGCCGAAATCTGCTATTTGTTGTTCAGGCCCGGTGCCTTCTATGCCTTCTGACAGTTTCCATTTCAAATATATCATTTTTCGTTTTCCTGTTGTTCTAATTCCATGCGTTGATAGTTCGCTATTTGGTTTTCGCGTTCAGCTACTAAATCGTCTAATAAATTTATTTGCCGCATTGAATCCAACTGCGCCCAACCTACGTTCCCTGACATTATTTGTAAGTTTGTCTGCCGGGTTAAACGCTTTTCCCAGTATTCAGGCTGGGCGTGTTCGATCTCGTCGCGCGTGAACTTCTGCGATTCGTTAAACAGATCGTGTAAAATTGCGATTTCGCGTTCTGCGCCTAGCATAGTGATTCGGGTTCGTTCCAACCCTACTTCTTGAATGTCCGCTTCGATTGAATCAATTTCGTCGCCTGTTTCCCTTAGTCTCGCTATTTCTAGTTCATTTTTACGAACACCTAATTTCGCTATCCTTAACTTGTATTCCATGTCCTGTAGCTCTAAACACAGTTGGTAAAAACGCATTTCGGGGGTGTCGTGTTGACCTAAAACGAAATGAATCAACTGGAAGCGTGAACGCGGTTGCTGAACTTCTGCTACAGCTTGTGAAACAGTTAATTTTTCATCCATTGTTGGCGTATCCCGCGCAGTAAGCGCCACCGACTGAAAGTCCGGTGCCTAGTGTAGATTTTGATTCACCGGGAAAAGTCAACTTATCTACTTTTGTTTCCCATACAGCCGAATCAACACCCCCCGCGAAGTAACCGAAAGAACCTTGCGACGAACACGCCGCTAGATAAGCCCTGTTAGTGCCTGAAAGTGTCGCCGTTATCGTAGAAGCGGTGTCGCTAGGCCATGCCAGCTTGTTAATAACGTTGGTGTAACCCAACCCGCTGTTACCTCCAGCGAAATAGCCCGCGACTCCATTATTACCTGTGAACGCCCCTTCTACACGGCGAGGGTTTAGAATCGTTCCGGTGGTTGTCCTGCTGTCACTTGGGAAAGCGAACTTATCGGCAAAATCAACGTATCCGGTGTCGTAACCGCCTGCGACATAACCAGCTACAGCTATGTTTGCTGTACCCGCTGAATGTTGCCGCCCTGCGGATAGCCCTGTGCTGAGTATTGACCTGCTGTCACTCGGAAAAGCGAACTTATTTACGTCAGATTCCGGAGGCCAAGTTGTACTTCTGCCGCCTGCGTAATAACCGGCTACGCCCGAATTGTCGAAAGCACCACCGGAAAACAAAACGGCATTTAATCCTGTGCCTAATGCGGAAATCGTATCGTCGGCGTAAAGTTGTTTATCTACAGTATCCACTATTGTGCCAGTTGAAACGTCCCCGCCCGCGATGTAACCGGCAACCCCTGAATTTGAAAAACCGTCAGCGTAATATCTGTTTGTTCCCGTGAAAGTAGCAGACAGAGTGGTGCGCGTATCGTCAGAGAATAAAAACTTGTCGCAAACATTAGAATAGGTAGTGTTGCTTGTTTTGAAACCGCCGATAAAACCTGCGGTAGCCACACCGCCAGCGCCGCTACTAGCAAAAATGCCGTGATCTATAGGAAGAATCGACATTAGGCAAGCGCCCCGATAAGCGACCAAGTGTCAGTAGCTGTTTTAATGAGCGTAGCCCCTGCGTACTGCCCGTCGATCTCCAGCGCATCGTCTTTGGAATTGATAGTAACCCCTGAACCTTCCGCTAATGTCGCGTTAGCCGACCCCAAGTTTTGCACAATGATCTGTGTTCCCACCGGGAAAGCCACGCTACTGTTAGGCGGTACGGTTATCGTCTGCGCTGACCCGTTAGAACTGGTAACCATTTTTCCACCGTCTGTTAACACCAGGGTGTAGGTGGTGCCGGTTTGGGCGTTGAAAGTAAGTATGTTGTCGTTCGGGTTGCCTGTAGTTAAAACCGTTCCGGTAGCGTCCGGTAAAGTTATAATCCTGTCTGCTGATGTCGGGTCTGTAGCTCGTAAAAAAGTTTCGTGCGCGTCTGCTGTTGTTCCTTCCCAAACGACCTGCTGGTTAGTGCCACCAAAATATAAAGAATCATTCATATTTATTTGACCTGTCATCGTTCCACCTGCCAGTGGCAGGTAACCGGTTAAAAACGATGAAACTAGGCTTTTCTTCAAAGCGTCTGAATCGTCAACGTCTTGGATTAGGACGTAATCGGCTGTGGTTCCCACCGCTACCGTAGCGTTATCAACATCAGCGGAAAGTGAAGGCGTCCCGGATGTTGCACCGCCGGCAAGCCCACTATTCGCCGCTGTCGTAATTCCGGTTATATCACCGCCACCTGCGGCTGTGGTCTGCGTCGTACCGTCCGAAAATTCGATCCCGCCCGTGTCCATAACAATTCGGTTGTTTGTTAAGTCCATTATCATTGGGAGAATCTCGCCCGTGTCACCTGTCATGCCTTCTTTGATCTGAGCTATCAGATAGTCGCGTATCAGCTCCATGTCAGAGCTTGAAAGAACTTCCCCTGCTGTGAATGCTCCGGGTACCCCCGAAAATGTTTGTTGAGCCATTTTTGTTTCCTTATGGTGCCTGTTTGTTAGTTCCGATAATACCGTAATCTGCACTATCGATTATTAAAAAGATCGTTTCACCTGTTCCGCTGGTTCCTATTCGCATAGTCCAGTCGCTTGGTGTCACTTCGTGTGTTACTGATTCCACGCGAAGAACCTGTAGCATTTCAGCGCTTGCGCCTGCCGGTTGGAATTGTGTTCGCATAGAATCGAAAATACATAGTTTCGCTACCTTCTCTGCTTGCGCGTCGGTCATAGCCCGTGGTTTGCATTCCACAGAAGCTATGCGAAGCGCAGGCACAGAATGCAACGCAACAAAACTTTTCATAGCTGATTCAACGTCCGAGTCGTTGGCGTTTAACAGGTTTTGGCGAACTATTGTTCGTATACCGTAAGCGGGTTGCCCGAACACGTTTTCGTCGTATGTTTGAACGGTGCCACCGACCCTGTTGTAAACACCCCTAGTGTAAAGAAGCTCGTTTCCGTAAGATGTCGTAATGTTCGTAAACGGCGGTTCTGTTGCCGCTGTTCCCGCGCCCGCTCCGAACGTCAAACCTGAAGCTGAACCCGTCGAATTCCGTTTCCTGTACGTTAAAACGTTGCCTTTGTCAGCCGCCCCTACAGCCGCCCCACCGGGGCTACCGTGAGCGCAGTAAATAGCGCCGTCCTCGGATTGTGCCAGCCGTTCCATGTACGCGGCTGTCATTGTTTGCGTTACTGTCGCGCCTGCCATTGAAATAGTCGAAGTTTCTACGCTTCTTTCGTTCGGGTTAGACGCGTCAGGGCTACCCGGTTGCGCTGGATAGTTCACAGATGCAAGGTTCAGCATGTTCGTGAACCGTATCGAACCCACTTCAGTAGAAAAAGTGGTGCTGGTTATCTCCGTTTTAGCTAATTTCGACAAACCGTCGAAAGCCTTCACAATAACCGTGGAATCTTTACTGTTCGGATACAGGGTGTCTACGTCCTCTATCGTTCCCCTGAAAATAGGAGTGTTGTTAGAAGCCGAATTGATGTTAACCGATACGCGTATTTCGGCGTTGATCCATTGCGCCGAACCGTAAGTACCGCCAGCTAACGGGCCGTACACGTTGCCTGTGTTGTCTAAAGATACTCTGCATTGCCCAGCTCTGAAAGAATCTGTGGTGCGTTGCCTGCCTGTCTGCACGTTAATTCCGCGGACGTTAGCTGTAACGTCACGCCATCCGCTGTTTAAGTAGATTTGTACGTTCCAAGTGTCGGTAGCCATTAGATAAAATACAAACTTTCAAGCAACATAGCGTCGTTTTTGAATCCGTTTGCGACAGCGGCGTTTACTTCGGCTGGTGTTACTGCTGGGGCGTTGATATTCACGTTTATTGTGCTTGGATACTGCGCCCCGAAAGCCGCCGCCCTAGGGTCGGCTAGTGTCGGGCCGGGTGTTCTTGCCACGGTTGCCGCCGCCGCCGCTAATTTTTCCATTTCACCGCGCGGACGTTCCCCTACACCGCCTGCGGCGCCGCCTGCTGGGATAAGAGGAAAATTTGAAGGATGACCGGGGGTACCCGGCAAACCTACACCAGCACCGGAACTGATCATACCCGCTGAAGCTAGTTCCGTGTCGCGTCTGATGTCGCCCATTATTGAACCGACAGCCGCCCCTGTGTCTGCTTCTTGACCGCCTCCGAATATCGTGTCCCACCATCCTTCGGCTGTGGATGCCATGCCTTCTAACCATCCGAACAACGGAGAATAAGCGTCTTTCATGTCGTTGATTAAACCGGGTGCTAATTCATCTAAAAGCCTAAACGGCGATAAAAGCGCATCGTTGACAGCATCTCTAGCAAAAGTCGCCCATTCTGTAACCACGCCGACAGTTAAGGCTTTCGCCAAAGCGTTTTCCACCCTTATGGATAATTCGCCGACTTTTTCCCAAACTTTTTCAATAGCTTTTACCGGGCCTTCATCTTTCCAAACGTCGATAAATTTTTGGGCGTTAGGTATTCCTGTTTCGACTAGAAAATGTGTGAAATCTGTGAAAATAGGTAAAAGAGCTTCGCCAAGTTGTGTCTGCAAATCTTCCCATTGGGCGGCTAGTATTCGCTGTGAATTAGCCAAACCGTCTGAAGTTCGCTGGAAATCTCCCTGTTGGACTGTGGATTGCTCCAGTATCAGATGATAAGACGCTAACGCTTTCGTAGCTGGGTCTAAAGCACCCTTAGTGTTTTCTATAAGCCCCATTTCTAAGGCTTTTTGTTTGGTTGTCGCCGCGTCTAACAGGACACCAAACCGGCGTAAAGGCTCGTTTTCGCCTCGTAACCCTGCCGCTAACGCTGTCAATGTTTCCTCCGGGGAAGCATTGTTGAAAGAAGCCATGTCCGCGGCTAGTTTCACCATCGTTATAGACATATCCGCGCCATCTTCGCCCGACATCTTCATAGCGTGTGTTAAAGCTCCGAAGTTGCCTGCGGCTTCAAGTGCGGCGCGTTTACTTAAACCTAAATCGGTTGCGGCGGTTTCCGCGAACTGTGTAACTGAATTAGCGGCTTCACCGAAAAGAACTTTATTCTTCGACATGGACTCGCCGACATCTGCCGCCATGTCCACCATTGGTTTAGTTAAAGCAACGAAACCAGCCGCCGCCGCGCCTATACCAGCGAAAGCAACCATACCAGTACGCAAACCCCGTGAAAGGGTGGTCGCCATGTTCTGCGAACCCTTATTGACCCGTTTGTACGCTTTGTCTAGCTGATCTGTCCGGCCAACAAAATTGACCGTCATAGTTCTTGGTTTTGATGCCATTAGTCGCCTAACCTGTTAAGTGCTTTTTCTATTTGTTTCGTGTATTCGCGTTTAATGTAACCATGCGATTCGCGGATCGCTGGGAAGATCACGTAACCTTTTTTTCCCCTGTGTGGCGGCATTTGTCTAGTCGAACCGTAAACATACTTACCGCCGTATCGTTTATTCTCAACAAAAACTTTCGTGCCAGTAAATTTCCGGTTTGTTCCACCAAATTCAAGACCCATTAAAACATCGCCTGCGTAAACTTTGTCGCGTCGTCTGCTACCTGACGGATACCGGGGTGAAACTTTCGCCCTTCTTTTGCCGCCGACTCTTATCTTCGGCGTTGTACCCTGCACGGCTCTAATAGACGGTAAAATCATTTCGTATTGTTCGCGGTGTCTTATACGCATAGCCCGAACGCGCATCACTTTAACCACGTGGTTCGCTATCGCTTTAGACCCTTGTTTCACCATTTTTTTAGTGTCATTATCCGCGTAACGTAAAGCGCGTTGAAATTCTTTCAAGCCTTCGATCTCTACCCGGTGTTCAAATTCGCTTCGCGGTATCTTCGTTTTAGGCATAACAAGATCGAAAGTTCGCATAACGCGTTTATCGGGTCTGTATTTGGTCGTCATCGCCTATTCTTCGCCTGTTCCATCGCTTTTCTACGGTTCTCGTTTTCAGCTTCGATAACCCGCCACATAGCGTCAATGACCGCCGGATCACTCAATAACAGTTCACGGGGGCTGATCCCCGTTTTAACAGCTAACGCCGCTATGTTGACTGTTACTGAGTCCCACCCAAAGGGGCTGAATCCTCGTCCACGATTTCGATTTCTTCCAGATCGTGGATCCAGTCGTCGAACGGTTTAACAGCCGCGCCGTTGCCCATTAAAGCCGCTTTGTGTAAAGCGTCGTGAGCTACCCACGCGATGTGTTCAACGTGAACATCTTGCATGGCTTTACCCCAACCCATGCCCCATTTTCTTTCAAATGCGACAATCGTAGGCGGCCCGGCTGTTACTTGCCGTTCTTCTCCGTCGTGAATGATCCTTAGATCAAACTGCATACCTCTATTAGCCATTTTTTTGACCCCTTTTCTGCTATTAGCTGGTTGCGCGTGTTATCGCCCCTGTTACTGGCCATGAAACACTGAGTGTTGCCAAAGTGCCAACCTCTGCGGATATAGGCGTGTAACTGGTAACAATTACTGACCCTGCATAAGTCGGGTTAGTAGCTGACACCGAGCCGCTGGTTGGTTTAAGAACAAACGCTGTGCTTGTTCCCACCAAAGCGTTTAACGTCGCGTCCACTTCGCTTGAAGCATAGTCTTGGTTAAACGTCAGGTTTAATGTTGCGTCGCCAAGCCCACCGATACGGGTTCTAACCGCGTCGCCGAAAGCTGTGGTTTCGACATCATCGTAGGATATTTCCAACGAAGCTGACGTAATGTGGTCTGATAAGTCCACGCTGTTTATAGTAATGGTGGCAGTTGCTCCACCGATTAGTTCGGCCATTATTCAGCCACCTTTCCGGGCTTTATATGCCCGCCTTCTGTTAGTTGTTCTTCCTGCTCATCGGTCATAACCGCTGAGAAGCTTTCACCCGGTGCGTGTCCCATAACATTATGGTTCCCTACTACCGTGTAGTCTTTCTTTTTGCTCGCCATTACGCGTAAACCTCCACTTCAAATTCGATACCGAGATATTCGGTGTCATTAACTGATACATCACCATAAGTTGACGCTGACGTAACCTGACAATCTGAACAGTTGCCACCCAACGTCCTGTCACCCTCAATGAGAGCGCGGACGCTAGAAGAACCGCTGACCATACCGTCGATCAAATCTTGATTAGCTTTCACGTCGAACCGTTGCGCTAAAACAAGGATCGTGAACGAAAACCGTTCCAACCCGTTACCGAACGCCTGATGGTATTCCACGACAGGGCTTCCCGGCAGTACGATTGCACAAGGCGGGGAAACCGTGTCGGGCGCGGTGTCAGCAACCTGAATAAAAACCGTGCTGGTTTCCAAACGGGTTTTAAGTCCATCGCGTATAGCGGAATAATCAGCCATTTAAGCCACCGCAGGTAGGGCGTAACGTAAAAGCATCGCGGCTATATCCGGGTCTGATCGTGAAATACGAACCGGCCCGAAATCCCCGACACCTATAACGCCCATTGGCGAAGCTTTACGGTTATACAAACGGCTTGAAAGCATTAAACAGGCTTGTTCCACAGGTTCAGGCAAACTAGCCCAACCCCATTTCGCTGTTACCTGAACGGAAGCTAAACCGTCGCCGTACACAGGGAACGTGTAGTCTCCTACAGCTCTGATGTTACGCAACGGGAAACCTTTAGCTACGTTGTTTAACGGTTCCATTTGGTAATCCGTCGAAGCCCAGGTAGTGTCGAACGTTCCATCGCCGCTGGTATCAGTTTTAATAACCAAGTCCGTTGTCGTGTGAATGTCGTCTACCACCGTGTAGTAGGGTTGCGCCCTGTATATCCGCGCCGTTGCCGACGTATCAGTTGTGAAAACCCTTCCGCACAGGTCGTCAATAGACGTGGTAGCCGAATTGATCGCCAAATTAAGGAAATCATCTTCGGTACTGCCTGAGATGCCTAAAGCGGATTTGAGTTCTGATAGCGCAACGTAGCCCATTACTTCTTCGCTGGTTTCTTAGCCGCTGGTTTCTTAGCGGCTGGTTTAGGGGCTTCTTGTTCGGGTTTATGTATCCGAGCTGAAGCCTGTTTTTCCCATAGTGTTGACAATGTTTTCTCCATTCTGTTCGGGATTACCACCGGATACCGGACGGGGTACCCGGTGGCAAATCCTGCCCGTTGGGGTCAAACGGGATTAGTTAATTCCG